>Ga0307377_10005763_pt1 | contig 13161 bp, 17 predicted proteins | sample TR3MG_FD_202535 | JGI IMG/M metagenome (GOLD analysis project Ga0307377, IMG submission 202535) | Soil microbial communities from Risofladan, Vaasa, Finland - TR-3 | ecosystem: Environmental > Terrestrial > Soil > Coastal area > Acid sulfate soil | place: Finland: Risofladan, Vaasa | collected... | reverse complement strand
CGCCTGGATCGCAGCGGCATAGGCCCGCACTACATCGAGGATCGCCGACTCACTGCCCGCCATCACCTCGCGGATGACCTGCGCCGGCAACGCTACCGTATAGTGGTCTGTGGAGTGCGCGCCCCAGTTCCCTCGCGCTCTGTCCCATGACTCCGGGGACGCCATAATTGCTGATGCTGCGCGCACCAGCGACTCGGAGACGATCTCGTGATCCAACGCCACGATGGTATTGGATGCCTCCTCCGGGAGGCCGTTCGCCCGCCGGAAATCGATAGCCTCGATCCCGCTGGCCGGGCACCCGTCGATGGTTACAACGATACCCTCAAAACAATTCCCCTGGCGGTACATGCGGAACGTAAACATAACACGTCTCCTGCGGGTGTTTTCAGGCATACCCGCAATCCTGCCGGGCGCGTAGCCCAGAGTTCCCGGAAACCTACCGGGGAGGTTTGCCGCCACACTGGCGGCATTCTGGGCGCCCCGCCGGGAGTCGAACCCGGCCTGACCGGTGGGGCGCGAGGATGCATTTACTCGAAAATTTCATCGGGCAGTTCAAGGTCTGCGCACACGGATACCGAGAGTACGACGGCCTCCTCAGGAGGCGCACGCCTCTCAACGCGATCGGTCTCCCAATCCAGCGATTGTACCAGCCACCAGCCCGACCGTGTTTTCACATAGGTTTCGTTGTCCGTGCCCCGGCACTCTAGTACCTTGTGTTTCATCGTCATTTCCCCTTGCCTGCACTTTCGCGGGTGCAGGCGGTTGTGCCGCCGCGCCGGCATGTGTGGGTTCAGCGCCTTGCGAAACGCGGGATGAAGCAGTTTTCGAGCTCGCCCGTCTGGCGGTTCAGGTTGTTGATGATCCCCCACACATCGTGGAAGAAATCGGTGTCCTTGGCGTTCACGAACCCGGCCAGGTCCAGCGGGCATGTGTTGTGCGCTACCTGCAAATCCATGATCAGGTCGAGGTAGTCGCGCTCAATACCTGACTCCCGCGCCCTGCGCACGATCACCCCGATCACGCGCATGTCCTCGGCCTCGGTCTTGATTGCTGCGAAGTCGATCATGTCATTTCCCCTAACTGTTGCCTCTGTTCGTTCAGCCCGGCACACGCCGGGCTTGATTTTGCTCATTATGCCAATCCCGCGGACGCGATTCAAGTTCCTACGGGCACGGTGCCAGCCCGCGCCGCCGCGCTGCACGGCAGCAACTCACGAACCGGCAGTCCGGGCAAAACCGCGTGTCCTGCGCCGGGCTGTAGTGGATACAGTGGACGCTGTGGACACGTGCGGGATCCTCCCCCGGTTCCGCGAATTCATCGTCATCGGTCATGATGATCGGGGCCGGAAATCCGACCGCGCCTTCAAGCGGCAACGGCTTGCGTGATTCAAACAGGGGGTTCCCCTGTGTCGGCCACGCCGGGGCCGGGGCGCGCTGATCGTCGAGTAGTGTTGGGATTGTGTTCTTCTTCATGTTTCGGTCTCCGCTGCCAGTTGCCGCCGTGTAAATGCTGCCGCCGCCCAATCTGCTGCTATCGCACAATCCCGTATTGATTCCCGCGCTTCATCGGCTTCCTGCACCACGGCAACATGGGCCGTTGTGCCAACACGGAACACCCATACGGTTGTGCCGTTGTGCCGCGCGTACGCTTCTGCCGATTTCAGCGCCGCTGGTCGTGTGCGGCGGTAGTCGACAATCTGATTCCATGTTTGGATGCTGTAGGTTCGTATCATGGCAGCATTGCCCCCTCTTCGATTCGGTCCAACATCTCGCGGAGATTGTTTCCGCAATCCCGCGCGAGCTGAAGGTATCCATTGCCAGGCCTTCCGTTCATGCCCTCTTTATGGGCGATTTCATATGCCCTTTGGGCGAATTTCTGTGCCAAGCCTTGTCGGTCAAGACTGAGGATGTTGCAGCGCGAGAGGAACATTTTCTGTTCTTGTTCGGTCTCTCCGAGCTTCGCTGTCAGCTCCGAGCTTGTCGTGTAGATCAGGGTAACATGGCGCGGCATGCGCTCCATGACGGTAAGCAAGTGGGTAACGACGGAAGGCCGGAGGCCATGCGCTTCGTTTATGATGGTGACGCGCCCGGGTTTTCCCCAACCGAGATATTGCCATCCGCGCTCAATCTCTTTCATCGCGGGAACGTCAAGGTCTTTCGCGTCGATCTCCATGTCGTCAACCTTTTCGGTCGAGAGCTCTGCCGCGATCAACCGCGCCATCGTGGTCTTGCCAGTGCCAGGATTTCCCACGATCATGAGTTTCCGGCCGCCTAGCCCGCGCTTGCGCAGCAATGCCAGCTTCGCAAGGGCCTTCTCATGCCCGATCAGTTCCGCCCATTGTTTCGGTCGATACTGTTCGTAGAGTTCCATCAGTTCACCCCCCGCACCAGAAAGCCCGCGCGTTCCCATGACCGATTCCCCATGTACACGTAGTCGCGCGGGTCTATCGTATGCCCATTATCCAGATACCCCCACTGCGGTTTTTCCGCTGACCAGCGCACCAGCGTGTGCGCTTCCGCTCCCCAGTAAACCAGATCGCCTGTTCTCATTTCTTCTTGCGTGTTCATCCTTGCTTTCCCCTGCCCGGATTCGGCCGAGCGCCGCGTTCTGTGCCCTCAAAACCGCCCTTTTGGGCTTTCGGACACCGAACCACTGTCTCTATAGGCATTATAGCACGGAAAACTTGTTTGTCAAGTACTTTTTCAGCAATAATTCTGAAAATAAATGGGATTGCGGTGCATTGTGTGAAATACCGTTGTATCGTAAGGCACTTCCCAGGGTGCCGATGTTTAGAGCGCTGAAAATAGTTCTGCAGAACCCCCCAAAACATGACGATACGTACCAGAAAAACGACAGCTGTCGGCACACCCCACCTAGGGGCTTAAGCCCCGGCAAACCTCTTATCATGCCTCCCGGCATGCCGGTCCCTATCCGCTACCCGACCAGCTATGCCCTAGGGCGCTACTCCGAGCCACAACGACAGCGCCCTTCCCACCTGCCTGCCCTGCGCCTGCGCCTGCGCATCATAATGTAGTGAGCGCCTGCGCCTGCCGACAGCCAGCGCCGAGAGACTGCACAAGCAGTACGCACACTTGCCTAATAAGTACGCAGTGTTGCCAAAATGCAACGTGAAGAGGAAGAGAGCTGATTCGGTACTCAGCGCCAGTGGTCGACACACAGTGCGCCGGCCTGCCAGCCAGCCTGTACTAGAGACAGTCCCCCCCCACTGACACGTTGAACCAGTCCGAAAAGACCGCATAAACACTGGCGAAACTCGGACTAAGCCGGCCCAAAACGACCGCCAGGGGCCCCCCGGTGCCGGCGGGATTCGCGCCACGCCCGGCAGGGGGTCCCCGTGGGACTCCGATCTAGCCCTTCTCCCCGCGATGCCCTGGGTGCCATAATGACACTGTTTTCGGGATGGTTGGGCATGTTGGAGCGGGGTATCGTGCGTAGATGCTCTGTGAGCGTCCCAGCGTGCGTGTACGGGGCGGCGCAGGGGTCATGAGTAGGGGAAGGAAGGGGTAGGGGAAAGATGGGCTGCAAACGCTTCCTGTGCGATGTCTGCAAGAAATTGCAGAGAATTTGCTTGACAAGAGGGGAAAGATGTGTCATAATATGGGCAGAGGTGGTGAAAAGGGGTGAGAAGTGGCGACGAGTGCAAGGGCGGAACACAGGGCGCAGGTGAAGGCTCGGCTAGAGGCGGACGGGCGGTGGGGAGCGTTTTGGAAGTGGAAGGGGTATGTGAAAATCACGCGGGGGATAAGTGATGGGCGGGCGTGGGAGGAGGCGGAGAAGGACTTTCAGCCGATGCCGCCTGGTCAGAAGTGGGACGGGAAGACGCCATGCGATACGATGGGGAACATATACGACGCGGCGAGTGGACGGATGATGGAGCGGACGAGCGGGCCGCGGAAGGTGATGCCACTGAAGGGGGCGCCTGGGAGAGCGGAAGACGGGGAGGCAGAGGGAGAAGAGGGGGAGGGTGGGAGTGGGACGGAGGCGGTGGTTCAGACGCAGTTTCAGGACTTGCCGGTGCCGTTGGCGGGTGCGGTGAGCCGGGTGGTGTTTGATGGGAAGCCGGCGGCGAAGTTGAGGGACGAGCTTGACTGGGTGGCAGCGAACGTGTGCATCATCGACGTGAGGCCGGAGGACGCGCCCTCTGCGACGGCGTGGGGGATGCTGGCGTGGGCTCGGCAGAACTGGACGAACTGGACGGAGTTTTACAAGAGCTTTATGAGCAGGCTGATGCCAACGCGGAGTCAGGTGGACAGAGAAGATGATTTCTCAGACGACGGCCGAAATGTTGAGCGGACTATCGAATCCGTGTTGGGATCCCTTCACGGTGCGGACGATGCCGTACAACCACCTGGTTCCGAAGGAGTTGAAGGGGAACCTGAGGTTCCGCAAGGAGATCAACCGTCTGGGGTCTGAGGACCCGCAGACGGCGAGAGATATCCGGGTTATGGCGAGCCGCGACCCGTTGTTCTTTGTCAACACGTTCGGGTGGGGATATGATCCGCGTCACAAGATGCGTGTGGAGCCGTTCATCCTGTATGACTTCCAAGAGCAGGCGCTGGTGGAGATCATCACTGCGACGGGGCTGGTGGAGGGGCACGAGGCCCACGACGTGGTGATCGAGAAGAGCCGGGACATGGGGGCGACGTTCGTATGCCAGTTTTCGCACCTGTGGCTGTGGCTGTTCCGGGACATGACGACGTTTTTGTGGGTGAGCCGGAACGAGGGGCTGGTGGATACGATGGGCGACCCTGACTCGATGTTCTGGAAGGCGGACTTTCTGCTGAAGATGCTGCCGCTGTATATGAAGCCGCACTTCGAGAGGAAGCAGTTGCACCTGAAGAATCTGTCGAACGGGTCGACGATCAACGGGTGTTCATCGACGGGGGACATGGGGCGGGGAGGTCGGCGGACATCGGTGTTGTTGGACGAGTTTGCCAGCGTGGACAACGACGAGCACGCGCTGTCGTCGACGGGGGACGTGACGGAATGCAGGATCATGAACTCGACGCCGAAGCCGGGCAGTGCGATGTATCGGCTGAAGAAGGCGGGGACGCCGTGCACGAGGTTCCACTGGTCGATGCATCCACGGAAGGCGGCGGGGCTTTACACGTATCGGGGCGGGAAGCTGGAGATCATCGACAAGGAGTACAAGTTTCCCGAGGGCTACAAGTTCATCCAGACGGCGCCGGACGGGACGGTCCTTGAGGGGCGGCCGAGAAGCGCGTGGTACGACAAGCAGTGCAAACGGCGCGCGTCGGCGAAGGAGATAGCCCAGGAGCTGGACATCTACTGGGAAGGCTCCGGGGCGCGGTTCTTTGACATGGCGGTACTTGAGAACATCAAGCGGACGAGTTGCCGTCCGCCGCTTCACCGTGGGAGGCTCGAGTACAAGCTGGACTACGAGCAGAAGAAGATTTCGGACGTGCGGTGGGTGGCGGACTCGCTGGGGCCGCTTTACTTGTGGTTTCACCCTGACGGGCAGGGCAAGCCGGGGGCGGACCGGAACTACGCGGCGGGCTCGGACATCTCCACGGGGAGCGGGTCGTCGAACAGTTGCACGGGGGTGGCCGACCTGAAGACGATGGAGAAGTGCGCCGAACTGGTGACGCCCCACCGTGACCCATCGGAGTTCGCGTTTGACAGCGCGGCGTTGGCGATGTGGTTTACGGGGCAGTCGGGCAGGGGCGCCTACATGGCGTGGGAGGGGACGGGGCCGGGCGGGCAGTTCGGGAAAGTGGTGGCGTCTACCGGGTACACGAACGTCTACTACCGGCCGTTGGGGAAGGGGAAGCGGGCGCCGGAGCCGGGGTGGTGGTCCACGGGGAAGACGAAGTATGCGCTGCTGTGGGAGTTGCGGCGGGCGTATGCGGCCAGGAACATCACGGAGCGGTCGATGGAGGCGGTGGTGGAGGCCGAGGAGTACATTTACGACGGCGCGGCGGTGATCCACCAGGGAGCGAAGAAGAAGGACGACCCGTCGAGTGCCGCGGCGAACCACGGGGACAGGTGCATGGCGACGGCGCTGTTGTGGATGGCGATGCAGGAGCAGCGGCAGTATACGCTGGCACAGCCCAAAGCGATTCCCGCCCGGTGCCTCTACCGGCGGATGCAGGAGTTCGACGAAGAGCAGCGACGAAGGCAAGAAGAGGACGAGTAACGCCGCAGAAGCGGCAGAAAGGATACGCAGATGGAAGCCCTGATAACGTCTCTCGTGGTGAACATCCTTCTTCCCATCGCCTTCGGGTGGCTGTGGAAGAAGAAAGTGACCCCGCTACGCCAAGCGGCGGAGGCGGTGGTGACGGCCGTTGCCAAGGAGGCGGCGGTGGAAGTGGCGGCCAAGACCAAGGAGCTCGTGGAAAGCAAGCCGGCGGTGAAGGCCGCTCTCGACCGCGTGATTGCGGACATGAACGCGAACGTGAAGAACTGAGGCCGACGCGGGGCCGGGCAGTTTCCTAGTTCTCCTTTCCCCCGGCCCCGCATGCGGCCGGGCACAAGGGGCGATGATGGACAATCCCTTGAACGAAAAGCAGTTGCAGGACCTGAGACGCTCGGTGACCGAAAGCTACCGGGCGCTCGCACCCTTCCGCCGCAACCGCATCGAGTCGATCAAGGAGCACGTCGGCAAGCACTACTCGGACGACGGTGCGGGGCATGAAGTGCCGCTTCCCTACATGGCCCTGGCCGCCGACACCTACCACTGGACGCTCTCGAGCCGCGTTCCGCAGGTGATGATCACGCCCCGGCGCAACTTCGCGCTCCGCCCGCAGTCCGAACGGATGGAACAGGCGCTCAACCATCTCTTCCAGCACGAGATCAACGCATACTGGTCGTTCAGCCGGGCGACGAGAAACGCCATCTTCGGCATGGGCATGATGAAGTGCGGCACCGTGCCCAAGTACCAGGTGGAGATCGAAGGCTTCCAGCACGACATCGGGCAGTTCTTCGCGGACCCGGTGTCGATCGACGACTGGGTGCACGACCGGCGGGCGAAGACCTACGAGCAGGTGACGTTTGCGGGCAACTTCTACGAACTTCCCTACCAGCTTGTGATGGAAGACCCCTACTTCACCAACAAGGACGGCCTCAAGCCCACCAGCCGCTTCGACACCAACGAGCTTGACGGGGGCGAACGCAAGGCGCAGGAGATTTCGCGGGGCGACTCGTGGACGCCGGACGCGGGCGAGTGGATGCCGATGGTGAAGTTGCTGGACTTGTGGCTTCCCATGACGGGCCGCGAGCCGTTGTTCATCACGATTCCGGTGGCGGAGGGCAAGCCGCTGCACGTTGAGGAGTGGACCGGGCCGGAGCGGGGGCCGTATCATCTGCTGGGGTTCGGCGACGTGCCCGACCAGATCATGCCGCTTCCGCCGGCGGCGCTGTGGATGGACATGCACAAGTTTGCCAACGCCCTCTTCCGCAAGGCGAAGCAGCAGGCCTTGAGGCAGAAGACCGTCACCGTCTACCGCGGGAGTGCCGCCGACGACGCGGCGCGAGAGCAGAAGGCGAGCGACGGCACCATGCTCCTCGCGGACGACCCGGACGGGATTCGGGAACTCGTACGTGGCGGGGCCGATCCGCGCACCATCGCCCTGATCATCCAGAGCCGGGACCTGTTCTCATGGCTCGCCGGCAACCTTGACACGCTGGCCGGCCTGAGTCCGCAGGCGGATACGGCCGCGCAGGAAAACCTTCTGAACACGAACGCGGGCAAGCGCTTCGAGCAGATGCAGTATTCGGTGTACGTCTTCCAGCACGACGTGATGAAAGACGGGGCCTGGTACACCTACAACGAGCCGCTGATCGAGTATCCGACCATCCACCGCGTACCGGGGACGGATATCGCAATCCCGCAGGCGTGGACGCCCGACGACCGGGAGCAGGACTTCATCGAGCACGAGTTCTCCATCGACCCGAACAGCCTCGTGTTCCAGACGCCGGGAGGCAAGCTGCGGAGGCTGACGGAGGTGTGGGAGCGGTTCGTGATTCCCATGATGCCGCAACTTGAGGCGCGGGGGATCACGCCGAAGGTGGAGACGCTGCTGAAACTGATCGCCAAGTATTCCAACCTGCCGGAGATCGAGGAGATACTGGACTTCGGGCAGCCGCCGATGGAAGCCGGAGGCGGCAGCCACGAGCGGACGATGGCACCGAACACGACGCGGACGAACGTGCGGATAAACAGGCCGGGCGGTACGCGCTCGGGGCGCGACGCGGCCATGATGCAGACACTGATGGGCGCGGGCGTGCAGAACGCACAAATGGACGCCATGATGACGGGAAACAACCGCTAGAAAGGTGGACCGCGTGGACTGGGTAAAGGACTTGGCGGCGCTGGGCGCGGGCGGGTGCGTGCTCATATCGATCATAGTGATGATCAAGGGCGCAAAGGACATGTTGAACATGATGACGGATTTCTTATCGAACCACATGAACCAATCGACGCAGGCGCTCAAGGACCTTACGGCCGAGATCAAGGCGATGAAGCAGCACTGCGAAGAGCATAATCGAAAGGGCTGACATGTACAAGCGAAACGAACGACTGTTGCTGGATCCGATGACGACGTTGACACACGCGGACGGGACGTGGGCGCTGCGGGGCACCGATTCGCTGAACCTCGGGCTGACGGCCGCGCCGCTGTTGGGCGGGATCGAGTTCGACAAGGTGGACGGGGCGGCAAACACCGTTTACGCGGGCATCTTCCGGACGGCGGTGATCGACCTGTCGGGTTGCGATGCGGAGGACAGGCTGGTCTGGCTTGCCAACGCGAAGGCGCAGACCAACCTGGTATCGACGTGGCTGAGGCTCGGGACGTCGGCCGCCAACTACGTGCACTGGAGCTTCCTGGTGGCGTCGATGACGGCGGGCAGGTTCAACCTGTGTAGCGTGCCGATCGGCAACGGCGTTCCGGCGGGCGCGGGCGTGAGCGACTGGTCGGCGTTGACCTACATCTCCGCCGGATTCGAGTTTGCGGCTGAAGGAAACGCGCTGGCTGACATCATCATCGGCCAGATCAGCGTGCGGGCGGCCTTCTTCAGCCAGACGTAAGGCAACGAACAACTGAATACAGTCCCCAGAGAGCCGGTCGGCCAGCCGGTGATTTGAGATCAAAGCCCTGAACCTTAGCTAAGGGGGTTCAGGGCTTTTCTCATGGGGATTGAGGACACGGGACATGCCTATCTACAGCTACACGTGCGAGCAGTGCGGCGAGACGACGGAGTTGACATTCGGGATGCAGTTTCAGCCGCAGAGCGTGCCCTGCCCAAAATGCGGGGTGCCCGCACCCCGCGACATTGGCCGCGACCTGCTGTCGACGAAACAACGGCGGTGCAGCACATGGCCGCTGGAATCGGACGCGATGGGGGTTGACCCCAGCCAGATACCGGAGTTTGAGGCGGACGCCCGCGAACGGGGCGTGCCTGTTGAGTTCAATCGCGAGACGGGTGCGGTGATCTTCACCGGCCCGCAGCACCGCAAGCGATACGCGAGAGCGTACGGGTACCACGACCGCAACGGCGGCTATTCTGATCCCTGAAAGGAGCACACTGACCATGGCAGAAGAGACGATCACGACCGAACAAGTTACGCAGGATACGCAAACGCAGGAAGCAGCCGCCAAGAAGACGGCGGAGGAGATGTACGGCTACGAAGACCCCGGACGGGCAACGAAGGAAACAAACGCCGGCGACGATCATTCCGCCGGCGAGGATGCGGCAGCGAAGGCTGAAGCCGTCGCTCTCGCTGCCAGGGCCAAGGAGCTTGGGCTTTCGGAGAAGGCTATCAAGGGACTTGGCGGCGACCTGAAAACGGTCGTCGAACGGATGACGGCCGCCGCACCGGCGGCCAAGGCGAAGGAGCCGGAAGTGAAGCGGGCCGAGCCGCCGAAGGTGGAAGCCTTCAAGAAGCTCGACCTGACCCCGGTTCTGGGCAAGCGCGAAGACTGGGACGACAAGACGCTGAAGCTGTTCGATGCCATTTCCGAACACGTGAACGCGCTCAACGACCACTACGCGCAGGCGGCAACGAAGCAGGCGGCCGAGGTGCAGGCCGCACAAGACGCGCTCGACGGCGTGAGCCGGGAGCAGTTCACGGACATGCTGGACCGCTCCATCGCCGCACTCGGAGAGGGCTACGAAAAGCTCTTCGGGAAGGGCGGGGCGACGGCGCTGGCGAAGGACAGCGTTCACTGGAAGAACAGGGAGGCGCTTACCGAGGAGATCGACGTGATCGAGGCGGGGCGCGAGGGCCTGGGGCTTCCGCCGATTCCATTCGTCCAGACGTTCCAGAAGGCCGTGAGGAGCGCATTCCCGAACGAAACACAGGCAATCGCCCGCACGGAAATCTCCAAGAGCATCAAGCCCAAGGGCAGGGTGAACCGGCCCACGCAACGGCAAGGCTTCGACCAGTCGGGCCAGCCCGGCAGGGAGAAGGCACTGGCCGCATGCAGGACGAAGCTCGCGGAGATCACCGGCTGATAGCGGGCCAGCGCGCGGCTCGCAAGGGCCGCCATAGAAGGACAAGACAATGCCCGATTTGACTGTAGAGGACCTTGCGGATCTTTGCGAGGTGACGCTCCCCAATCTTGAGAGGGGGAGGTGGACGGACATCGCGCAGGACCTGCAGGAGTACACCGCCCTGCCGGAGATGCTGCGCAAGGACCGCGTGGTGTTCAAGAGCGGCAAGGACATCCGCTTCAAGGTGCAGACGAAGGTCGGCTCCAACGCCCGGCACGTGGGCCTGTTGGCCGAGGACAAGACCACCATCAGCGACGGGATGAAGGAAGCGGTCATGCCCTGGCGGCACACCGTGAACTCCTGGGGCTTCGACGCCCACGAGATCGACATCCAGGGCAACATCGAAACGCAGATCGTGGACATCCTCGTTGAGCAGCGGGCCATGAACTACATGGCTCTGGCCGTGCTGCTTGAGGAGGACTGGTGGGGCTGCCCGGCGGCCAGCGACGAGCTGACCCCGCACGGGGTGAAGTACTGGATCACGAAGACCGGGATGGGGGCGACGGGCGGGTTCAACGGCACGGTGCCTTCGGGCTACACGACCGTGGCCGGCCTCAACCCCGCGACTGGCCACCATCCGAAGTGGCGGAATTGGAACCAGACGTACACGAACGTCTCGAAGGAAGACCTGGTTCGCAAGATGCGGCAGGCTGCGACCTACTGCCACTTCAAGAGCCCCGTGCCGCAGCGGCTGATCAAGTTCGGCGACAACCGCGGCTACTACACCAACTACACGGTGGTGCGCGGCTTCGAGGAGATGGCGGAATCCCAGAACGACAACCTGGGCAACGACGTGGCCTCCAAGGACGGCGAGGCGACCTTCCGGCGTCGGCCGGTGCAGCACGTCTTCTACCTGGACGCCGACACCACGAACCCGGTGTACGGGATAAACTGGGGCACCTTCCGCACCGTCTTCCTCACGAACTGGTACTTGAAGGACCGTCCCCCGAAGCCGAAGGCGGGTGCCCACAACACGCTCGAGGGCTTCACGGACCTGACGCACAACTGGGTGTGCTACAACCGCAGAGACCAGTTCGTGGTGGCGACGAGCTGACGCGGCGCGTGACACTGTGATCGAGTGACTGAAACTTCACTTCCAAAACGAAGGGTTCTGAGTAATGAACAAGGTTGAATACGAGGACTACGTGGCGGGGTACGGGCCGAGCCCTGCCATCTGGGGGCACATGCCCTCCCGACTGGTCATCGACCCGGCCGAGGGCATCTACCTGTGGGAGGACTTCCTCGACTTCCCGGCGACGGCCCACGATGCGGCCGGCAAGGGCTGGCTCTACACCGGCACGAACCCGGTGACGACCGTGGCCCAGAACTCCGACACGCAGGCAACCGTCATGGGCGGTGTGGTACGGATCGGCGCGACGGGCACCGACGAGGACGACGCCTACCTGATCTACGGGAACAACGTGAACGGATCGTTCATGTTCACCGCGGGCCAGGAGTTGTGGTACGAGGCGCGGATCAAGCCATCGAGCATCACGTCCGTGGCGTTCATGGGCGGCCTGATCGACCCCGCGATCTCCAGCGGGCACGACCTCCTGACGGACACCACGACCGTGGTGATCGCCACGAACAACTTCGTGGGCTTCCATTCGCTCTACGGGACCCCGACCGTGGTTCGCGCGGCGACGCAGCACGCGAGCGTGGCAGTCAACGACGTGACGAGCGGCACGGGCACGCTGGGCGCGGCGGCGTGGATCAAACTGGGCCTGAGCTTCATGCACAACACGCTGAAGTTCTTCATCGACGGCGTGCAGGTGGGCGCGGACATCGCGGTGGACTCCACCCCGACGCCCACGTCGTTCCCCTACGGCCACATCCTGACGCCGGTGTTCGGCGTGAAGGATCGCGGCGGCGCAGCGAAGTACCTGGACATCGACTGGGTACGCGTGGCAATGCAGAGGCCGAAGGGTTAACCAACGGACCGCGGGGGCCTGTATCGTGCAGGCCCCCATCATTCATTTTCGCAAGGACAAGGAGAACGGCCTGATGGACGAGACGACGGAGATGACACTGAAAACGATGCTTGGCCTGCGCACGCTTCCGCAGGGGCTGATCGACGACTGGATGGTGGCCAAGCGGCTGTGCGACCGCTGCGACATCGCACTGGGCATGCCCGTACTGGTGATGCTGGCGATGCAGTACGTGAACCGGGAGAAACTGCTGAACTCCCCGGCGATGAAGGCCAGGCGGGCGATGGCGCAACAGGCAGAGGACGGGCCGGAGCCCGAACCTGAACCTGAACCCGAACCGGAACCGGCGCCTGAGCCTGAAGCGGGCGAGCCTGCGGCCGACGAGCCGCTCGAGTTCGACCACGACCCGGACTGCCCGTGGCAGGACATTGACCCCGGGGCGGACGTGGTGGTGAAGAAAGAGGACGGGACGCTGATGGCCGGCCTCTTCGTAGAGATGGCCGACGACGGCACGCTGAAGGTGACGCTGGAGGACGGCACGGACGCGACGCTGCCGCCGACGCGGGTGTGCGTGAGGCTGATGTAATGCCGATCCGATCTGACAACAGGCGGGTGACGCTGGCGGGGCCGCACATGGATGCGGTCGAGCTTGCGGCGCGCAGGTGGGAACGGGGTGCGTGCTTCCAGAATCCGAATGGGA
>Ga0307377_10005760_pt1 | contig 13168 bp, 11 predicted proteins | sample TR3MG_FD_202535 | JGI IMG/M metagenome (GOLD analysis project Ga0307377, IMG submission 202535) | Soil microbial communities from Risofladan, Vaasa, Finland - TR-3 | ecosystem: Environmental > Terrestrial > Soil > Coastal area > Acid sulfate soil | place: Finland: Risofladan, Vaasa | collected... | reverse complement strand
ACGATGTTGTTTCAACCTTTGATATCCGTATATCTGATATGGCAAAAGACTCAGCAGACGCCATAGACGCGCTTATCGTGCAAGTTAAATATTTATGGGGATTACTTGACGATATAGACACCGTTGGTGATATGGTTAAAAATAATGACGACGCGTATAGAAGAATGGTCGAAAAAATTCATCCCAAACGACAATTAGTTGCGGAAGCAGAGCCGTCTTATGATATGGAACTTCTTGCTCGCTACAAAATATTAAAGAAGTGTATCCTAAAGAATCCCCACTTTTCTACCGATATACTTAAAGTAAAAGAAGAGTTTAAACGCTCAATATCTACTGAGCGAAAAAAGGACGAACCAAATAAAATTTGAAAGGAGAATTACTTTAATGAATAAAAACTATCCTGTTCCTCAAACAAAAAAAATGATTTCCATAACTCAATCAGAGTATGAAAAATATGGCTGTATACAGTGTGGATGTACGTTTGCCCACTTATTGTCTACTTGCGATGCTAGTCTTGTTACTTGTGGAGAATGTCAAACTCCATTTATTCTTCTTGCCGACGTATTAAGAGAATCCCCTATTAGATTTGGAAAGGTAAATTGTCAATCATCTCTTATTCAACATCCACGTAAAGGTTTATGGCCACACGATTTTGTAAGGCCGGATATTCGTCCTAAAGGTATTGACGGGGAATTTTGGTCTTCAAATAATAGAGAATCATTATCGCCAAGAATTGGATATGAGTTGTCTGGTCTTGTAATGTCCAAAGAAGCAGGAGAACGGATTGTACAAATGGTTCGTGATATTATTGGGAAAGATTTTCAATCCTGGCTTGATTATCGATTAGACGAACCTTTATGGATTCAAGTTAAAATTCGGAAGGAAGATGGTTTTGATCTTAAAGCTCTTGCAAAGGCCTGTGAAGATGGAGTTATCAACAGAGATAGACTTATCTCATGTTGCCTGAATACAGATATATTTGTACCTAAGACTGAAATAACATTAGTTAAAAGTAATGACACGGATAGGAGATTAGAAGTATCGATGCATGATATGGTCACGAATACTGATAGCTGGATTAAATCAAAATTGAAAGATGCGGGGTTTGATCTTTGTAAAGATATTCCTTCTCAACGCGATTTGGAAAGCAATAATTATATTTATACTCAAAGGGTTATAAATCCAGTTAATACAGATATGATAAAAGAAAAAGACACATGTGTCTGTTGTGGCGATTATGTCCCGGAAGGACATCAAACATGTTTTAATTGTGACGATGCGCGAAAAAGATATTAAGGAAAATAAATAAACTTGGAAGGAGATTCATATGTTAAAAGCTGAAGCGTTACTCAATGCTTTATCAAATATAATGCCAGGAAAAAGTATAACTTGGCCCGTATATGCTGGAGATGACGTATCAGACGCAAAAATAGTTGAAAACTATGTAACTGGCTTTTTTAAAACTGGATCTTTAATGCCTATTCCGGTTTTGAATTTGGGGTTAGATATTCACTCAGTTAAAACTGAATATAACGATTATTTTCATACCTATTTAATAGTTATTGAAGGAGTCGTAATAAAATTGGAAGGAGATAAATAACTATGAATAAATCAGTTCTTATTAATATCGCGATGCTTGTATTGGGCGCCGGTGCTGGTTTTCTTATCGCGAAGAAAGTTTATGAAGGATATTATGCCGCCATTGCTCAGGAGGAGATTGACAGCGTAAAAGAAACCTTCCAAAACTATAAACCCATTAAGGTTCCAAACAATAATATGACCGATAATGGCATGACAGATGAAGAATATGAAGAGAGAAAAAAAGAAGAGCAGAAAGCTCGGACAAACACTAATCCTCTTACTCGGTCATCTCTTGACAGTAATCTAAACGAACGGGCAAAGAAGAATTATAATTTAGTTGGTATAAAATCTGAACCGGAGGAAGATGAAGAGGTGACGGACGCGGCAGGAAAAACAGAAGAGGAAATGGACTTGAGTAAAATTGATAGGACTCAACCATATATTATTGATGATCGGGAGTTCTCAGAAGAATTTGATCATCACGACAAGGTGTCTTTATACTATTACAGAGTAGATGATGTCTTGTGTGATGAACACGAGGAAACAATTGAAGACATCGAGGAGAAAATCGGTTATGAGGCCTTGTCTCTATTAGATATGCAAACTACAGTATGGGTGCGTAATGAACCTCTTTGTCTTGATTATGAGATCGTCTCAATTAGTAAATCATATGCAGAATCGGTACATGGGATAAGAACCGAATCCAATCTTAGTCCCCGCGAACAATATTTAAAACAACAAAAACGGAGGGATCAACGTGAAGAATAGATATTTTGACTTCCTTTGTAGAGTTGTCGGGAGGACGTACGAGTATAATATGCTACTCGGCGAGCTACATAGGATGGAATTCTATTCGTTGATTCCGAACGACGATAACAGAGGAGAAGATGGTAAACAATTACGTGAAAAATTTATCAACGAGGAGGGGCCACAAGCCCTTTCTCAATCAGACTTAGGCGGATGTAGTGTATTAGAAATGCTCATTGGTTTATCTTTTAGACTTGAATTTGAGACTATGAGTAGCCGTTGGGAAAAAACTCCTAGTGAATGGTTTTGGATATTAATCGATAATTTAGGTCTTGAATGGTGTAATAATTCGATGTTTTTACAACATAAATCTATTGATAAAATTATCACAAAAGTTGAAATTTTCCTTAATAGGCATTATAAAAATGATGGAAACGGAGGACTTTTCCCTTTAAAAAATCCAAGAAAAGATCAAAGAAGAATCGAAATTTGGTATCAAATGAGTGGTTATATTTTAGAAAACTATCCAATTTAATATAAAAAATGTGACACTTTTAAAATAAGTATAAAAAAAAGGGGTCAAAAAGGGCTAAAAAAGGGTCAAAAAAGGGTCAAAAATGGCTAAAAAAGGGTCAAAAATGACCAAAAATGAGGTGTTTTTAACATGTTTTTTAATGAAAAAATGGTGATTTTGACGATTTTGTGACACTTTACTGTCACAATGTGACACTTTTAAAAAAAAGTGTAACACCCTTTAGCCCTGTAATACCAAACGTTTCGAGACTTGTGTGACACTTGTTACACTTTTTTGCTTAAGACTTTATAAATAAATAAATAAATATAAAAGAGTTTCTAAAAATTACTGTAACAGTGTCACAAGTGTAACATAATGATACTTTATTTGAAAAGGGGGATACCTGTGGATTTTTATCAAATCGAACAAAAATGGGTAAAAAAAGGAGATATTTATAACATTGAAATATATCCAGATTTTCAAGCTTGCCGTTCGAAAGATTTAATGATTCGCGGGAGATCGTTCTATGCAATATGGGACGAGGATAAAGAAATATGGTCTACCGACGAATATGATATACAGAGGTTAATTGATCAAGAGCTTGAAATAGAAAGAAAAAAACTTCAGAAAAAACATCCAGAACAAATAATTAAAATTAAGCGAATGTTAAATTTCTCATCAAACATGTGGAAGAATTATCGTACATTTATCCGTGAGATGTCAGATAATTCACATCAATTGGATAATAATCTTACTTTTGCTAATACAAATGTGAAAAAGAATAACTATATAAGTAGAAGATTATCCTATCCTCTTGAAGAGGGATCAATAGCTGCATATGATGAATTAGTAACTACTTTATACGAACCAAATGAAAGAGCAAAACTTGAATGGGCTATCGGGGCTATTGTTGCTGGAGATGCAAAGAATATTCAAAAATTCATTGTGTTATATGGAGCAGCAGGCTCCGGTAAATCTACTTTTCTAAATATTGTACAGAAATTATTTGAAGGATATTATACAACATTCGAGGCAAAAGCTCTGACTAGTTTAAGTAATGCTTTCTCAACTGAAGTCTTTCGAACAAATCCATTAGTCGCCATTCAACACGACGGGGATCTTTCCAAGATTGAAGATAATACAAAGTTAAATTCGATTATATCTCATGAAGAGATGACTATGAATGAAAAATATAAGCCGTCATATATGGCACGGTCAAATGCTTTTCTCTTTATGGGCACAAACAAACCAGTTAAGATAGCAGATGCAAAGTCTGGAATTATTCGAAGACTTATTGACGTTCGGCCAAGTGGAAACAAACTTCCTAATAAGAGATATCATACTTTAATGAGTCAAATAGAATTTGAGTTGGGAGCTATAGCATGGCATTGTTTATGTGTATATCAAGAGATGGGTAAGAATTTCTATTCAAGTTACCGTCCATTAGAAATGATATTTCAGACAGATGTATTCTTTAATTTCGTTGAATCTCAATATCATATCTTTAAAGAGCAAGATGGGATTGGCCTTTCGCAAGCATACGAAATCTATAAAACATACTGTGATGAAGCGCTTGTTGATTTTAAGTTACCCCGTCATAAATTTAGAGAGGAAATGAAATCATATTTTAATATTTTTCTAGATATAGCTCGAATTGAAGGTAAACAAACTCGTAGTTATTATAAAGGATTTCTTTCTAATAAGTTTACCGCTATAGAGCCGCAAAAAGAGGAAGAAGTACCATATTCTCTTGTAATTGATGATTCGGTTTCAATATTAGATGAAATATTAATAGATTGTCCGGCACAATATGCTAATGATAAAGAAATACCAGAGAAAAAATGGAAAGAGGTCATTACAAAACTTTCAGATATTAATACGCGAGAACTTCATTATTTAAGACCGCCTTCTAATCATATTGTAATTGATTTTGATTTAAAAGATGATACCGGTACAAAGTCTATGGAAATGAATCTTGCAGAGGCTAGTAAGTGGCCAACCACTTATGCAGAATTTAGTAAAAGTGGAGCGGGAATTCATCTTCATTATATTTATGAAGGAGATGTTCAAAAAGTTAGTCGTATTTATTCTGAAGGAATTGAAATTAAAATATTTACAGGGCAAGCATCACTGAGGAGAAAATTATCCAAATGTAACAATTCACCAATTACCATTATTAATAGTGGACTACCTTTGAAAGGAGAAAAAATGATTAATTTTGATGTTGTTCAAAGTGAAAAAGGGTTAAGAGATTTAATTGCTCGAAACCTTCACAAAGAAATTCATCCAGGAACAAAACCGAGTATTGATTTTATTTATAAGATACTTGATGATACCTATAAGTCAGGAATGAAATATGATATTACAGATTTACGTCCAAGGATTTTAATATTTGCCAATAATTCAACAAATCAAGCAGACTATTGTATCAAGCTAGTTAATAAAATGCGATTCGCTTCCGATGAACCAAGTATAAACGAGGTCTTTAACCATTACAAAAATAATGACCTTATATTCTTCGATGTTGAAGTGTTCCCAAATCTTTTTATCGTTGTCTGGAAGAAAAAAGGAGGTAACAAAGTTAAGATAATAAACCCAACACCTCTACAAATGGAGGAATTAATGAAGTTTATGCTTGTTGGTTTTAATTGTCGTCGGTATGATAATCACATAATGTATGCTTGTTACATTGGATATAATAACCAGCAGCTTTATGAGCTTAGCCAAAAGATTATAAAAGGTAGCAAAAATGCCATGTTTGGTGAGGCTTATAATATCTCATATACAGATGTGTATGATTTTGCGTCAGCACAGAATAAAATGAGTCTTAAGAAATGGGAGATAAAACTAGGAATTTATCATCAAGAGATAGGTCTTCCGTGGGATAAAGAAGTACCAGAAAAAATGTGGAATATTGTTGCTGATTATTGTGGTAATGATGTCGATGCAACAGAAGCAGTATTTGATCATTTGGCCGGGGACTGGGCCGCTAGACAAATACTAGCAGAATTAAGCGGTTTATCTGTTAACGATACAACAAATCAGCACTCTATACGAATTGTGTTTGGAACAGAAAAGAAGCCACAGAGTAAGTTTGTATATACAGATCTTAGCGAGATGTTTCCTGGTTATAAATTTGAGAATGGGGTTAGCACTTATCGTGGAATAATAGTTGGTGAAGGAGGACGCGTTTATGCAGAACCGGGAATGTATACAAATGTTTCAGGTTTTGATGTAGAAGCTATGCATCCAACAACTATTGAAGAGTTAAACATGTTTGGTCCATATACAAAAAATTATAGTGACTTAAAAAAGGGCCGCGTGGCAATTAAACATAAAGATTTTGACACATTAAAAACTCTGTTAGGAGGAAGGCTAATGCCGTTTATAGAAGAGGCTATTAGTGAAAATCCAAGATTTACTTTAAAGGATGTGTCTAATGGTTTAAAAACAGCCCTTAATTCAGCATACGGGTTAACCTTTGCTAGTTTTGATAATCCGTTTAGAGATGCTCGTAATAAGGATAATATTGTGGCTAAGCGTGGGGCATTATTTATGATTGATCTTCAGTTTGCAGTGCAAGAGAAAGGGTTTGCTGTTGTGCATATTAAAACCGACTCTATCAAAATTCCTGATGCCACATCAGAGATTATCGATTTTGTCTTTGACTTTGGCAAGAAATATGGGTATACATTTGAGCATGAAGAGACATATAAGAGACTTTGCCTTGTGAACGATGCTGTATATATTGCCAAGACAAGTGACGATATATGGACAGCAACTGGTGCTCAATTTGCCCATCCATATGTATTTAAGACATTATTCTCTCACGAACCAATTATGTTTGAGGACATGGTTGAAACAAAAACTGTAACCTCTGCATTACATCTTGATATGAATGAAAACATGAACGAGGATGAGCATAACTATCACTTTATTGGTAAGGCTGGAGCATTCTGTCCAATAGGATCTGGTTGCGGTGGTGGTATTCTTCTTCGTGAGAAGGGTGAAAAATATTATGCGGCTACAGGTAGTAAGGGCTATAGATGGCTCGAAGCTGATATGATTAAAACTTTGGAGAAAGAAGAGGACATAGATCGAGGGTATTATAATAAACTTGTTGATGACGCAGTAGAAAACATTTCAAAATATGGTGACATTGAGTGGTTTGTATCTGATTCTCCTTGTCAGACAATAGAAGATGAGCCTATTGGTTTCAATGACATACCTCCATGGCATAATATTTGTGAAAAAGATTGTACTGAATGTCCAGAATGGATCAATAATGCGACTACAAAAAATAAATGTAAATTAGGCTATGATTGCCTACCATTTTGAAAGGAGTAAGGAAATGATTAAAAATAATATTGTTATTGAGGACGCTCGCATAGGTTTTCGTAATTTTAGTGGAAAAGAAGGAAAATTTAATCCAGTAGGAAGACGCAATTTTTGTGTTTTCTTAGAAGAAGACCTTGCAAAAACATTGGAGAATGATGGATGGAATGTTCGTTGGCTCAAACCTCGGGATGAACAAGAGGCAGAGCAAGGATATTTACAAGTAGCCGTTAGTTTTGATAATATTCCTCCAAAAATCACTATGATTACAAGTAGAGGGAAGACAATTCTTGATGATGAATCGGTTAGTATTTTGGATTGGGCGGAGATTTCTGAAATTGATCTTATTATCCGTCCATACAATTGGGCTATACAAGAAGGCACTAAAAATGAAAAAAGAGGTGTCAAAGCATATGTAAAATCAATGTATATTACCATTGTCGAAGATGAATTTGAAAAGAAATATTATGATGTTCCTGATAGTGCTTCTGATTCTATAGGTGGTTGTAGTGAACAGGAATAGATAATATTTGGCTGTGCTATCGGCTAAACGGGTATTTTGAAAGGAGGCGATGCAGTTCAATGGCAATAAATTTATATGAACATCAAAGAGATGCTGTCGAAAAACTTAAAAATGGAAATATATTGGTTGGAGGCGTCGGCTCCGGTAAATCGAGAGCCGCCCTTGCTTATTTTTTTATAAAAGAATGTGAAGGTAAGATCAAAACAAATAGTGAGGGTGGTTATTCTCCTATGAAGAAACCAAAAGATTTATACATCATTACAACTGCTAGGAAACGTGATACGCTTGAATGGGAACAGGAATGTGCTCCATTTTTACTTTCTACAAAAAAAGAGAATAGTATAGGCGGGGTAAGCGTATTTGTTGATTCTTGGAATAATATCAGTAAGTATGCTCATATTAAAAATGCTTTTTTCATTCTAGACGAACAAAGAGTTATAGGAAATGGTACATGGGTAAAATCATTTCTCAGAATTACACAAAGTAATAATTGGATTTTATTAAGCGCTACGCCAGGAGATACTTGGATGGATTATATCCCAGTTTTCATAGCAAACAAGTGGTATAAGAATCGAACAGAGTTTATTCGGCGACATGTTATTTATAGTAACTTTACAAAATATCCAAAGATAGAACGTTATATTGAAGTTGGAAAACTTATTCGTTTTCGTGATGCTGTTATTGTTAATATGCATTATAAAAAACACACAATAGCTCACGATAGATCAATTCAAGTAGGTTTTGATCGAGAACTTTTTAATACTGTTATGATTAAACGTTGGAATGTTTATGAGCAACGACCGATTAAAGATGTTTGTGAACTTTGCTATCTTATGCGTAAAGTTGTTAATAGTGACCCAAGAAGAATAGATACAGTAAGCCAACTTCTTGAAAAACATTCTAAGATTATAGCATTTTACAATTTTAATTATGAAAGAGATTTACTTCTTCAATTAGGAGAAAAGCTAAAAATTCCTATTGCGCAATGGAACGGACATAAACATGAGCTTATACCTGATACGGAAAATTGGTTATATATTGTTCAATATGCGGCTGGAGCAGAAGCATGGAATTGTATTGAAACAGATACTATAATATTTTATTCACAAAATTACTCGTATAAAGCAACCGTTCAAGCAGCAGGCCGTATCGATAGATTAAATACACCATTTACAAATCTTTATTATTACTATCTTCGTTCTACATCTGTTATTGACCTAGCAATTCAAAAATCGTTTAATAATAAAAGGGATTTCAATGAGCATCGTTTCATGACTATTTAAATTTTTCTCGCGTGAAAAACATAGACTCTAATAGAAGAGGAGTAGAAAACCACTCTTTTTATTTTTAGAAAGGAGGCTGTTCAGATGACTAGAGAGTCTAAGTTTCAATCGGAATTAATTGAGGATTTAAAAGATCTTTTCCCTAACTGTATGGTTTTACAAAATGATGCTAATTATATTCAAGGAATTCCCGATCTTTTAATTCTGTATCAAAATACCTGGGCGGCTTTAGAGTGTAAAAGGGGTCTTTATGAACCATATCAACCAAATCAAGAATATTATCTTGAAGTAATGGATGATATGTCTTTTGCTTCTATGATTTGTCCAGAGAATAGAGAGGCGGTTTTATATGAACTTCAACGATCATTCTCGGTTAGAAGGCCTACACGCATTTCTCAGCGCTAGTAAGTATCATTGGATTAATTATGATGAGGAAAAGTTGGTCTCTACCTTTTCTAGACTTCAAGCAGCGCAAAGAGGAACGGAACTTCATGTGCTTGCTTGTCAATGTATTAATCTGGGTGTAAAACTTCAAAAAACAAGAAATTCTTTAAATCGGTATGTCAACGATGCAATAGGGTTTAAAATGCGAACGGAACAAATCCTCTATTTTTCGGATAATTGTTTTGGAACCGCTGACACTATATCGTTTCGTAAAAACATTTTAAGGATACATGATTTAAAGAATGGAGAAACTCCAGCGTCTATAAAACAACTATTGGTTTATAATGCACTTTTTTGTTTAGAGTATAATATAAAACCTATTGAGATTGAAACCGAGCTTCGTTTGTATCAATTAGATGAAGTTCTAGTGCATGTTCCTGAACCAGAAGAGATTTTTAACATTATGGATAAAATTATTGCATTTGATAAAAAAATTGAACAAATAAAAATAGGAGGATAACTTTCATGAGTAATAATTTGAAACATTATGGTATGCCAAGACGCTCAGGAAGATATCCATGGGGATCGGGTCAAGACCCATACCAAAGAGCTATTGGTTTTCGTTCTCATATTCAGGAACTTCGTGATAAAGGTTTAAGTGATTTAGAGATTGCTCGTGGAGAAGGAATAAAAACAACCCAATTAAGAGCTAGAATGTCCCTTGCAAAAGCTGAACAAAGAAGTGGAGATAGAACAGAAGTTTTAAGACTTAAAAACAAAGGATATTCTACCATGGAAATTGCGCGTCGTATGAGTAATTCCGATAAAACATGGAATGAATCATCTATTCGTTCTCTTCTTGACCCGATTCTTGCTGAAAGATCCTCGATTACAAGAGCTACAGCTAATATGTTAAAAGAAAGCGTCGACCAAAAGAGATTTATCGATATTGGTGTTGGTGTTGAAAATCATATTGGAGTAAGTCGTACAAAATTAAATACTGCTGTTGCAGAACTTCAAGAACAAGGATATAAAATTCATCGTGTTAATGTTGAACAAGTTGGAATACCCGATCAATTTACAATTGTTAAAGTTTTAGGTGCTCCGGATACTACTTGGACCGAAGTCGTGAAGGATGTGAGCAAAATTCAAAATATTACCGCTTATTCTGACGACTTTGGAAGATCATTCAAGTCTGTTTTGGGTTTAGAACCGATTCAAAATGTCGATTCAAAACGGATTCAAATTCGTTTTTCTGAAGATGACGGTAATTTAAAGGATGGTGTTATTGAGCTTCGTCGTGGTGTAAAAGATTTAGATCTTGGAGGATCGCGATATGCTCAAGTTCGTATTGGTGTTGATGGTACACATTTTTTGAAAGGGATGGCTATTTATAACGACAACTTGCCTTCTGGTATAGATGTCATTTTTAATACTAACAAATCAAAAAAAGTTGGTAAAATGGATGCTATGAAAAAAACAAAGGAAGAACAAATAAAAGCCGATATCGCCAAAGCAACAAGTTTAAAAGAACAAGGATATTCTATTGATGACATTTCAAAAAATATGAGTATTAAAAAGACATCTGTTGAAGGTTTATTAGACATAAAAACTCAAAAAGTTTTGTTAAAAGAAGCTCTAGATAATCCTTTTGGTTCGACAATTAAACTTGGAGGACAAAGAGGCGCACTAAATATTGTAAATGAAGAAGGAGATTGGGATACTTGGTCAAAAACCATCTCTTCTCAAATTCTTTCAAAACAAACGGTACCTTTAGCTAAAACACAACTCGATCTAGCATTAAAACAGAAACAGGAAGAGTATGATGAGATTACATCCTTGACAAACCCAGTTGTTAAAAAACAACTTCTTCTTGCTTTTGCTGATGATTGTGACTCTTCGTCGGTTCATCTTAAAGCAGCAGCACTTCCGAGGCAGGCATCAAAAGTAATTTTATCTGTTCCAGAAATGAAAGAGAATGAAGCATATGCGCCGACCTTTAATAATGGAGAAATAATTGTTTTGATTCGACATCCTCATGGCGGAACTTTTGAGATTCCTCAGCTTGTAGTAAATAATAAATCAAAAGTGGCACAGTCTATAATGAAGGGTGCTCCTGATGCTATTGGATTAAACCTAAAAGTTGCACAAAAACTTTCAGGTGCAGACTTTGATGGAGATACTGTTATTGTAATTCCAAATAATCGAGGTCTTATAAAAACTTCAATGTCTTTAAAGGGTCTTGAAAATTTTGATCCTATTGAGATTTATGGAATTCCTGAGGGTTCAGAAATTTCTCCTATTAAACCAAAGACTAGACAAACTAAAATGGGAGAAGTTTCTAATCTTATTACTGATATGACCATTAAAGGGGCTAATGTCGATGAGATTGCTAGGGCGGTTCGGCATTCAATGGTAGTCATTGATTCTGAAAAACATAATCTTGATTATCGGCAATCGTATATTGATAATGGTATCGCTACTCTTAGTGAGAAATATCAGAATAGTAAGCGTGGTGGGGCATCGACTTTAGTATCTAAGGCTTCTTCAGAGTATGGAGTTGATGCTCGTAAACCAAGAAGCGCAAAAGAAGGTGGCCCAATAGATCTTGTTACTGGAATGAAAGTATATACAAAAACGGGAGAATCTTATGTTGATAAGAAGGGTAGAATTATAATAAAGAAAACTCTGACCACAAGAATGGCAGAAGTTTCTGATGCTTTTGAATTGTCTTCAGGTAGACCTATTGAGGAAGTGTATGCAGCCTATGCAAATAATTTAAAAATATTAGGAAATACATCTCGTCGAGATGCTCTTTCTATAATTCCAACCCCTTATAATGCATCAGCAAGAGTGGTTTATGAGAAAGAAGTAGCCACCCTCACCTCAAAATTAAACACCGCCTTTATGAATAAACCCATTGAAAGACAAGCACAGATTCGTGCTAATTCTGTTATAACTAGAAAGCGTCAAGCATATCCTAATATGGACCCTGACGATCTTAAAAAGGTACGTAACCAGGCCCTTGCAGAAGCAAGGATTCGTACCGGTGCAAAAAAACAACAAATTGAGATGACAGATAAAGAATGGGAAGCCATTCAAAGTGGCGCTATAAGCCCATCAAAACTTACTCAAATCTTGCAAAATACAAACCTTGACAGAATCAAACAATTAGCCACGCCTCGAACAACAATTTTGATGTCTCCTACCCGTATTGCTAGTGCAAAGATAAGGCTTGCTGCGGGTTATACTCAAGCAGAGGTAGCTGAAGTATTGGGTGTTTCTGTTTCCGTATTAGCAAAAGCATTGAAATGACGAAAGGAGAAGAACAATGAAAACTATAATGTTAACAACGATTGACAATCCATTTAATCCTTTTACTCACTTTGATGAATGGAAAACGTTTGATGAAGGAAAAGGATACAACTCATGTTCTTACTTAGCTAGAATCGTCAAGACAAGCGATGAGTTATCAGAGGCTGATGAAGCATTAGCAATTGAACAAGCAATTGATGAAATTATTAAACTTAATGTATTAGGAATTTATAAAAAGGTTTCATTTCTTACTGATTCTACATAATTTATTAACATGTCTTGACAAATAGATTATGATTCCCCTTACGGGTTAAAAACCCGTTTTCTTAGTTGTTAATAGAAAACAACGAATGAATAGTGTTATAAGAATTAAAAAATTAATAAGAAAAGTAAATAGAAAAGTGAGAACACTTAATAAGTTAGACTATTAGAACAAACAAGGCAATGGGGGGAGGGGTCTCGCGACAGCTACCCCCCCTAGTATAT
>Ga0307377_10005759_pt1 | contig 13171 bp, 9 predicted proteins | sample TR3MG_FD_202535 | JGI IMG/M metagenome (GOLD analysis project Ga0307377, IMG submission 202535) | Soil microbial communities from Risofladan, Vaasa, Finland - TR-3 | ecosystem: Environmental > Terrestrial > Soil > Coastal area > Acid sulfate soil | place: Finland: Risofladan, Vaasa | collected... | reverse complement strand
GTTCAAATACTCGGTCGAGCGCTATGGCATACTGGGATGCGTGGGCTGCGGGCGGTGCATCGCGGTCTGCCCGGTGAACATTGATGTTCGAGTGGCGGTTAGTGAGCTGGAGCGGAAATAATGTGTGACAATAATCCCTATGTACCGAAACTGGCGGTCGTGGAAAAGATAGTCGTCGAGACCTGGGATACGAAGACCTTTCGCGCTGTCTTCGCCGATGAGGAGTATCGCGACGGCTTCACCTACGAGCCGGGGCAATTCCAGCTAGTCTCCGTCTTCGGGGTCGGCGAGGCCACGTTCTGCCTGACCTCGACCCCCACGAGGAAGGGCTTCATCGAGTTCTCGGTGAAGAAGATCGGCACGGTGACCTCCGCCCTCCATGAGCTCGATGAGGGCGCGACCGTCGGCATTCGCGCGCCAATGGGCAACTGTTTCCCTTACGAGCAGCTCAAGGGCAAGGACCTGTGGTTCATCGGCGGCGGAATCGGGATGGCCCCCATACGGGCACTCCTCAACTTCTGCCTGGACAATCGCAAGGATTACGGCAAGATCAACATCATTTATGGTGCGCGAACCTCGGGCGACCTGTGCTATACCTACGAGTTCGACGAATGGGCGAAAGCGCCGAACACCGAGCTTTTCCTCACGATTGACAAGGAAGAAGAGGGCTGGGACAAGAACGTCGGCTTCGTGCCGCAGTACGTCCTGGACCTGAAGCCCTCGCCAAAGAACGCGGTCGCCATCACCTGCGGCCCGCCCATCATGATCAAGTTCGCCCTCCAGAACCTCAAGCAACTCGGCTTCGAGGACGAGCAGATCCTCACGACCCTCGAGATGAAGATGAAGTGCGGCATCGGCAAGTGCGGCCGGTGCAATATCGGCCACCTCTACGTCTGCGCCGACGGCCCGGTTTTCTCCTACGCCCAGCTCAAGGACCTGCCGCCGGAGTACTGATGGGAGCGTCCCGACGAATCGGGACTCCCGGCATGCGAGGACACATGCGCTCCCGAGCGCCAACATAATGATCATAAGAGCCCTCGGCATTTTAGCCGGGGGTTTTTTATTGGAGGAGGAGAAGAGAAAAAGGTGAAAGCTAGACTTGCCTGGGAACAGGCTTGGCTGACTAGCGGTCTTAAATGGCAGGATTCTTGCAGGTAAACATACCGGCGTTTAGCTTTCGCCATGCTCAGTCTATAAAGGGAAGGCAAATCCCATTAATACCAGAGACATAAATGCATACGCTGCCTGAGGAAGTTGAGAACTCAATAAAGGCAATCGCTGAGGGGTCGGAGATCGAGCTGGCGCTGGAGAGCGACTTGAGCGTGGATGGCCTGATGGGCCAGCAGTGGCTCGCCATGACCAGGGACCGGCTCTTCGTGGTGTCGCGGAATCACGCCGGTCCGACGGTCGAGTACGACCTCCCCATCAAGGACCTCGTCGGCGTGAAGGCCGAGGCGCTCGTGGGCAACGGCTGCCTGATCGGGAATATCAAGGGCAGCTTTATCCCCCTCATCCGCTATTCGAACGCCCTGTCGAAGGAGTTCGGACATGCGGCGCGGCGGCTGGAATCGCTCATCAAGGGCGAGGACCCTCCCAAGCCAACCGAGGAGGATCAGACCAGGCGCTGCCCGAAGTGCAGCTTCCCCCTGGAGACCGGCTCGGTGGTGTGCCCGAACTGCGTGAACAAGGCCCGTGCGATGAGGCGGCTGCTGGCGTACGTCGAGCCGTACAAGAAGTTGACCGTCATCGCCGGCTGCCTCATGCTCGCCACCCAGATGATGGCGCTCGCCCCGCCGAAGCTCACGCAGATACTCGTGGATGACGTTTTCCGCAAAGCCGAGCCGTTCAAGGGTGACGTGCCTGGCATTTTGAGAGGCCAGTTCCTTCACATGCTGGGGATTGTCGTGCTGGCGCTCATCGCAACGAGGATCGTCTCCATGGTGACCGGCATTTTCCAGTCGCGATTGACCGCCTACCTCGGCTCGAAGATGATCCACGATATCAGGATGCAGCTTTACTCGGCGCTCGAGCGGCTGACGGTGGGCTTCTTCGACAAGCGGCAGACCGGTGCAGTGATCTCGAGGGTCTCGCAGGATACGGGCGCACTTCAGGAATTTCTGGCATTCGACATTCAGTATATGATGTCGAATGCTCTTGTGCTCATCCTCGTACTGGCGATTATGTTCCAGCAGAATTGGAGACTGGCCGCATTGACGATTCTGCCGGCGCCGTTTGCATCGTTGGCGGCGACTCTGATCTTCACGCGCCTGAGATGGGTGTTCCGGCGAGTCTGGCACAGGTGGTCGAAGCTGCACAGCGTCATGTCCGACTCGCTCCAGGGTCTGAGGGTCGTGAAGGCGTTCGCCCAGGAAGACCGCGAAGTGAGCAGGTTCCAGCGCAGGAGCCAGGACCTGTACACGGCGCACATGCAGGCCGAGCAGACATGGGCGACATTGCTGCCGATCTTGTGGTTTGTGCTGAGCTCAGGGCAGTTCATCGTCTGGTATGCAGGAGGCATCGGAGTAATAGACTTCGGCGTCACCACCGGCACGCTCATCATGTTTCTGGGATATATCGGCATGCTTTATGGGCCGCTGCAGATAGTGACTCGCATGTGGGACTGGATTGGCCGATGCCTCGCCGCTTCCGAGCGAGTCTTCGAGATCATGGACTCCCAAAAGGAAGAGACTGATCCCGAGCATCAGATAGCCATGCCCGATATGAAAGGCCATGTGAAGTTCAACAAAGTCACATTCGGCTATGATAAGAATCATCCCGTCCTGACTGATATTGAACTTGATGTCGAACCCGGCGAAATGATCGGATTGGTCGGGCCATCGGGAGCGGGGAAGTCAACGATGATCAATCTCCTGGCACGATTCTATGCCGCTCAGGAAGGCGTGGTGGAGATTGACGGGGTTGATATTCGCAAGATTCGCCTGGACGACCTTCGCCGGCAGATCGGCATGGTGCCGCAGGAATCATACCTCTTCTCAGGCACGATTATGGAGAACATCGCGTTCTCGAAGCCGAACGCGACTCCCGAAGAGATCATTCGAGCCGCGAAGGCGGCGAACGCTCACGACTTCATCGTCAACTTCCCGGATGGGTACGAGACTCAAGTCGGCGAGCGAGGGCAGTCGCTCTCGGGCGGCGAGAGGCAGAGGATTGCGATTGCGAGGGCGATTCTGCATGACCCGAAGATTCTGATTCTGGATGAGGCAACAAGCTCGATTGACACTGCAACCGAGAAGCAGATCCAGGAGGCGCTGGCCAGGCTGGTCAAGAATCGGACGACATTTGCCATTGCACACAGGCTCTCTACGCTCAATTATGCGCGCAGGCTCTTGGTGCTGGACAAGGGCAAGCAGGCCGAACTCGGCACGCACGAGGAGTTGCTCGCCAAAACAGGCGGGACATATGCAAACCTGGTCAAGATGCAGACTGAGTTATCGTCAACGGTGGCGGTGGGCGGATGATAGACGAGGAACCGAAAACAACCGAAGAAGATCGCGATGAGGCGGCGAACGTCAAATACCTCAAGCCCGGCGACTTTGCCCTGTTCCAGAGCGAGGGCGGCGGCTTGCGGCTCACACTCGCGGATAGCAAGTCGGTCCTTCGGGTAAAGGCGAAGCGCTGCTTCCCGTTTACTTTCGCGAACAGGTATATCTCCCTGCGAGACGGCAATGACGAGGAGATCGGCATCATTCCGGACCTGGGTGCGCTCAGCAAGGAATATCGGCTCTGGATCGAGGATGATCTCGATATTCGCTATTTCACCCCGCGGGTGAAGGCCATCAAATCCATTCGCTACCGGTTTGGAGGAATTGAGTGGCACGTGGTCACTGATTGTGGGCCGAAGCGGCTGATCACCAAGGGCGTTCACGACACCATGATGGAAATCGAGCCGGGCCGCTACGTGATCAACGACCTTGACGGCAACCGGTATGAGGTCTTCACCGAAGAACTCGACGAGGCCAGTGCAGGAAGACTGGGCAGGCTGATCTAAGATAGACTAGAGACTGAAGACTACAGATCAGAGACCCAGACCGGATGCCTGTCAACACCAGTATCTACCATGCCGCTGAACTCGCCTCGGAGAGCCTACTCCACCGGCTCGACAGGGATGCTTTCTTTCGCCCATTCTTTCATCTGATGGTCAAAGACGGCCTCATGCGGCCGGATCATGCCTCGTGGGACTGCGCGGATATGAGCGGGCGGTTCGTGGATGCGTGGATTCTCATGCGCCAAATGCTCGATTGGCCGATGACCGAGGAGGAAGAGGGCGTCCGGCGATATCTGCTAGGACTCCAGGCGGACGACGGACTCTTCTATGACCAGCAGCTTCCGGGTCACGAATCACGCATCACGGATCAGGCTGCCGATATGTTCTGCCAGAGCCGGGCGCTGCTGGGACTTACCAGTTGGCTGCTCGAATCCGGCGAGTTCGCCATCCAGCAGAGGATCGAGCGGCTGATCGAGGGTTTGTGGGAGATCGCAGTCAAGAAGGGGGACTTCTGCTACTACCCCGGCCACAGGTATTCGCCAAATGGCTGGGAGGGAGTTTCCGCATACGCCTACAAGGACTTCGGCCACCGCGCGCTTCCGGCTTACGGCACACTCCAGATTCTGCCGCTAACACAATATTGGGAAGTGACTGGGAGTCCCTCGGCCGAGCGGCTCATTCGCGGGCTGCTCAACTTCTTCGTGAGGGAGAGCGGAGTAGTCGCCGAAGACGGGACTTTCACCGGCCACCTGCATAGCTGGGGGATCCTGCCGAGCACAGTCGGCGTGCTTCGGTATGCCATGAAAGTCGGTGATGAGACGCTCATCCAATGGTGCAAGCGGGTTTGGGACTTCATCGTCGCCAACTCCAGCAGCTTCGGCTGGGTGCCGGATGGCATCGCGGTAGATGACGGCATCGAGACCGGCGAGACCTGCTGCATCACCGATCTGATCCACCTTGGGGTCAAGCTGGCGGAATGCCCCGACGGATCGGGGTGCTCGCTCTGGCGGCATGGTTACGAGGATTGCTTCGACTACATCGAGATCATGGCTCGCAACCAGCTCCTGGAAAACCAGGTAAGGGATGTCAGCCACTTCAAGTTCGATTCCCCGGAGACCGAGGCCATGACTCTGGGGGCGTATGACTCGTGGGTGATGCCAAACGGTCTCACCGGATGCTCGGAGCTTGGGCTGGAGGGGTGCTGCACGGCGTCGGCGGTGAGGGCGATCTACCTGGCCTGGGAGCATGCGATTATTCATTCGGGGAACGAGGTTCGGGTGAACCTCATGCTCAGCCGGCGGTCGGAATGGCTGGATACGATAGACTACCAGCCGTTCGAGGGGAGGTTCAGCGTACTGGTTCACAAACCGGTTGAGGTCCTGATTCGCATCCCAAGTTGGATCGGGCGGGCCAACCTCAAGATCAACGTCAAGCATTCCTGGGCAGGGAGCTTCCTGAAGGTTGAGGGTATTCCCGGCAGCCGGATTGGCCTGGAATTTCCCATCCCCGAGAGGCAGACCGAGGAGGAAATCCGAGGGCACACGTACCAACTCTCATGGCGGGGGATCACCTTGATGAAGATCGAACCGCCAGGGGAGATATACCCCATTTTCCAGCGAACACTGGATAGCATGGCGGCCTGCAGCATGGACTTCAACCGCCTGAAGGCCAGGCCATTGGTTGAGTGGTAAACGAATGTTGAATCTGCCAACTTACTATGCTATACTTAGTCAGTTTTCTTGAGGGAGGATAGGGGCATGAAAGCGATTTGTGCGAGGAAGGATCTGTATCAGGGTGTGCAGGTCGTCAGCAGGGCGATTGCCGGGCGAAGCGCCTGGCCGATTCTGAATAACGTTCTCATGAGGACGGAAGACGGCCATATTCGGCTGACGGCATTTGATCTCGAATTGGGGATGGAGTGCACGGTCCCGGCGAACATTCTGGAAGAAGGCTCATTGACGGTTCCCGCCAAGCCCGCCACGGAGGTTCTTGCGACGCTCCCGGAGGCGGACGTTCAGATTTCGGTTGACGAGCAGAACGCCGTCAACATGAAGTGCGAGAAATCGGATTATACCCTCCTCGGCCTCCCGCCTGAGGAGTTCCGCCAGCTCCCCGACATACCGGACAGCCATCACTTCGAGATCACCCAGGCGGCCCTCGGGGAGATGATCAAGCACACCATATTCGCAGTCTCGCCGGATGAGTCGAGGGCCATCATGACCGGCATCCTGGTCATGCTGACCGGCAATGAGGTCAAGTTCGTCGGCACGGACACCCATCGGCTGGCGCTTCGGACTGCCACCGTGGGCAATGCCAGCGGAGAAGCGACTTGCATTGTGCCCAGGAGGGCGTTCGACGAAGTAAGTCGCTTGCTGGAGGACGAGGACAGCCCGGTCGCCATCTCAATCGCCGACACGCAGATCAAGTTCGTGGTGAACGGGATCACCGTCGTCTCGCGGCTGATAGAGGGGCAGTTCCCCAACTACGAGCGGGCGATTCCCGGTGAGTGCGAGAAGAAGCTCACCATACCGACCGAGGAGTTCCTTTCCCGCGTGCGAAGGGCTTCCATCGTGGCAAGGGAGAACGCGAACCGGGTGGTGTTCGCCACAAAGGGTGACGCGCTGATCATCACTGCCGAGAGCGGCGAAGTCGGCAAGGCGTATGAGGAGTTGGAGGTCGTGAAAGAGGGCGAGGATGTCGAGATCGCGTTCAACGCGAAGTACCTCATTGAGTTCCTTGGCGTCGTAGGGTCGGAAGGCGTATTCATGGAACTGCAGGGCGCCCTGAACTCGGGCGTTCTCAAGCCCGTCGGGCGCGAGGACTACCTCTACGTCGTAATGCCGATGCAGATAATGTGAGACGTAATTCGTAATGCGTAATGCGTAACGCCTTCGGCGAATGTGCCGGAGGCGTTTGCTTCGTTGGAATAATGAAAATCGTTCGCAAGACAACCGGGACGGAAGTGACCGTCACTGCTCCGCCGTCGAAGGCTCACACTCTGCGGGCGCTGTTCCTGTCTGCGCTGGCGGATGGGGTGAGTACCGTTCGCAATCCCCTCCTGGGCGAGGACCAGCAAAGGGCCATCGAGTGCCTGCGAGGTCTTGGGGTCGGCATTCAGGAGCATGAGGGGTCGCTGGTCGTCGAAGGCTTGGCCGGCAGATTCAGCCCTGTCGCCCAGGAATTGTTCGTCGGCGAGTCGGGCGTGACGATGAACTTTTTCACTGCCCTGGCCTGCCTCTCACCCAAGCCTGTCGTTATTACCGGCGCAGCCCGAATCACTGAGCGCCCGATCTCAGAGATAGTCGAGGGTCTACGGCAGCTCGGATGCAGGATTGATTATCTTGGGAAGGATGGCTTTCCGCCGATACGAGTCCATGGCGGCGGCATTCCCGGCGGAACCGCCGAGATGAGGGGTGAAACCACCTCCCAGTACTTCAGCGCAATCATGGCGGCTGCCCCGTATGCTGACTCGCCGATCACTCTCAAGTGTATCGGGCCCATGTCGGAGAAGCCCTACCTCGCCATCACCCTGGCAATGATGGCCGAGTTCGGGGTTCGGGCGAAGAACCAGGATTTCCATGAGTTATCCGTCTCCCTACATACCTACAAAGCGCGTGACTTGGAGATCGAGGGTGACTACAGCAGCGCTTCTTTCTTCTTCGAGGCGGCGGCGATCTGCCACGTGAGGGTCACTGTCACAGGGCTGAATCCACGCTCACACCAGGGTGACAGGCGATTCCTGTCATTGCTCGAGGACATGGGCTGCTATGTTGTGCCACTCCAGGATGGCATCGAAGTGAAGGCTCAGCGATTGACGGGAATAGACGCAGACATGGCCGACACTCCTGACCTCGTCCCTCCCCTGGCGGTCACCGCCGCCTTTGCTCAAGGGACAACTCGGCTGACGAACATCGGTCATCTACGGCACAAGGAATGCGACCGGATCGCGGTCACCGTTTCGGAACTACAGAAGATGGGCGTTCGTGCCTCGTGCGATGAGGACTCCATCACCATCGAAGGCGGGCGCACGCTTCATGGCTCGCGGATTGACCCTCATAACGACCATCGAATCGCTATGGCGTTTGCGATAGCCGGCCTTGCAGTCGGAAACCAGATCATCGAAAACGAAACCTGCGTGGCAAAATCATTTCCCGATTTCTGGGAGAGGCTGGCGGCATTCCACCAATCCTTTTGACCCGTTCGAGCATCTACATTACAGGAGCTTCTCTTGGCATCCACGGACGAACAACTTGTGGCCGGGGCTCAGTCCGGCGACCCACAAGCATTCGATGCGCTGGTGTCCAGGTACAGGTCGCGGGTCTATTACCTGGCGCTGAGCATATTGGGGTGCCGAGACTCGGCGATGGATATTGCTCAGGATGCGTTCGTTCAAGCCTACCTGTCTCTCCGAACACTGAGATCGCCTGGCAAATTCGGTTCCTGGCTGATGATGATCACGCGAAATCTTTGCCTGATGCACTTACGCCGATATCGGGAAATAGCACTGCCGGAGGAATATCTCCAGCGAGCGGTTTGGGAAGAGCCTGAGTCCGATGTCCTGCCCATCCTGGACGACCTGCCGGAAGGGACTCGGAGCGCCGCCCTACTCTACTTCGTCGAAGAGATGAATCAGAAGGAGATCGCCGAATTCCTGGGCATATCATTGCCGGCGGTGAAATCGAGGATTCGGGGTGCCAGAGTCCGCCTCCAAAAGGAGATGATTGATATGGTTAGGAAGTCAGCACCGGGGGATGAGTTCAACAAGAGCCTCCAGCAGAAGCTGGAGCTTGCACGTTGGTACCGGGAATTCGCCGATTTGCTTGTGAATGGAATTCCTATTTTGCAGGCCCTGGATGACCTGGGGCATGGGGATTTCTCCGAGGGCATCAGGGAGGCTTCTCTGAAGATCAAGGAGGCTCTCCCAAGCGGAGCACGCATGTCAGATGTGATGAAGCTATTGCCGGCGCTCTGCGTGCCTCAATCCGTTGGCATGGTGAGGGCAGGAGAGGTCGGCGGCATATTGGATTGGACGCTCGAGTTCCTGGCAGACTGGATAGAAGTTGAATGCAGCCAGCGGGAACTGGAGCTGGCATTCTGGTGCCGAACTTCCGGCGCAGTGATCGCCGCCGGAGCACCGATCAAGCTGTCACTGGAAAGTGCATTTGAGGTCCTTCGGGACGATGGACTAAAGAGAGCATCGCGAGCGCTGGCGGAAGCATTGGAATCAGGCAAACCGCCTAAGCCTGTGCTGGCCAAGCATGCCGACGTACTCCCTCCTGTCGTTCGCATCTCAATCCTGGCCGGGAGCAAGGCAGGCATCCTCGGCTATACTCTGCAATGGGCGGCAAACGCAGTCCATGCCCGGATGGCAGAGCGGCTTGTGGGCAAGCAGTTCCAGCCATCAGTCCCAAGAGCCCCATGGCTGGAGCAGAGGAAGGATGCCTTTTCTAAGGCGGTCGCCGAGTACCTCGGCGACGAGTCGCCTGCCATGAGAGCGGCAGCAGTCTCGATAATCGGGGGTCTTGGCCTAATGGAATACGTGGAGAAGGCGGTCACTCTTCTGTCTGATGAGGACGCAGTAGTCCGCAAGGCGGCTGTGGAAGCGTTGGCTACCGCGAGGTTTCCATGCGCTTCCCCCGTGCTGGCAAAGTCACTCGAAGACACCGATCCCTTAGTGCGAAGGGCTGCGGTTCATGCCATATATGATCTCAGGCTGCATGACTTAGCTCCAGCACTCGCGAAGCAGATTGCAGATAGAGATCCCAGGGTGTCGAACGCCGCGACACACGTTCTGGAGTGGCTGGGGGAGATAGACATTCTTACTCGCCGGGCCATCGAGCTGCTCGATGACGAGTGGTCGTTGAACCGCATGAGGGCAACATGGATCCTTGCCGAACACCCGAACCCCGACGCCATAGACCGTCTGGTCGCACATACGAGGGACGATATATGGCAGGTGATCGGTGGCGCTGCGCGGGCTTTGATGCACCTGGATCCACAGAAAGCCGTGCCTGGGCTTGTCCATGCCCTCGAGTGCCCGCACCAGCATTACTTGCAGAGGATCGCCGCCGAGGCCCTTGCGGAGATCGGTGATCCGTCGGCCGCGACCCACATAAGGAAGGCCATCGCGGAGGGCCGGCTGAACGAGGGTAGCGCCTGGACAGCGGAGAAACTGGAGGCTCTACCGAACCGCTGACGCAGCGATATTGTGGAAGATCTTCCTGCGCTTGATGAAGTCTGCGCCCTCGCGGTTCTTCAGGACGCGGTTGGTGAGCAGAATTACGAACATATCGTATTCCGGGTCTATGAGCAGCGAAGTCCCAGTGAACCCCGTGTGCCCGGCCGAGCGCTCGGAGAAGAGGTCGCCGCAAGGGAGCATCCCATTCGGTTCGGTGAAGAAGCCGATGGACTGCCCGCCGATGGATGGGTCAATCCGGTTCGTGAGCATCTTTTTCACGCTCAATGGGCTTAGTATCCGCACCCCATCGAACTCGCCGCCGTTCATCATCATCTGGGCATAGATCGCGATATCAGGGGCGGTCGAGAAGAGTCCGGCGTTGCCGGCATTGCCCTCCATGGAATGGGCATTCTCATCGTGAACATCGCCCGGGAGATTGCTTTCTCGCGCACGGCTATTGGCGGTCAACGCGATCCGACCCAGCTTATCCTCAGGTGGATTGTGACCGGAATCCGTCATGCCAAGAGGTCCGAACACATTCTCCTTCGCAAATTGGCTGAGCGGCATCCCTGCCACCTGCTCGATCACCAGCCCCAGCATGATGTAACTCATGCAGCTATAGACATGCCTCGTCCCCGGCTGGTTCTCGAGCGGGATATGAAATAGGTTTTCAATCGCCTTGCTCCGAGTGCCGTCGTCGGAGAAGAGATCGCACCATGCCGGAAGCCCAGAGGTATGGGTGGCAAGCTGCTTCACCGTGATGCCCGCAAGATGAGGCAGGCTGCGGTCGGGGAAGAACGCCGTGACCGGCTGATTGAGGTGGAGCGCGCCTCGCTCGACGAGGATCATGAGGGACGTTGCGGTGGCGACCGGCTTAGTGACCGAAGCCATGTCGAATATGGTATCAATCTGTGCGGGAGGGCTATCTTCCTCGAGGCCCAAGCGTCCCATCGCGCCCGATGCCCCGACCTTCCCGTGCCTCGCAACGAGGTACGTGGCGGCAGTGTATTCCCCTGCCTCGAGGCCCTTAGCCAGGAAGTCATGCGCCGCCTGCAGGCGACCGGCATCGAGGCCAAGCTTATCAGGATTTGCCAGCGGTAGTCGTTCAGTAGAAGCCATTCCAACGCCTCCTGACCAAAGTATACGCCGGATGGGACGACGAATCAAGAGGAGGAACGCTCAGGGCTCACGGGGAAACTGCCATGCGGAATGAAGGTTATTCTGATATCCATTATGCTTGCATTGTCATCATCAGCGATTGCTATCACACTCATGGAGAACGGGCACACGGATTACCAGATCATCGTGCCGAACAAGAGGCCTGCGGTCGTTGACTATGCCGCGCATGAGCTTCAGTACTTCCTAAAAGAGATATCGGACACCAGGCTGCCCATCGTGAGCGAGAGCAAGGCCGGGCCGGGGCCCGCGATCATTCTCGGCAACAGCAAGCGAGTGAAGAATGTGGAAACCGGCAAGCTGACGGCAGACGGTGTGCTGATAAAGTCCATAGGCGAGGACATAGTACTCGTTGGACAGAACGAGCGTGGACAGCTTTACAGCGTCTACGTCCTTCTCGAGCGGTATCTCGGGGTGCGGTTTCTTGCACGCGACTGCACCATCATTCCGAAGAAAAGAGCCGTGACCCTTCCCAAACTGGACTACTCCTACTCGCCGCCGTTCATGTACCGAGAGGTTCTTTCTTACGATGCGTTTCCTAAGCAAATCGCGGCTCGGCAGAGGCTGAACGGTCCATATACGCAGTGCGATGCCTCGACCGGCGGCAAGATCGCCTTCTTTCCATACGTGCACTCATTCGACGATATGATTTCCCCGGACAAGTACTTCAAGGATCACCCGGAGTACTTCAGCCTGATTGGCGGCAAGCGCACGGCGGGTGCCATCCACGCTCAGCTCTGCCTCACCAATCCGGACGTGCTCAAGATAGCGACTGAGCAGGTGCTGAAATGGATAGAGGAACATCCGGATGTGCCGATTATTGACGTGTCGCAAAACGACGGCAATGGATGGTGTGAGTGCGAAAAGTGCATGGCCATAGCAAATCAGGAGGGCTCGCAGCACGGACCAATCCTTCGATTCGTGAACGCGATCGCCGATGTCGTGGCCGAGAAGTACCCGGATAAGTGGATAGAGACACTGGCTTACGCCTACTCGACGAAGCCCCCGGCCCTTACCAAACCTCATAACAATGTGATTATCCGATTGTGCCACGCGGGATGCTATTACCACGGCTTTATGAGTTGTGGCCTGGGGGCAGATTTCGCCCCCAACCTGAAGGAATGGTCCAGGCTGACCGACCGCATATTCATCTGGCACTATGGGACGAATTTCGCGCACTACATTGCGCCGAACCAGAACCTGACGGGACTGGCGAGAGATCTACTGTACTATGGTTCGCACGGTGTGAATGGGGTCATGGTGCAGTGCAACTATCAGGGTCCGGGCGGGGAATTGGCGGAATTGCGGCAGTACCTGGTATCCCAGCTTCTGTGGGATCCCAAGCGCCACCCGAAGGAGATTCGGCTGGAGTTCTGCCAAGGCTACTACGGCCCGGCGGCGGATGATGTGCTGCAGTTCCTGGCATTGATGGACAAGCTCTCAGACGACCGCTCGAAGCATGCTTTTGGAGCGTGGGATCCCAAAGATACCGTGCCGCCGTCTCTTGTCGCGGACGGCCTGGAAGTTCTGAATCGGGCGAGATCGCGGACGGACGACGCTCAGATAGTCAACCGCATCGAGAAGCTCATGCTGCCGCTGTGGTATATGGAGCTTACCTATCCAGAGGTCTACGGCCTCGATGCAGAGACTGCCCCGAAACTCATCAAGAGCTTCGAGGCAGTAGTGAAGGCCAATGGCATTACTTATGTCAATGAAGGCCGACAGATGCAGGATTGGCTTGCCGAGATGAGGCGTAGATTCCCTACTTGATCCAATCCATCTGGGGAACGGTCGCCGGCTCTTGGAAGACG
>Ga0307377_10005758_pt1 | contig 13171 bp, 16 predicted proteins | sample TR3MG_FD_202535 | JGI IMG/M metagenome (GOLD analysis project Ga0307377, IMG submission 202535) | Soil microbial communities from Risofladan, Vaasa, Finland - TR-3 | ecosystem: Environmental > Terrestrial > Soil > Coastal area > Acid sulfate soil | place: Finland: Risofladan, Vaasa | collected... | reverse complement strand
AGGCAGAGCCCTAGATAAAAACTACTTTGAGGACGGGCAATCCTCCTTTTATAATTTGGAGCTCTGCCTGAGCCTAGATTGTAAGATGTTATCAACGATTTGTCAATAACGATAACCTGAGTACTTGATTTTTTGGAGGTGAAAAATGAAGTTAACTGATAAGATCAAGGCCTTTTTTAAGCGAAAGCCGAAGGCTGAGCAAAAGCCAGCTGAGGCCACTGAAAAGAAGCCCAGCGAGCCGAAAAGTGCTGAGTCAAAATGAAAAGCAAGGAGTCTATAGACTCATTGATTCGTCAAAAGTTGCCTAAAACTGTCAATAAGTCAATACAGATTGCCAAAAGGTCAATACACATTTATATCTGAAAAGGGAGGAAAAGCCCGTTCCGAAGCGGGTGTAACTCAGCGGAAGAGTGCTTGCTTCCCAAGACCGGCCTAAATTGGCTGAGGATAGCTTCAAAAATGAAGAAAACACTCATGTTGTCAGTTGGAATCTCGGCTGAGTTCTTGACTCGCAAAAAAAAATCAACTGGGGACGGGCAAAAAAATGAAAAATGGTAACCGAACTGAAAACACTGACCCTGTCTGAACTAATTCAAAGGTTCCTCGGCTCCCGGGCCGACCTGGCCACCAGTACCCTCGAGTATTACCGCATCATCCTGGGAAACTTCGGCTGGTACGGAAGAAGCCAGGGCTGGCCGGAAGCTGCTGAGATCACCCGCGACCACATCCGCGACTTCCTTAGCTACGTGGCTACCGAGGACTACCGCTGGCCGGGGATGCGGCGCTGCTCGCTGAAGCGGGCCCGGCCGGGCACGGTTCACCACTACGGCAAGGTAGTCAGGACCCTGTTTAACTGGGCCGAGGCTGAGGAGTACCTGGAGCACAATCCGTCGCTCCACCTGAGGCTGCCCAAGCCCAACTACAAGGTGGTCGAGCCCTACACCGACGACGAGGTAAGAGCCCTGCTCGAGGTGTGCGACTACGACTCGGTGCACCGCTACCGCTACCTGGGCATCAGAAATCGGGCCGTCATCTCCCTGCTGGCCGATACCGGCCTGCGGATATCGGAGCTGGGGGGAATCAGGCTTGCTGACCTCGATCCCAAACTAAGGCAGCTCAGGGTGATGGGCAAGGGGGCCAAGCTGAGGGTGGTGCCGATCGACGGCGAGGCCAGGAAAGCCCTCAGGCAGTATCTCGAAATCAGAGCCAGGGGTGATGACGAGCTGTGGAAGACCGATGACAGCCAGCCGATGTCGACCTACTCCCTGAAGACAATGATCTCCCGCTTAAAGAAGCGGGCCGGGGTCTTAAGCGGCGGCGGCGCCCACCGCCTGCGCCACTACTTCGCCACCCGCTATCTCGAGGCCGGCGGCGATATCAATTCCCTGAGGCTGCTGCTGGGGCACTCTACCCTGGATATGGTCTTAAGGTACTCAAGGTACGTAAGTATCCAGCGGGCACTGGAGACGCACCACCAGTTTAGCCCGCTAGATAGGCTTCATAACGGCGGGCAAAACCATCGCCGGGATGACGGCTGGGGCTGGCGGGGTTAAATTTAATAATAATAATAAGGTAAGGGAGTCTTCAAGATGAAGAAACCCAGGGTGCTGATGGCCGGTGCCGGCGGGCAGGTAGAGGGGCTGGTCAGGCTGGAGCGGGTGCTGGTCACCTGCCCCGCCTGCCACCAGTCGGTTGAGACCGTGGCCAGCGACGGGCGGGTTAAGGGCTACTGCACGGTGGTCGGTCGCTATGTGGACTTTCCGGCGGAAACAGCGAGGAGACCAGACGCCGATACTCGGGCCAGGATGAGCCAGGCGGCAAGGAAGCGCCAGCAGGACCCCGCCTACCGGGCCAAGATTAGCCAGGCGGCAAAGAAGCGGTGGCAGGACCCCGAGTTTCGGGCCAGGCTGAGCGAGCTTACAAGGGAGCGCCAGCAGGACCCCGCCTACCGGGCCAGGATGAGCGAGGTTATAAAGAAGCAGTGGCAGGACCCCGAGTTTCGGGCTAAGAGGAGCCAGGCTGTAAAGAAGCGGCGATAGCAGAGCTAGCGACAGTGATATCAAGCTGGTCGAGCTCACCGTCTACCGTGCCCGCCCAGATCTTAAGGAACTTCTCTAGTACCTTCTCGATTTCAGCGTCGCTCCAGGTCCGAGTCCCGTCTGCCTGCACCAGGATAAACCCGGCCTTAATCGACCTGTTCATTATCATCGATATCAGCTCTTAAGATTAGGTTGATAGCATAATAGGTCTTACCAAATTCTTACCAAGATTGTGCGCCTTTTGCTATCACCCCTACAAGAGCCAAAAGGCTAGGCTTTAGGGGATAAAAGGGTCAGTTTGGTGAGCCACAAGGTTAACCCTATTGACACTGGCGTTGACCAAAGGTTAATATTTGTTGTAGCCGGGGGCTCGGGAAATCAAGGCGGGGGCCCTTCTCCCCCTTACCTCCCGTCCCGTGTGGTGCCTTGACCGTAATCGGGGTCAGCCCCCGGCTAGGATTAAACATGAAGCGACACCCTGAGGGTACAGGAACAAAATAAGGTGAAAACGAGAAAGCACAAGTGTCCGCCTCACCACTTTATAATAAATTCGAAGAATGTTGGGTACTGCAAGTACTGCCCGGAGGTAAGGGACTTCGGGCAGTTAGGGATGACGGGGCGGGAGCTAACCAGGATTCTAAAGGACCCCATGGGGGGCACAGGAACAAAATAAATAAATAAGGAGGAGGGGCGAGCCAAAAAGTCAGAGTAACCCATTAGTAATGAGCGAGCCAAGGGACAGGAGAATCCCAGTAACAGCGAGCGAGCCAACATAGGGGAGAAACCCACAAAAAGTGAGCGAGCCAAGAATAACGAGAAAACCATATTTTATGAGCGAGCCAATAAAACAGAGAAACCCATTAGTATTGAGCGAGCCAGAGTATATGAGAAAACCAATATATCAGAGCGAGCCAAACAAAAAGAGAAAACCACAAGAGAGGAGCGTAAAATGACAAACAAACTAACCTCACTAACCACAATGGTAGATGCTGCCCTGGCCATAGAAAAGTTGAGGGTAGCCGCGGAGGTGAGACAATCTCACCTTGCTCTACAAAATAAGCAAGACCCGGAGACTGATGAACTACACCGGCATCTTAAAGACCTGGAAGATTTCGTTGATGAAAGAGTTGCTTACCTGATTCAAGGCCACCCGGCCTATCCCTGGTTCAGTTGTGTAAAAGGTGTTGGCAAGGAGAATATCGCTAAAGTGGTGGGACTTATGGACATTGAGAAAGCAGATCACATATCCAGTTTTTGGAAATTTGCTGGTTTTGGGGTTGTGGACGGAGTGGCCCCTAAACGGCGCAGGGGTGGCGGAAAGCTGGAATACAATAGTCAGCTAAGGAGCATGTGCTGGCGGCTAGGTTCGTCTTTGCTCCGAGTTAAGGGTAAGTTCTACGAATATTACCTCAAGGAGAAGGACAAATACTACCAGAAGTATGAAAACCGGGGTGTTAAGATAGTACCGGCCACGATCCTGCCTAAGGATAAGGATGGTAAGAGATATGAGCCTGGCGACATGATAAGTGAAGGACATGTCCATAACCAGGCGCTGCGTAAGATGATAAAGCTATTTCTTTCCTGCCTGTGGCTTGTTTGGAGAGAATCGGAAGACCTGCCTGTAACCAGTCCCTATGCTATAGATATATTAGAGCATAAATCATTGATAGGCCCGTGGGAGATGATAGATAAGCCGGGGGAGGATAGAGAAAACCAGAAGTAAAGAGCGGGCCAAGGGATAAGAGAAACCCATACGTCTGGAGCGAGCCAAAAGAAACGAGTAACCCAAGTATCCTGAGCGAGCCATGGTAGGAGAGAAACCCATAATAAGTGAGCGAGCCATAATACCAGAGTAACCCAGACAGGTAGAGCGAGCCAATAAACATGAGAAAACCAGTTGCATAGAGCGACACCCTGGGGCGCCTTGACCGTAATCGGGGTCAGCCCCCGGCCCTTTAAGAAGGCAGTGATGCCTAGAATTGATAGCCTATATGCCTTCGTAGCCGAGGAAAGCGGTCCTGACGATGAAGGTATTATCGGCGCTAAAACGACCGAGGGGTGGATGCCATTAGTCGGCGCCGACATGGCCCGGGTCAAATCCCTCAGGCCGCTGGCGGAGACTATCGCTCGGGAGACGGGGAAAACCATTAAGTTGCTCCACTTTGAAACCCGCCGGGAGGTGGAGATTATATCTAAATAAGAATAAGGGGGTGATTCAGTGGCAGCCAAGGCTTTTATTCTAATTGAAACAGTTCAGGGTAGAAGCAAGGAGGTGGCTATCGCTCTTAAGAAAATAGACGGGGTGAAAACGGTTGATACGGTAACTGGACCCTATGATGTTATTGCGGAAATAGAAGGGGAAACCCAAAACGATATCGGCAACCTGGTCTTCAAAATCCATCCCATCTCTGGTATTTCCAGAACGGTGACCTGTCTGGTAGTCTAGTATGAGGGGTGAATGATGACTAATAAGGCTACCTACTCAGTGCTAATTTCCTTGACGCTTGGTGTTTCATATGAAGACGACATTGAGCCAGATGACCTAGAGACAGGGGCTGAGACTTTACGGGGTAATTTAACTGAGGCAATCCCGAATATGTTTAAATATTATCCTAGCTATGAGCTATCTAATTTACAGGTAGAGGTGGAGCCCACTACTCTATAAGACAGCACAATAAATTGGCGAACGGAGAAGGAGGTGTTAAGGGGATGAAATAGTTGTCACTAGCGTTAGCGGCGTTACTTTAATCGTCAAAAAACCAAAGGAGGTAATAAAAATGGGCGCAGGAATGATAGTTCTCATAGTCGTCCTAGTGCTGGCAGTGATTCTGCTCGCTAAGTCAGCGACCATCATCCACCAGGCTGAGAAGGGCCTTGTAGAGAGGTTTGGCCGGTACAAAGAAACCCTGGACCCGGGGCTCAGGTTCCTCATACCTTATGTAGATTCCCTGAGAGCAAGAATAGACATGCGGGAAACTGTCATCGATATAGAGCCCCAGCCGGTCATCACCAGGGACAATGTCACCGTAACCGTAGATGCCGTGGTCTACTACTATGTGACCGAAGCCAAGGCTGTCAGATACGAAGTCGCCAACTTCTACGTTGCCATCAGCAAGCTGGCACAGACAAACCTCAGAAACGTAATCGGTGATATGAGCCTTGATGAGACATTGACCTCAAGAGAGCGCATCAATGCTGCCTTAAGGGATACCCTTGATGAGGCTACTGATAAGTGGGGGGTAAAGGTAACCAGGGTAGAGGTCAAGGAGATTCAGCCACCCCGTGACATCTCTGAGGCGATGAGTAAGCAGATGAAAGCCGAAAGGGAGAAGAGAGCCACCATCTTGGAAGCAGAGGCCTACCGGGAGAAACAGATACTGGAGGCTCAGGGTGATAAACAGAATTCGATACTGGTGGCTGAAGGCGACAGGCAGGCGGCGATATTGAGGGCAGAAGGTGAGGCTCAGGCAATAGAGAACGTATCGAAGGCAGCTGATAAGTTCTTTGTGGGCAATGCTCAGCTGCTGAAACAACTTCAGGTAACTCAGGCCTCCCTGCAGGATAATACAAAGCTTGTTGTATCCGACCAGTCAAGGCTGATTAATGTTCTGGGACTTGGAGAAGCGCTAGCTGGAGCGCAACCAAAGTCAAAGTAAGCACTCATCTTGAGATAACACGGTTCTCTATTGGGTGTGGAAGCTAAGAAGAAAAGACAAGGGCACTGGAAGCGAGTATCAGACCAAGCAGAGTGCTGCTCGTATAAGACAGCACAATAAATTGGGGTGAGTTATGGTTGACGTTGTAGACCCTGACCGGCATTTTCTTTTTTGTGGTGGCCCTTTTGGGATTAAGGAAACAAGCTGATAGAAGGAGGGGAAAATCTAAGTGATATGCGGTTACTCAATCTTTTGGGCAATAAGATGCGAAATCCTGCATGGCTTATTTGCTTTACTGTGGTGCTTGCCCTCGTTTGTGGCACTATCGTTGATGTTGACCACCCAATTTCGTTCTACCTGGGAATCTCTGATGGAAGATTCCTACACCCGTATTTTAACCTGGTTGGGTATATTCTCATTAGTTGCGGGATTATCTTTCTTATCACATGTCTCTGCCGATACTGGTGGATTAGGGTTTTAAGGCCTAAGAAATAATTGCTAGTACCTGTTGACAAAAGGTGTATAATGGTTGACAAAAGGTTAACGGTTAGTTACACTAGGAAAGTGGGGTAGGATGGATGGATATCGGGGCCGGCAGAGTTGATCGACCTTCTCTCCGGTCTTTCCTCTTTAGCGTCCTGCCCCTATTAAGAGGCTGGAAAAGGTTAATGTACATAATAGCCGGGGGCTCGGGAAATCAAGGCCAGGTCTTTAGAAAGCCTGTTTTTCACTCGTCCCGTTAGGCGCCTTGACCGATATCGGGGTCAGCCCCCGGCGGTGAGAAAAGGTGAAGGTTAAAGATTTTCAGTTTATGAGCTAACTAAATGGGGAATAATTCGTTATAATATATGGTATAATGTAAACAGGCAGTGATATAAAGCAATTAGCTATTGACAAGTTGTGTTATAATAGATAATACTTGTAATATTGAGGAAAGGGGGTGAGGCTATAGTAGAAGCCCGAAAGGGAGAGAGTTATTAAAAACTCAAAAACGGACTAAATAGAAACCTTGTCTCCATAGAAAGAAGGGACATCGTTTTATACCTTTGTCTATGGGGATATAAAAATACTAAATAAGGAGAAAATACATTGAAAAGGAGATTTTCAAAGATACTGGGGGTAGGGTTGACTTTAGCCCTGCTTGCCAGCCTGCTGTTGACGGCAGCCCCAGTAAGCGCTATTACCCAGCCCACCGTCGTTCCTACCAGCGCCACGATAAGCGCGACTACCAGCTATGCCGTCACCTTTAACCTGGGTAAGGAGCTGGCTGATGCCACGCTTGGTGCTAAAAATGATGTGGATGCTAAAGCGGAATGGTCCACCACGCAGAAATACATCGGCAGTTACGCAGCTCATCTGGTTTCTGGTCCAAAAGAGGACGATGGAGATGAGGCGAGGATTGTAATACCGATGCCCGCGGGGACAACACTGGGTGATATCGACTCAATCGCCTGGTGGGAATGGCTTGTTGCCGGTTATCCACCCCATGTGGACATTATTCTAGACATGGGCGGTAGTGAACCCGACGCTCTGGTCATCGAGTATGCCTACAATAACACCAGCGCTACCACCCAACCAACATATGGTGCTGTGACAAGTGATTGGTTCCAGACTTTCAATGATGACACCTTTGGCCTTAGTGTGATAGGTGACACGGCCAACGCCTGGCTAACTACCGGAGCAGCCGGGGGTACGGCAGTAACAGGCGTAATTGCCTATTCTGCTGTTACTTCCTCGACCTTCGTATACGGCACACTGGCTAATTGGAAGGCCGGAAACGAAGTTAATGAGATAGACGCTGATACCCCGGTATTGCGCCTTGAAATAGAGGTAGACAACTGGATGATCGCCAGTGAAGCTTATGTCGACGACGTGGTCGTAGTGCTAGACAGCGTTACCACCACCTACGCCATGGAGGATACTCCTCGTACCATCACCATAACCTTGCCTGTTGGCACCGTCGTAGCCAACCCGCTCCCCGCCGGGGCAACGCTCGTAGCATCACCCGGCTGGATTGATGGAGTGTGGGCGGACGCAATTACAACTGGAGTAACCTTTGATAGCAATGCCACTGCACGGACGGTGACCGCTACCCTTAGCGGAGGCGATCAAATCGGGGAAGGCGCCACCGTGCGGATTAAGGTACCCGGGATTACCAATCCTCCTGCTATCGGCAGCTATACCCTGACGGTAAAGACATCTGCCGAGACCACTGCGGTAACATCGGCAGCTTATGCTGTCGGCGCACCAGTAGTGGCTACACTTCCAGGCGTGGTTAAGTATTATAACTCCGCCGGGGTGCTTATGGGCTCCTTTACCGGAGCCACCGCTATCCAGAGCGCTGTAAATCTCTGTCCCACGCTCGGCAACATAGAGGTTGGTCCTGGACTATATACGGAGACCAACATCCTTACAGCAGTTGCTAATGTAGTCATTAAGGCTACCGGAACAGCCGCTGAGACTATCGTTAAGGGTAACTTCGTCATCGATCATGCCTCGATAACCATCGATGGCTTGACCATTACCCCGGTCGGCATAAACACGACAATCGGGACTGGCGGAGACAAAGTTACCATCCAGAACTGTGTCTTTACTAAGAGGCTTACGGCCACTACAACAATAGGGGAAACCCTGCTTGCCTACGGCAATACCACAGCTTCAGGTACCGGCACCATCACCGCAAATACCTTTGACACCAGCCTTGGCGTTACCGCCGACAACGCGATTATGGTGCCGCAGCTTGGGTTAACCATCAGCAATAACACCTTCACGGTAGATGGTGCTACTACCCTTGAAGACAGTGCTATCAACGTCACTAACGCTGCTGGCACGACCACAATAAGCGGCAACGCCATCACTGGCGCCAGTGGTATCGGCGTCACTGTTAATGGTGCTGGCACGACAGTCGTAACCGGCAACGCCTTCAGCAACCTTAACTCGGCACTTAATATTACCACCGGCACGGTTACCGTCGACGGTAACACGATTGATGTCTGCGGTCTTGTGAAAACTACTGTACCCGTGTTCGCCGGTCAGGCAGCCATCGTCGTTACCTCCACTGCCGGCCTCACTATTAAGAACAATGACATCACCAACAGTCCCAACGAGATCATGCAGGTCGGCCTCAACGGTAGTTTGATCAATATGATGTTCAACAACCTGACCGGAAATACCCTCGGCATTGACAACAATGATGCTACCGCTGCTCCCAATAATACCCTTAACGCCACCCACAACTGGTGGGGCGCGGCAACCGGTGCGGCGACAGGCATGAACACACCATTGTCCACAACCACTGGCTTGATTGACGCCACGGGATACCTGGGTGGCGAGGCAACCGGCACTTTCACCAACGCCGCAGTAACATCCTTGCTTACCAAGACGACCGTGGGTGTCGATGTAATACTAAATGCTGCACTTGGAGCAGGAGATATCATTGGCGTAGCCAACTATGCGGCGAACCCACAAAATGCCACTAAATACCCGGCATTAGCCGGTGGCTTCTATGATGTCTATGCGGCTTTCACTACCGCCGCCCCTACTTCAGTTCTCATCAAGTTCTACAACGCCAATATCACCGCGAACACAACCATCTACGTCTGGGGCACTCTGGCGGGTGGCTGGCAGCCGGTTACTGCAACGGCCCAAGGTGTTAACCTGTTCGAAGGTTTTGCCTTCGCTACTATCACCAGTACCACTACCCCGTCTATCACAGGCCTGGCAGGCACGCCATTTGCCCTAGTTACGACACCGCTAGCAACGCTCGCTGCTCCAACACTCGCCGCTCCAACACTCGGCGCTACGGATGCTTCCCTCAGCCCTGCATTCTCCTGGAGTGCAGTGACGGGGGCTAAGGGCTACGAGTTCCAGTTAGCTGATAACCCGAATTTTATACTTCCAATTGTCAACCTGACTGGTGGCGAGGCTGCCTTGATTGTTCCTTTCTACAAATATATGAGTGACCTCGACTACTCCACCACCTACTACTGGAGGGTAAAAGCTCTTGATGTTGAGTTTGTGAAGTTTGTCGTGAGTAACTCAAGTGCCTGGACAACGAGCGTCTTCACCACTGAGGAAGAACCAGCCGTAGTAGAACCAGAAGTGTGGATGTGTTCTGAGGGCTTAACCTTCGATACTCGTGCGGCTCTAGAGGCACATCTTGCTACAGCAGCGGCACATCAACCGGAAAAACCACCGGTAATAAAACCAATAGTGGAAGTGGTAACTCCGGCAGCAACACCGATAACCCCAGCCTGGATTTATGTTATAATCGCTGTTGGTGCCGTACTGGTTATTTCCGTGGTTGTCCTGATAGTCCGAACCAGACGAGTAGCCTGATTCTAGCTTGATGGATAACACCTCTTGATATTCCAAGAGCCCCCCGAAATTCGGGGGGCTCTTCTCTTTTCAGGAAACTTTCGCCTAAAAAATAATTGTGAATAACTATTGACAAAAGGTATATAAAAGTGTATATTCGATAAATGCTGGCTAAAAAACGGGCTACCCTCAATATTAGCCAGGAGGCTAAGTCGGAGCTGGATAGTGTCAAGTCTCCCGGCCAGAGCTATGACGGCATTATTCGGGAGCTGGTCAAATTCTGGAGGGATAAAAAGCGCGAGTACTGGGACAAGAGAAGGTGAAATCCGAGGATTGCCACAAATGAAACTGAAGACGAGGGTTTTTGAGTTATATAAGGGGAAATACAGGAGCTTACCTGAGTTAGCCCGGGCTATGGGAATATCAACAGGTTACATTTACAAGGTGAGACAAGGTAAGCACGGCATCAACCAAAAGTTCATTATCGGGGCGATAAAAGCCTTCCCCGAATATAATCTTGATGACCTTTTCTATGTTGAGGGCCACCTAGTGAAAAGTTCTAATAATTTGCCTGACTTCCGTGAATATGCTCACCAAAAATATCCTAACGAACTTGATGAAGACCTTATTACTATGATTGAGAATTTAATTGAGCGCGGAAGGGCAAAACATAAGGGGGGTATTTTATAATGGATAAAAAAGAAAAGCCCGAAAAGGCCGTCGAGCAGGCCTTAAAACCGGCTGGTGAGGTCCCTGAGCCGGTTAGGGACCCCCTGGCCGAACTTTTAAGCCAGGCTCAGAACGCCTATACAGCCTACATGCAGGCTCAAAGGGAGGTGGCAAAGGGGTACAAGCAACGGGAAGAGCAAATGGAGAAGGCCTATAAAGAAGCTGAACAGAAAGCGAATAATGCTTGTAACGCGGCTATAGAAAAAGCCTTAAGGACCCGTCAGAAGGCCGAACAGCAAGCTGAGGAGATATACAATAAGGCTAGAGAGAAAGCTAATGAAGTTTATCAAGTGGATGTAAGGCAAGCCTTAGATGCCCACAACGAGACTATAGAGCAGGCCTGGAAAGCAAGTAAGGAAAAAACAGAGCAAGACTGGAAAATCTTCCAAGGAGAACAAGGGTAGCAACGGAGACAGCTGAAATGACGACGGCAAGTAACGAAATCGGTAAAACCCTGAAGCAACAAAGGCTGATGATACCGCTGACATTACGTGAGCTAGCAGCTAAATCGGGGGTATCGGCATCACACATTGGTCGTGTAGAGAGGGGAGAGCGTTTCCCCTCAGGCCATATCCTGCGTAAAATCGCCAAACCTTTGGACCTTGATGAGAGCCTGTTGCTGACCATTGCTGGCTACCTTTCCCCTGATTCTTCCAGTGAAACTGGCGAGGAGCCTCGTCTTTACAGGCAATTGGACCCTTATGTGGCTAAGGTATTATCTGAAGAGCCCGTTCAGGTCCAGCGCACCATGGTCACCCTGTTCATTATGTTGAAGCAGGCCATAACCGAAAGCCTTTTGAGGAATGAGTGATAATGGTAGTAAGGGGACAAGTATTAAGCCTTCTTATGGACTATCCTGATACGAGCTATGTGAAGATAGGGGGTATTGTCGGCTGCTCAAAGCAGAGGGTTCACCAGATTGCCAAGGGGGCTGGGTTAACCAGGATGAGGAGGCCACTTCATTATCGCGAAGACGTAACTGTAGACAAGGTGCTTGAGCTTTATCACCGTGATTTATTGCTACAAGAAATAGCCCCAATCTTAGGCTGTTGTTCTACTACTGTTAGTAGTCGATTAAGAGAAGCCGGAATTAGTGCAGGCGAGTGCTTTTCAAGGAGCATGAAGCTCGACTGGCGGGGGAAATACCACTGCCGTGATGATGTAACCGTGGAGAGGGTTCTTAATCTCTACCACAATGGTGACTTGCCAATTAAAGAGATAGCGAAAACTCTGGGTTGTGACCAGGTTACTGTTACCAAGCGGTTAAGGAAAGCAGGAATCTCTAAGAGCGAGTGTACCTCAAGGGCTGCTAGAATAAGGTGGCGAAGGAAGAAATGACAAGGGTAATGAAAACCAAACACAAAACCTTTCGAGTTAATCGCAGGTATGCGGAACGCGAATTTGCTGTGCAAAAAGTAGGTGAATTAATCGAGACGAGAGGATTTGAGATTAATTTACACTTCTATAAAGTTGTCCATATTGACGATCAGGATGTATTATTTGAGCGATTAAATGGAGGTTAATTGCTATTGACAAAATATCAATGCCTGTGATATGGTTGGCGGGCAGGGTGCTCAGAGCTTTTTAACCTTTCCGTTTTTAGGCTTTTGGATACCTTCTTTGTAAGTACGCATACTGCATTGGAAGTTAGCACCCTGCCTCAAGTGAGGTGAACGCTCGCAGGAGTATAGGAGGTTAATGATGGCAGTGCTAGACAAGATTAAGGCCTTCTTCAAACGGCCAAAGCCAGAAGCGAAAGGTGCTGAGAAAAAGGCGGCTGAGCCTCCTGAGACAAAGGTAGCCGAGGCTCCTGAAAAGAAGGGGGGACGAAAAGTAGTTCAAAGTAGAAAAACGGGCCCTGCCGGGAGAAACTAGGGTGCTGGGGAGTAGTAATCTTCCTCCACCAGCTTAATTAAAGCACGCACCCCTCCCGTGACCGTAGCCCTGGGGGTAATCGGGCTTAGTGGCAGGGCCCACTGAAGGAGGTGTAGATGATAGCAGAGAAAATGTATTAGATATTTAGGTTCACCGACTGAAATCTTAATAGGAGGAGAAATGAAACGTAAAGACTTACTTAAACTACTTGGTGCATTTATTCTGGCAGCAATAATGGCTTTGGCTTTTGTACCTGGCTGTGCAGCTCCAGAACCAGTACCGGGGCCAGCGGGACCAGCAGGACCATCGGGACCATCGGGAGCACCTGCACCATCACCAGCTCCGGCACCTGCTCCAACCATAAAAGATATGTTGGACGGTTTGTCCGTTAGTACCTACGGTATGGGCGGCAACTCATTTGCAGAGACAGCTGGGTATACTGAGGCTATCTTTAAGACATTCGGTGCCAGAATAAGGGCAGTACCGGGTGAGAGTGATGCCGAAAGGATATGGCCTTTGAGAACCGGGGAGGTAGCATTTACGAATCTGTCTGCT
>Ga0307377_10005757_pt1 | contig 13172 bp, 33 predicted proteins | sample TR3MG_FD_202535 | JGI IMG/M metagenome (GOLD analysis project Ga0307377, IMG submission 202535) | Soil microbial communities from Risofladan, Vaasa, Finland - TR-3 | ecosystem: Environmental > Terrestrial > Soil > Coastal area > Acid sulfate soil | place: Finland: Risofladan, Vaasa | collected... | reverse complement strand
TATAGAAAATCTTCGGAAATCAGTGTTGTTATGCCTAATCGCTTCATAGCTTTTTTATACTCTTCCCCAAACATTTCAAACATTCTGTCCAAGAAATCGTATAATAAATCGATAGTTGCACCACCTTGATGATTATCAGCTGTGATTAAATATTCTTTTACATATTTATATGCTGTGTGTGGATTGATGCCATATTGTTCCAAGTATTCATGTGTCCCAACATTTAATCTACCTGTCATCTCTGTATCTCTTATTGCGTGGAGGAAAGATGTTTTAACATGCTCTTCTATTTCCGCACGCTCCATATCACCCTCATCCCATTGTTCTGGAATATTAGAAGACTTTCTAATTTCATCATATGCTTCTTGATACATACCTATTTCTTTGAGAGCCCCTTCAATATAGATATTTGAATCACTTATATCGGCAGCAAGTTTTTGAATTTTGATATCGACATCTTGCAAATCAAAATCAACCATAATAGCATCACCTTCTATTTTTCCTTCTTCAATATCTGCTAAGTTGTTTAATAAATTCTTTTGTTTATATAAGTGTCTGTCTAATTCAACTTTTTGCTCGCGCAATTTAAAAATGTTCTCCTTGAGTGCGGATCGTTTTCTTTCTATCTTAGCCAAACATTGTTTCATTCTCCTATATGGCGACTGAGCTATCATGTGTAATGACATCAGTTTACCAGTAGCCTGAGAATTCTGTTTACCGAATGCTCTAGTAGCTCTATTTATTTCTGGCATTCTACTTGCTACTAATTCTAATTTAGCCTGATCAAATGTTTTAAAATCTATTAATTCTTTAGAATTTGGATCAGCTCCCCGTGTAGCGATCTGCATGTAAACATTCTCTTTATCAATTAATTCATCAATCTTTAATGTTAAATCTTTAATCTCGTCCGTTGTTATTAAATCTTTAGTCATAATAAGTTCCTTTCCCTTTCATAATTAACTTAATTTGTTTAATTTTCACTTCTTAATGCTAACACACTATTATCAGGACTAATAGAATTCCAATCAGTAGCCGAGCCTACCTGAACAGGTGAGGAACGATGTATTTCATCACCTAAACCTAATTGACCATAAGTATTTTGACCCCAAGACCAAAGTGTACCATCTTGTTTAATAGCTGCTGTAGAGTACCCATAACCCCCCGCAATGTCCCAATCTGTTAGACTTCCTACCTGTGTTGGTCCTGTGACATTTACTGTGTCTCCTAAGCCTAACTGTCCGTAATTGTTTCTCCCCCATATCCATAAAGTACCATTTGTTTTAGTGGCAGCAGAATGATAAATACCTCCTTGGGCCACATTCCAATCAGTATCGGAACCAATTTGTACAGGGGAAGAATGCGGCACTATATCTCCTGTTCCTAATACCCCATAACCGTTTGCCCCCCATGCCCATAAAGTTCCGTCTGTTTTGATTCCAAAAACTCTATCGCCAGCCGGTTTTATTTTATTCCACGTAATAAGATCCCCTACTTGAACAGGCAAAGATCTACTGATTCTGTCTCCTAAACCTAATTGACCGTCACTATTTATTCCCCACATAAATAAAGCACCATTATTTTTAATACCTGCCGAGCTTGAAGAAGCAGCAGAAATTTTATTCCAGTCGGTGTCGGAACCAATTTGTACAGGGGAAGAGTATGAAGTTTCATCCCCTTGTCCCAATGGCCCGTAGCTGTTGTTCCCCCATGCCCATAAAGTACCATCGGTCTTTAAGGCCAGATTGTGCCCGTTATTACCACAAGAGACCTTACTCCAATTAGTTAAAGAACCTACTTGAATAGGTGAAGATCTATTGACTCTGTCTCCTAAACCTAATTGACCATAAAGATTATATCCGCACGCCCAAAGTGTTCCATCTTGTTTTACGGCCAAAACGTGGTTTCCACCACTACCAATACTGAGCCAATTATCTGTGCCTATCTGTACTGGTGCCAACCTTTTAGTTGTATCCCCTAACCCAAGTTGTCCGACGCTGTTATTACCCCATCCCCAAAGAATTAGTCCAGCAGACTCATAGAAAACTGGAGTAACATTACCGAAACCCTCTATCCACCCATCATTTGAACGCCCAAAAACCAACTTGTTTCCAGATTCTAACTCATCAACTTCATATACTCCTGAACCCGAAATCACTGTATTAGCCTCAATCGACCAATCTGATTCTTTTAAAACAATAATTCTTGATGTTTCTGATTTAGATCCTGAAATTTTATAAGGCATTTCACTTCTCCTTTTCTAAATCTTCTAAATAATCCTCCATATTACGTTTGCGAGGTCTTGTGTGTTCAAGAAGCTCTTTCATTATCTCAAGCACTTCTTTTTCGGTAGAACCTTTTTCGATAGCAGCTTCAATACTGCCTAATAAGTCTGACTTACGTTTTTCCCAAATCTTAAACTCACTCATGTTATACCTCCCCTAATTATTTATTTAACCCTATCCTATTAGTGCAGGCGTAAAAACACGCCTGATTATCTCTATAACATGTCTGTGTTTTTGGTTATAATTATTACTCTCTATTAGTACAAATTGGGCATTCAACCAAGAATCTTATACTTTCCCATGGAGGGTATAATTTTTTAGCTTTGCTTTTTATTAACCATTGGGATGAATTACAAGTTAAACAATAAAATAGAAGCCAGTCTTCATCATATAAAGCTTCTATACATTCATTACATATTGGTATTTGTAAAACATCTCCATTGCGATTTAAATTACTCATAAATTCTGGTATTGACAGTAAAGATGGGTTGTGTTCTATCTCACTTAAATCATCCAATCTTTGACATAAATAATTAATGGCTTTTGGAGGTCTAATCCCAATTCCATGATTCAAATGGCAATCTTCATAGGCTAAATTCATCCTTGCGATGAAAAAGTCTAATGCCTCGTCTAGCTTTCCTAAATCGTCCGTCTCTCGCACAACAGTGTCTCCTTTCAGATAGCTTCCGTCTCACCTTGTTTAGACGAGATAACTTTTTTTCAAATTCTTTACTCTTTTCTTTCAAATATACAATATCATCAGACTCATCCCAGAAATTGTTATACAACATCCTTTTTCTCCCTTCCAAACCAATCGATTGCTACATCAAGATATTGTTTCTGAGATTCTCTTATTATCCAATGTTTTTTTCCATCTATGTAAATATAGTGTTTCAATATACCAAAAAAATCATTGACTGTTGAATCCAATACTTTTTCCGTTATAGGAGGCCACATCCTGCTAATCAATGCATCGGAGTTTTTTAACTTTTTTCCCTGCATTGTATAAACTCCGTATTTTTTAGGGGCGTTTGGCATTAACTCTCCTACAAATAAAACGGTTAGTTTATTTTATTCCCTAAGTTTACCTATTAACTCTAATAATAGTATTTCAACTGCCAGTTTAGATGATACAACACCAGCAATTTTTAACATCAATTCATCAATACCTATATAATTTATTCCATCTTTTTGGAAAGTTTGTATATCTAAATCTTCAAATGTGGCTGCCACATAATCATGATACATACTATCAAATTTATTAGTTAATTTTTCAAAACGTTCTTCATCAAACTTATCTTCTAAATTAAAATTTTTTAAATAAGTTACGAATATCGCAGCTATAGCATCTCTCAATAACATATTTTTAGTAAATTCTTTTAATGATTGGTCAGCATCCATTTGTGTTTACCTCTATATCAAAACAGTTAATCAATGTTGTTAAGTCCTATAATTGCAACCTGTGAACCATCTTCTTTTAAAACATCAACTTCCAAAACATCAAAAACATCGTTACCGTCAAGACTAATATTTTGTTTCATCAAACCTAAAACCAATAAATCTTTGGCTTCTTGACCTGACTCGGCTTTAACAACTGCCCTTCCCTCAATTCCACATAATAACTCAAATTCTATATCATAAATATCCATAAAACCTCTCCTTAATAACTGTATGTTAGTGTTTCCCACACTAAATTATGCATTTCTGCAAGAAATTTCTCTCTTTCGTGATGTAAATTAGTAGTTTTTCTAAAACGTTCAGGTTCATAATTAGTTCTCATAGTTTCTAAATGTATGACTTTTGTATTATCAACATCCATATAATATAAATCATACCAGCTTTCTATAGCACTATTAAGCTGTATAAAAAATATATCAATATCTAATACGTCCCCCATTATTTTTTCCCTTTTCTGATACAGTCCTCCAGCATTGTATTATTTATAATCTCTACACCATTCAACAAACAACCCTTACATAAAACCACACTAAAAGCTTCTTCTTCAAATTCGATTTCTAAATAAGCAGTAGACCTACCATCACAATTACTACACCGTTGTGGTCCGAATCCTCCATCTTCAGTTCTAGGACAGTTGATTGCCTTAAATTTCATATTTAGTCTCCTATGCTTTATAAATTAAATGCCCAGTACCATCGCCACCACAAACACTTGAGTTATTAAATAATGTGCAATGTGTAGATCGGTAAGCTGGGCTATTTAAGTTTTTGGGGATTTAGATACATACCCCCCTACTATATCGTGGTTAGATTATTCATTTAACAACTAAATTAATTGCCTATCGAAAAGAAAAAACTACCACTACCATCGTTAAATCCGAACATTAAATGACCATTATCACGATAATAATGACCACGTCTTTCTATACCAGGATGTTGTCTCTTGTATCTTTCCCATTGATTCCAAGATCCATGATGACCTTTATAGTTATAATCCCTACCATTACGGTGGTGTTTTTTATAACTACGGCTGTGATGCTGTCCACGATGATTATCTCGTTTATAATCACGTTGACGTTCGTGTTGCTTGTTATTCTTATAACTTCTATTTCCCTTGTTGTTCTTTGCAACCACTGTAACGCTTGTTGCAAACACTAAAACCAAACTTAATACTAATGTTGTAATTAATTTTTTCATTTTAAATCTCCTTTTAAATCTTTTTTAACGATCAATAATAAAAAAGAAACATTGTTTACTATCCGGATCACAGAATCTAAACATCATTTGTGTTCCGTCATAAAAATATTTACCATACCTTGTCATATTTGGATGTGCTATTAAATAACGAGACCATATTGTCCAGGAAGTGAAATGTTTTCCAAAGAAATAAGTACGCCCCTCATATTGTCTTACCATAGCTTCGTCATCAGGACTTGGTGGGGGGTAATAAGGGTTGTATGGGTTTCTATACCCGTAAGGCGCCCCATAAGGCGGTGGCGCACCGTAATTAGAATTAGGCATACCTCTACTCATCCCATCCCCTTGAACTTGTTGCTGTGATTGTTTTGAAAGAACGCTGTCATCCTTGATGAACGAACTACATGACATCAAAAATAACATTGAAAATATTACGGTTAATAATTTAGTTTTCATAACACCTCCTATTATCTCATAGTGCTTAAGAGCTCTATAAAACTCTCAACGTCACCGTTCTGCTTTGCTTTTAGATCTTCATAAGGACCTAAAAGACGCCTTGTTAATTCTCTTTCCGCCCCATGAACTGCGTCAATCCAATTACTTGTAGATGTATAACCAATACCACCATCTCTTAAACATAATTGGCCTACTATTTCACATACTGTGTAATTCAAATCACCCTTCACTTTAATGTGATTAATAAGTTCACTAATTAATTCTCTCACTGTCCTGTCTTCCGGTTTTGTATAAGGCATGCTCCAAATTCTCCCTTTCCTTTACTTATATTTAAAAACAAAAACTATTTGCCTTTAGGCGGCGCAGCCGCCTTTTTTACGTTTTTTGAAAATTACCACTCTCTTTCGTTTACTTATGTCCTTATTTCTATTACTTACGTAAAAAGCGTTGTAATCTCATTTCGAGCCAATCCATAAACTTAATCAAACCCGATTCCTCCATCACTGTCATAAAAAACTTATTCAACTTCTGACTTAATTCTGCAAATTCATTACCCTCACCATTGTCGACGCATTCTAAACACGATTGTTTGCCAGACTCAAAATCAAAAACACATATAACTTTACCACAGTCACATAACAAGGGTTCTAATGGCTCGTTAGCTTCCATATCTTCCTTTAGATACTCGAAAGCATAATCCGGAACTTCATCGGCAGCAGCTCTATGCGCATGTAAATGATCGATGGCATCTTGATAATTATAGAAAGTAACACTACCGTGCATCATACAAGCATCACAACCCTCTTCACATTTGGTACAAACTAAATCTCCTCCGGCAACAAGAAGATCCCATCTGAAATCTGTCTCATCGATAACTCCTGGTGTGAAAACTGTTGGCACTTTATCAGCTAATCTACACGCACAACACTCTATCCCGCCGTTTGTTGATGGATACATATAAACATCTCCATTTGAAAATCTACAATAACTCATTATTCCTCCTCATCTTGATCATAAGGTTTCCAACCAGCAAAAACAGTATAATCACAATCATTACACCTTACAAATGTTTCTTTAATTTTTGAAAACGGGTAGTCAAATTCTTTCTCGGTCACATTTTTATGTTTACAACTATCTCCGAAAGGTTTTCCAGTCTCCAATGGCTGATCCTCCTTGAATAATTTACCAGTAATTTTATCCAAAATGGTAAGTTCACCTGGTTTAGTAATAGTATAATATACAATATTAAATAGTAATCTTATTTTGTTAAATAAATATGACATAAGCCAATCCTATATGTAGTAATATAGCAATTAAACAAGCTAACAAAAATCCTTTAAGGAATGCTTTAAGGGATTCTTTAGGAACATCTTCCTTTATAATTCTTTTAGGTGGTTCTGGTGAGGGTAGTTCGTATTCTATAAAGTCATCACATATTTCCCAATCATCCTCATCCCCATAGTAATCATCACAGTCTGGGCAGGGGTATACTTGTTCTGCATCTCCATAAGCTACTGGACAATCACTATCTCCATATTTACAGCCATGTTTTTTACAACAATGATGTACGTGTACTTTTGTTTCGTTGTCATTCATTAGATAACTCCTTACCTTGGTAAACCAATAATCACAATGTTTTTTACGGCCGACTCAAATCTCTATCTCTTCTGTCCCTACTATATAGGGACCTTCTGATACAAATATGAAACCTTGCAACTCATCCCAAGTTTCATATCTTATTATAGTTCTATATATGTTATCTACTATTATTTCATTAAAGAGATCCACCCATATATCACTTGAGGAAACCCACACAGCATAGGGTAATTTATCGCCATTAAAATGACTTGTTAATTCACTTACAGACGTCCATAAATTCTTAAATGGATTATAAGTGAAAGTATTGTTTTTTTCCGGAACCGTTACAAACATACCTGGTTCTACGGTTATCATATACACTCTCATTTCTAACCTCCCAAGAATATATTTCTCATACGGTTAATAATAACGCTTTTTCTTCATGCTCAGATTTCACTATCCAGGTCCCATCGTTGGATATTTTCTACCGGCACGTTTAACTTCATCTTTTAGTTCTTCTAAAGCTTTAATTATCTTGGCTACCTGTTTCTCGATAAATTCCCTATCCGTTTTTTTTAACATTTTTAACTCCTAATCAGTAAAATAACGAGAAGCTAATTCACAAGCTTCTATTTCATCTCTCACCCATGTGTGTACAGCACTTCTTACAAACGGGTGTCTGCAGTACTCATCTAACATATGATCACCGTCAAAGATACCAATAACAGCTTTGTCTGGAGAATCTGCATACCACGCCAACTCAAACATTGTTCCTATTAAAGCTTTGTTTGGATCGTATCTATGGAAGTTGGCAAAACAAATAGAACTTCTTTTTACTGCCATCCTATCCTTAGGAACAATTAAATCCACCCCGGCAATCTCATAAACTTTTTCCCGAGAAGTGGATTCTAATTTTACTGCCGCATTAAATGCATTGTGACATGGGTCTATTATCTCCCAACCTTTATTTGCTGTTGTAAACACCATCATAGGTATGTCTATACCTAAACTTTCACTTGGATCAAACGGCGAAACTTCAAGATCAAAGGGGTCTGTCGACGGCATCAATGCAACATTTTCCACTATTGATGCAGTGCCTCTACAGTCTTTATCCTCTTTACTTGCAAAGTATTCCCGTACCCGCCCTCTCCATTCATAACTCTCTGGAGCTATGGACGAGATTTGTCCAATTAAATAAATTACTTGACTCATTTTCTATTTTCCTTTCCTCTTAGCTCTTATTACTTCCACGCCTTCTTTTTCCAAAGCGTCTAAAAATCTTTCCCACAAACTCGCAGGAAGTTTCCTAATTTCATAAGGCAAACCTTTTTTCTTACAATCTTCCAAGCCTTGTACCATTCCTTTTGTCATTAATAAATCAACGTAAAAAACTGTTTTTTCTGCCGGACTTCGCCATTCGAAGCCAGCCATAATTCCTAATTTACGTTCGCTAGAAATATGATCCCTTAACACATACTTTTGGGTATAAAGTAAGTGTGATGCATAGGGGGCTTCGTCGTGATTGACTAAACAATCATGCATGGCAAAAGCGCCATAAACTTCATTAACCTCTACCTGACCCGCATAAGGTGATTCTACAATAACTCTTTTCATAATTCCTCTCCTATTCTCCCTAATCCTTTGGATATTTGTCAATTAAAATCGATAATTTATTGAACGTCGAGGCTATTTCTGGATCGGTCATTCGCCCGATTTCTATTTCACTATATTCTTCTTCTAAAGCCTCCTGCACATCTTCCTCTGTTCCTCCGTGTAATAATATTTCTTGTCTCAACTCTTCCTCGTAATCTTTTGCATATCTTATTAAAGCATCAATCGGGTTATCACAACCATATAAAACCATAATTTCTTCCAGAGCGGCTTCGATCTCATCTTCGAAGCGATACATGTTCGGATCTCCTTATATTAATGTTTTTTTATATAGTTCCTCCATAGAATCATAAACTACAGTTACTTCCCATTCAGAATCCGGATCAGCTTGCGTTAGTGTTTCCTGTAATTTTTCACAAGCCAATTCATATATATCAGCTTCTGAATATTCTATACCAGATTTTTCAAATATTTTTTTTGTTTCGTTATGAATTTCTCCGAGCATTTTTCCTATATCTTCTATAACTTGGCACATAGTTATTCCTTTCTAACACCCATGATTTCCAGGATCATCTTGTGGTCCGACATATTCTTTTACATCCTCATACGATAATAATCTAAATCTAATTATTTTACCATTATCATAGTCGGCGGCAATGTGCCCCCAACCGTTTTCATCTATCCCAAACAAACCATTAAGAATTCCTATCATACCTACTTGAAAAGCATCCTCTCCTAATTGTCTAACTTGAACAGTTTTATGATCTGCGAGATATCTATTGCACATAATTCTAGTGCTAAATAAAGCTGAAATCACATACGAATCATATTCTAATAGTTCATTAAGAAAACTAACCGTTCCTTCTATTGAAACACTGTTTTTAATCATAATCTTATCCCTCTATTTATTATTAAAGTTAGTTAATTTGACCTTATCTTTTTTTCAGGTATTCCGCCAGAGTATAACCAGCTAAAATCTATTGGTTGATGCCCAGTGTCAGGTTGTGTTATTATTCTAGTTCTACAACCGGTACATTCATAATACTTAGTAAAACCATTATCAAGCATTAACTCTGTCTTGTGCCAAAATCTGTGTTTGCAGGTTCCTGTTGTAAATACTAATTTCATATATTTTCATCCTTAAAATGTAACCAATCCTTGTCTATTGGTTGATAACCATCATGATTTTGAATTATCATTCTGGTTTTACATTTAGTACATTCGTGATATGTAATTACAGCACCTGTAAGTAGATATCCCCACAATCTATGAGGCTCTTGACGCACTTCTTTCATCTTGTGCCAAAATCTATGTTTATGTTCTGGTAGTGTAAATGTTAGTTTCATTTCTTTTTACCTTTTTTCTTTGATATTATAGAATGTTTACATTCTCGGCACCAAGGTCTATATTTGTTTTTGGCTTTAGACCTGCAAAATTTAATATCATAATTTAATTTTTTATCTCTTGGGCATAGCGGCATTGTTTTTTCCCCTAAACTTTTTTAATCTATCAACAATATTACTAATAGTTAGTAATATAATAACACATATTAATGCATGACCAACGAACAGCGCTTGTTTCCATGTTCTCATTGGTCTATATTTCTCCATCGTGGTCGTCCTTTCCTAATAACACAAAAAAGTTTTTATTATATATATTTTTTCTACATTTAAAACACCTAACATAACCAACACCATCCTTGCCGTACATTGTGTTCATATAAAGTCCTACTTTAACTATTCCCATTTCAGCATATTTAGAAAAATGTCTAACACAACACATTGGATATCCAGAATATTTTCCTAATTCTATTAGTATATCATATGTGGTTACTGTACCCATATCCCGTAACTTACATAAGAACTTTAAATAACTATAATCCTTTTCATTAAACCTAAACATATTTTTTATCCCTACATCTTGGGCACCTAACATAAGGTGCATCATCATACCCGTACATAGTGTCCATGTAATAACCTACTGCATTTATTCCTATTTCACCATATCTCGCAAAGAACTTAACACAACACATAGGATATTCAAACTGTTTGCCCATCTCAACTTCTGCATCGTAATGGTTTATTTTACCAAAAACCATTAACTTTAATAAGAAATTCATATAAGCATAAGTTTCTTCCTTATTCATCGATCCGCGTCTCCACAATTCCTATTGTACAGTGTTGGGCACCGCCGTGGGCAAAAACACACAACTCTTTCAAATCGTATCCACGCTTTAATCCCATAAATGTGCTGTGATAACCGAAACTTATTATTACTCCATCTTCATTAAGTATTCGGTCCGCATTATCTGCAACCATTTTAAATCTACTGTTTCTGTAGCCGTTGTACATCTCCATGGCTTTTCGGTAGGAATATGGAGGATCTAATATAATAGTATCAAACTTCTGTCCACTCCAGTGTTTGACAAAATCATATGCGTCCATGTGAAAGTCTGCATCAATGCTGAGATTTATATCATTTCTAGTCTCATCCAAAGATAATTTCGTTGGGCCGGCGAATAAATTCAATACTTTGCCCGAGCTTCTACTCTCCACCCATTTACGTAGTCTGGGTGATTCAAACGTGTGTCTTCTTAAATTTGTTCTAACTAAAGTTAATTCAGTCACTTTGCTCTCCAATCTGTAATTCTACCAATTTTTTTATATTTACCTTTGTCATCAATAACAGTTAATACACAAGAATCAATCAATATTCTATCACACCCTTCTCTCTTACATTTTTCTTCGTAGGAGTACATAGAGTGACGAGTCTTGGGTCCCCAATCATGTTTGTTTCTCCAGCATTTATATTTTCCTAATAATCGTTGTATATATTCCATAATGTCATACCTATATATATTACTATATATTTTATTATTTTATCAATTTTCTTAATCATATTTATTCATTTGTTTCACTACAATAATTGTCAAATCCTAAAAAATGAATACAAGTGGTACACACTCTTACAGTAGATGCTTCTACAAAATACCTATCACTATCTAATACCCAAGGCATCTCTGGTTTCCACAACTTTAAACGGAGACAATCTTTTTTATTACAAATAACCCTTTCTTCCATTACCACACCCTCTTCTTTTCATCGTATTTTCTCTGTTCCTCTTCGTTGGTCTTGTTTTCATCCATCTCAGCCAACATACTACCATAGTCCTCATGAACATAAGATTCTTTTTCTTCTGGACCGTAATTACACATATTATACCTCCTTATTTCCAAATCTTTGGTACCCTTAATAATCCAATACTTTATATTTGCTTTTAGTTTTAAATTTTATATATTCACGTCTCATCTTATCCACTTTAGCTTGTGCCCCACATAATTCTCTATATCTGAGATCTAGAGTCTTATACCATCCCCAAAAGACTTTCCTTTGAATACAATAAAACCTTCTTGTTTCGTCAAACACTAGTCTAAATTTTCTTTTCGAATCGTTCATTTAACACCTATCACACCAAACACCACAGCGATGTCCATCATCTTCATTAATAAAAACAGATTTACCACGAACTAATATGTCTCTAACCTCACTTGGCATTATAATACGGGTCTTACCACCACGCTCATAAACAAGTAAACGTCTACCGTCGCCCTGGAGAACCTTTCTCAATTCCGCAGCACCTGTATTTCTCATTTCTGTACCAGTTGGGGTTAACATTGACCCTGATATTTTCTCATGCTTACCATTTACATATATTATTTCTGTTGTGTTATATTTAGGTGTCATATCTTACTAATCCTCCAGAATGCATTAAAGACTTCTTTAATAATATAGAGTAATCCAAATAAACCACTTACTATTAATATTGTATAAATAATTTTCATTAGTATTCCATTCCCCAATAAGTTGGTCCTTCAAAACCTATATGTGAATAAATATATACCATCCTATTCTCATCATCCATAAACACATCGGGATAGGGTTTTTCCCCACACAAAACATATAGATTTGAATAAGGTAGTTTCTGGAAGTGTTTTTTTCTGTTAGTTAACATTCATCACACCAAACACCACATTGGTGTCCTTTACCATCTTCTATAAATATTGATTTGCCATGGATCAAGATGTCTCTAACTTCTCCAGGCATAATGATCTTTGTGTCGCCATTTCCCTTATAAATTAATAAACGTCTACCATCACCCTCTAACACTTTCCTCAATTCACCTGCCGAAGTGTTTCTCATTCCTATTCCAGTAGGTGTTAAATTGGATCTATGTACCTTTTCAACTTTTCTACCATCAATGTATTTTATTATTACCATTTTAATTCTCCTATGATACTAATATAAGCATTAAATTCGGTTTGTCAAGTCAAAAAGTGTGTTTTTTGCAAAAAAAATGCAGAATTAACTAAAAAAGTCAACTCTGCATTATTAAATTTTATATTTTTTTATTAAATAGAAAAAATGTAGACCTTACCTGAATTTGTTCCAGTTGCCTCATCTTCAAAAGGAGCGCCACATCGATATATCCCTGATGGATTTTCCCTTCTTTTTATTGGTTTAAATTTCATATATATAGTATAATCATTAATTTCAATTTGTCAAGTGTAAACATTGTATTTTTATTATATTAC
>Ga0307377_10005755_pt1 | contig 13174 bp, 29 predicted proteins | sample TR3MG_FD_202535 | JGI IMG/M metagenome (GOLD analysis project Ga0307377, IMG submission 202535) | Soil microbial communities from Risofladan, Vaasa, Finland - TR-3 | ecosystem: Environmental > Terrestrial > Soil > Coastal area > Acid sulfate soil | place: Finland: Risofladan, Vaasa | collected... | reverse complement strand
TTCCATCATACACATAGCTTTTAGCGTTGTATTTTTTTGCGAGTCTTGCCATTGTTTGATCCTTTCAAAAAAGACGTTCACGACGGGCCAATAACCGGAAAGCCATGATGGATTCCGGTGTGTTACAGATAATATCAGTCATTGGTTTCCTCCAGTAAAGCGTTGTATAAGTGCATTGGGATATTCTTCACTTTGAGAATCTTACTGTGGCCATGTGCTTCATGATAAAACGCCCATTTACCATTAGCATTCTTATGACCGCCAATACACCTGAATCCACGGCTTTCTAAATCAGATATAGCCACGATGGCCATATTTTCAGTGTCGAATTCTTTATAGGCAATCATAGTCACATCCTTGAGGGAAGGTTTTCAATTTGGTCCATTTCACGTCGTTCCCAATCTTCACGTGCTTGCTTGTTCATGTCAATGAGCCTTTTCACACGTTCACGGCGAGTATCCCTGTTTCTGGTCCGTTGTTCACAACGGACAATTGCATGATGCATTCCATTCTCCTTTCTTGAGTGAGATAATGATGTATTGTATTAGTTGCATTATAAAAGATAATGCAATGATGATAAACGATACAAGATATATAAACGCCATTACAATGAATGATATAAGCAGAGCAATGAAAGCGATGATTGAAGATAACATAGATTGATTTTCCTTTCAATTTAAATATAATACATTTCATTGTTTAGCACAAGATATATTTTTAATTATTATTTTATATTTACCTTGACTTTATAAATGGAATTGATTATATTATGTATAGAGTAGATTAGAAATTGGGTGAGGCCAGGGGAACGGCGAGGTCGTCTAGTTGGTTAAGCGCTTAAATAGTAATTGAAAAATTATCTTGACAGTCTGATCCAAAAAGATTATATTTGTTTATGGGTTGAATAAGTTTAAATGGAAGGGTTGAAAGAGTTTACTAGTCGTCACCTGCCAACTCACCAGAGTTATAAATCTGCTTAGCAAATTGCCTGAAGGTTAGAGGTTTCTCACCGGTAGATTCATTATCTATCAGGTAGTTGTTATAATCTACCAGAAGTTCCTCAGAGTCTTTGTTCTCGTTGAACCAGGTTGAGAAGTTAATCATAGAGGTGCCAGAGCTTTCTTAATTATTTCGGTTACGACTTCGTTTGTTTTGATTGCGTCGGTCATAACTGATTCAAGGAACTTAATTCTTTTGACGAGTGGGTTAGTGTTGTCGCAGCATTTAATATCATCGCACATATCACAGCATTGCAGGTGGTGTTTCTGGCAGTAACCTTTGACACCCAAGGAAAGAAACTCTTGTAGGGTTTTGTCGGCAAGTGCCATAGGAAAAAACTTTCTGGTTCAGGTTGGTTCGGGAAAAAAGTTTACTTGTTTGTTTCGTAAAGAAATATAATACATTTCATTTGGGTTGTCAAGTATTTTTTCTACTTGTTATTTTCCCAGCCGTATTGGTCACGCCATTTTTCGCACAGGTCTTTTGATTCTTTGAGACATAGGCCGGTTATCTGGCGGCAAACCTTAATTGCCGAAATGAATCTTTTTTCGTTTCGGTCGCCGATACCGTGATATGCTTTGAAACATTCTGCACGGATATTATCGTTGGTGTCGAGTGCAGAAGCTCTCATGTTGTCAACCAGATTCCGTAAGGTGTTAAGGCAGGTATCACAGGCGAACTTGAAAACAAATTCCCGGCAGCCTTGGTTTCTGAGTTGTATATCAACTGGTCGATATTCGGCCGCGCCGTCAAGGGGTACCTGCATGTCTTTTCCGCAGATGTCGCAGTTGCATGATACTTTGATTCCCATTGTGTATCTCCTTTGTTGTTTATAATATAATACATTTCATTTAGGTTGTCAAGAGTTATTTCAGTTATTATTTATTTAAAATGTGGATAACTTTTTTCTGGTTAAGAGTTACTCCGAGAACAAATGGCGTTCCGGTTTAAATTTCGACAGTTGGTAGTTTGAATTAAAATGTGGATAACTATAATTTGCCTTGACATTTAGTCCGAGATTGATTATATTTAATATATAATTGGGTGAGGCCGGGGGAACGGCGAACACATCCAGTCGTTTAAGCGCTTAAATGTTTTAGTTAAAACTAAAGGGCATAAAGCCCTTTAGAAGTTTAGGTCATGACTTCCTAAACTTTTATAAGATAACCTTGATCCTTAAGCCATTGAATATACTTCGGCAACAACTCCAAAGCAGTTCTGGCCTTAAGTCCGGTTATACTTTTGATTTGACCGAAAGCCGATTGACCACGACGTTTCATTCCAATTGTTTCCAGTTTCAAAGCTCCTTTGAGTGCAAGCAATCCAAAGGCACGAATTGAAGTATGTGTGTCACATACTATCATTCCATATCATTCTCCTTTGATCTCGACAAAATCCCATTTCATAATGTCAAACTTGAAATACGGGCCGTTTTCTCCGTCTTTCGAGTAAAGACTATCGGCATACTTCACAACGTATTTTAAGCCAAGTTCTTTGGCTCTTTTGTTTCTGCATTCACGCATGAAAGTGGAAGTTGACATGGTGCCTCCTGTGAAGATTGTTTGTTGTTTGTTTCTGTTACATACATAATATAATCAATCTCAGGACTTTTGTCAAGGGATATTTTTAACAAGAAGGTTAATCCATACGGGAAGTTGCATACGACTTAATACCATTGTCATTAAGAACTTTTGAAAAAGCGTGGGCATAAGCTTCTTTACATTCCATTGATTGACCAAATTCCGATATCCACAAGCTCCAACCTCCATAATAAGACTTTCGACCAATACCTTTTGAACGAAGATACCGAACAAAAGCACAAGTAGCAGGTTTGATAATGACTTCGGCGAAACCACATACGCCACCTGCAACATGCCACTGCTGAACCACCGGAGAGTTATCATTGAGCGGGTTAGCGTGCTGCTGAACTGTCATTGGTGTCGGTCGGTGTGCGTTGCCTGCAGTCATACCTGCCGAGTGTGCTTCGTTGTAGATTGTTTGAAAGTCCATTTAAAACTCCTTTGGTTGTTGTTTGCTGACAATACAAATATAATACTTTTCAGGACTTTTGTCAAGGTTTATTTTATTTGCTGATAAGGTTTTTCAAAGTCACCGATATTCATATACACATAGAAACCAATATCAAAATAGTCGGATTGAACATCAGAATTATCATGATTGCCCTCGTTGATAATCTGATAAATCTTTTTCAAGACTTCAGAATGTTGATACCGTTCAAGATAGTATTCATTGAGTTGAACATAATTATAACCTGAATCAGCAATATCCTTTGAGAAGTCAAGAGGTGACTTGATAATAGATACACGAATACCAGATGAGTGATGTCGAGTTACTGAGAACTTAAAGTTAGGAAAGTTCTTTTTCAGGTTGTTCCGGATAGTTGCGGCATGTTCGGTTGACATATAAGCCATTGTGTATCTCCTTTGTTGTCTATAATATAATCAATCTCAGGACTGTTGTCAAGATTTATTTTAATATAAATTTATTAAAGAACTTGCAAGTTCTTTACCTAAATTTTTAATTAAAAGGTCGTTATGATCTAACAACCATCTGGCAGCTTTTGATTGTAAAATTGTAATAGCTTCGTTATGAGTTTTACCTAATTTAATCATACCCTCATAAGCACCTTGCCAAAAAATATAAGCAGGGCGTTCATAAGAATACATTGGATATTTTGATTTATCGTTTATAGGACCTATTTCACCAGTAATATCTTTCATAATGTATCTCCTTTGTTGTTTATAATATAATCAATTTCAGGACTGTTGTCAAGTTATTTTAATTATTATTTTTACCTTGACTTTATAAATGAAATTGATTATATTTAAGATATAAGAAATTGGGCAAGGCCGGGGGAACGGCGAGCACGTCTATAAGTTTAAGCGCTTAAGTAATATTTCAAACATTCAGGTCTGTTTTACTTTAATAAAATGATAAATATAAGTATGAAGAAATTAACAACCGAACAATTTATAGAACGAGCTAAACAAATTCATCTTGACAAATACGATTATAGTTTAGTTAATTATACTGGTGCTAAAGATAAAATTAAAATCATTTGTAAAGAACATGGAGAGTTTGAACAAACAGCTCATAGTCATATTAATAAAATTAAAAATAGAAATAGAACTTCTGGTTGTCCAAAATGTTTTTGGAAAAACTATACATTGTCAACTGAACAATTTATAGAACGAGCTAAACAAATTCATTTCGATTTATATGATTATCATTTAGTAAACTATATTAATATCCATACTAAAGTTAAAATCATTTGTAAAGAGCATGGAGAATTTTTTCAGACACCTAATAAACATATAGTACAAAAACATGGTTGTCCTAAATGTAAATCATCAAAAGGTGAATTAACTTTTTTAAGATATTTTAAAAAATATAATATTAACTTTATACCTCAAAAGAGATTTCCGGATTGTAAAGATAAGTTACCATTACCATTTGATTTTTATTTACCTGAAGTTAATACTTGTATAGAGTATGATGGAATACAACATTTTACGGGATATAGATTTTATTCTAAAGATATTAATATTAAAAAATTACAACAAACACAACATCATGATCAAATTAAAAATAACTATTGTAAAGCAAATAATATAAGGCTTATTAGAGTTCCTTATACCATTAAGTTGACTGAAGAATATTTAAACAATATGATGCCAACATTCAGGGCCAAAGCCCCTATCAATTGAAACATTATCGGTCAGAAGTCGACCGCAACGACCGCATTTTCCTTCGTGCTGAATTGCATAACCTTCTGGAAGTACTTTATTTTCATAGACTTGTTGAACTGCCCAATTGAAAACCTTAACAGGTGTTGAGTCCAAAGCCATTTTTGAAGCATAGGTAAGTATCAACGACTTATGATGAGGGTTGAAAATTCCAAGATAAGTATAGTTGCTGGTGTTATCGGCGCCGGTAAGAAGTGAAACGAAGTAAGGTGATTCTTTCCGTTTGCGAATTTTAAAAGTATAGTGAACGCCTTTGTTGTTTGAAACTGTGAAGAGTGCCCGACCACCTTCAAAAAACTTGGGATTGTTAATTGCGTTTTTCATGTTGTTGTTTCTCCTTAATACAAATATAATGTATTTCAGGACTAAAGTCAAGGCTTATTTTAAAAATCGTTATCGCCGAAGTATCCATAGTCTTCGTCAGTTCCCATACCTGCGCTTGCAAGCGTCATAGCGTCAGCTTCAACGTCGGTCAGGTTGTCTTCAGGTTCCCTTGGTTCCTCAACGTCAAAGTCGATTTCGGTTGCTTCTGATTCTGATCCATCATGTTCGTACATATTGCCCTCAACTTTCTATGTATTAAATATAATACATTTCAAGACTAAAGTCAAGGCTTATTTGCTATTCATGAATAGCAAATATTTAATCGTTTAAATGATTTGACGTGCTCGCCGTTCCTTCGGCCTGACCCAATTTTTATAACTAGAATATAATACATTTGCTGGAGTTTGTCAAGGTTTATTTTGGCGGGCGTAAACAAAGATATGATCCCTGATCGGCTTTTAACCAATCGTCAAAATATATTTCCTTTGCAGTTTTTTTAATAATTGCAATCGATATATTTCTAATCACTTCTATTTTATTTTCAACATGACAAAGGGCAAGGGAATAATTTACTTTAGGGAATAACATACTGTAAACTAAATAATATAACTGTTTGTCAACTTCAGGGAACGAAACATACTTCGACTCATAAGGATATACTACACCTTCAATCGTTGTAATATTCCTTAAAATTTTAATTGAAATATGTTCTGGTATCTTGACAATAGAAATACATTTAGTTCCAGACTTTAAGGTCCGAACTTTTTTAATATCTTTATTGAGACAATAATATAAGTATATGTTTTTGTTCACATACTTATATATTATACTTGGCTTATCGTGTTTATGATAATTCTTTTATAATAGTTTTTACCTGACTAAATACATTAGAGTTAAAAGAATCTTCTGATATTTCTTTTCTGTCAATTAAAATTTTGGTTATGATTTCAGGTGTTATATCGTTGGCTTTACTTCTGGCTAATTCATTAATAATATTTTCTACAAGCGTATTGAGTTTAGCCAATTTTGCCATGACAAATTTCCGTTTCTGTTAAGGTTTTATTGTAAATTTAATTTACATCTGCAAGAGTATGATTCCCATAAAACCTATCACGTTCAATCGGCAAACCAAAAGCCCCACGAACTTGCTGAAGTTCATTGAGAGAAAAATATCCTAGTTCCTTTTCAAACCCGTGTACCATACCAAAGAATAACCAGTCACCGTCGGGCTGTTCTTCACCTTCACTAATGAACCACGACCAGTTAGAATCAGGTGTGAAAAATTTTACAATGATAGGAACTTCATGTGCGGGTTTGCCGTCGTTGGTATAGAGTTTTGGAAGTTTGGCTTTGATTTCTTTTGTGAGAAGCATCATGATAGAACTCCATATGTTAGTTGTTGTTTGTTCTGATGTATCTAATATAATACATTTCATGTTAGTTGTCAATGTTTATTTTTATATTTTTTAATATTGTATTCAAATGTGCGCCGTTGTCAATCATGGTGACAAATATCGCCGCACTTACTACATTTATCATACTCATCGCCAAGGATATAATCGTGATTACATGGCGTACTTTGTTCGTTGGGCGATTTTGTTGGCGACTCCGCTGACTTCTGCGGCGCGCTCTTCTCTTTTATTCTCTTTATATAAAAATTATCACAATCATCATTGTCGCATCCGTCCATAAGCAAAGGCTGGCCGCATTGTTTGCACATAAACGCATTACCAAAATTAGTGTATTGTACATTAAGTCGCTGTGGCATATTGTTCCTCTTTCTTGGTTTTCGCGCCGCCTATAATTTAAGAGCGGTTGGCAATTGCATATAACTAGTTATTGTAAGACATTCCCCACTCTAACTATTTGTTCTGATGTATCTAATATAATGAATTTCAGTATTAATGTCAAGCTTTATTTTAATAATAATAATTCTTGACATTTGTTTTGAAATGTATTATATTATTATTGGGTGTCAGTTTGTTGTTGGGGGTTCAGGTATTTGCGAGAAATACCTGGACCTTTTTTTATTTTTCCCTTGACTTTATAATTGAAATGTATTATATTATAATTAGAAATTTGGTAAGGCCAGGGGAACGGCGAGGTCGTCTAGTTGGTTAAGCGCTTAAATAAATTACAATTAAAAAAACCAGTTTCTTTTTATGGCAGGTTAAACTGGTAAAAGCCTTCTTGCCGCATTTTTAAAAATATAAAATATAAATTATAAAATGTTTTGTTTAACTTATATTAGTTCCTTTTACGGTGATTTGTGGAAGTTGAAATGGATCCGGAATCGGTTGTTTTCATTTTGTCAATCTGTTTGGCGCCATCTTTCAGCAAATGAATGCCGATGTTTTTACCGCCATTTACAACATTCATTGTATCCTTGTTGTAGGTTTTCCAGCAATAAAAACCAACAGCAAGCAGAACAACAACCAGCAAAACCTTACCCATACGAACTCCTTTGTTTAATGTTGTAAAAGAAATATAATACATTTCAAGAATAAAGTCAAGGGGTATTTGCTAATATTTTTGCCAGATTTTTCATATTGTTTTCCTTTTAGTCAAGCAGATTTTGGTAGTAGTCAATATAGTTTATATCTTTATTATGACTTAAGGCAATTGAATAAATATCATTTCCGTATTCAATTGATGATGATCCATCTATCCAACAAATAAAATACTTATTCATATGTTCTCCTTTTGATATATTAAATATAATACATTTCAATTATAAAGTCAAGGAGTAAAATTAACATATTGTTCATATATTTTTTTTATACTTTCGTAATTGCTATCCTCATAAAACAATGATGGATTAGTTTCTGTTGTTTCAATAACATTCATAAAAGCTTGCCCTAAGCGTTGATTAGGATAATCACCTTTATAATAAGAATTTAAAAATATTTGCAATTCGGATATTTTAATCTTCATAGTTCACCTTCTTAGATTCTTTGCGGTTGTATTCTTTAATTGACTTAAAACAAATAGTTGAGCGACCACCACGGATAATGACACGAATTTTCCCATTATCATCTTTGCGAAACTTTATATCAGTTGTTTTTTCCATAATACAAATATAATACATTTCATGACTTAAGTCAATGTTTATTTTTATTTCCAATCCCAATATTCTAAACTCAATTTTTCCTTGTCATGTTCAATCATATAGGAATAATAACAATCAGATGAACAAAAACCATAATACACTGTTAAATCATTATCAATTATCGTGCCACATTTTTGGCATACTTCTTGCTCCATGATTATAACCTCCATTTTAAATAAAGAAATACCTTGACTTTATTTATGAAATTCATTATATTTATTGTATAAGAAATTTGGTAAGGCCAGGGGAACGGCGAGCACGTCTAGTCATTTAAGCGCTTAAGTAAATTGATAAAAGGAAAGGGCACTCTTAATATCCGTCGATACTAAAATTGCCCTTCTAACTAAATATAATCAATTTCAGATAGTTTGTCAAGGGTTATTTTCGATTTATTAATTCGTTAAGTCCTGCAATTGCTTTTTCGTTTGATATTTCCCGACGTTCAACTGCAATAAGGATTTTATTGCAGATACGTTTGATTGCATCACATACCTCAAGTTCCATGCCAAGCTGATCAACAATATCATCAACATGATCATTTTTAAATGAGAACTTTTCAATATTGACAAGTTCCGGTTTTAATTCCCCAGTTTCTGAAACGGTTTGCAAAAATCGTGCCATTGTATCAATTGCATGAGCAATATCGACTTCGCCGCAATCAAACGCTTTTTCGATATTAATTATAATCGGTTCCATTTTCTTACCACCTTTCGGTTAGTTGTTGTTTGTTCTGATGGATTAAATATAATACATTTCAGGACTTTTGTCAATGTTTATTTTAATTATTATTTTTATTTTTCCCTTGACTTTATAATTGAAATTGATTATATTAGAGATATGGAAACAAAAGAAATTTATAAATCAAAGGGATTGTAAATGCACAAAGAATTTAAACTTAGTCGTTCCCAGAAAATTGCTCTTGAAAAATGGATGGAACAAACAGGCGAAAAATCTGTAACTGTAATGGATCAAAAGACTTATTACAGAATTATTAATATGAAATCATTTGAAAACTTCGATACTATTGCAGATAGATACCTTGAAAAAGTCTATCAAGATAAATATTTTAGTTTGTATAATATTTCCACAACTAAAGGATATTTTTAAAAAAACCTTGACAAACAATCGGAAAAGTATTATATTTAATGTATAGAAGGGAACAACAAACATGGAAACAAATGATCTGAAAAAAGGAACACGAGTCAAACTACGCAATGGTTGGTATGCAACTATTGAAGATAACAGGAAAGGCAATGTGCGCCTGGCAACAGTTGAAGGTATATGTACTGAAATGGGTTCTATCTACTCTCACGATATTATGCAGTATCAAAACTCTGAAGGTAATTGGCATAATATTGAGCATACTGAAAAGCAAATTAAGTGCCGGGAAATGAACCGGGCACTGTTTGGAGAATAAACAGGTTTAGTTCTTTGAAAGTTTCGGTTGAGGGGCGAACAGTTTAAAACTATATAAAAACTCTGATTCTTTGCAGGATAGGAGTTCTGATTAGCCCGCCCGCTGCAAAGGGAAAACTTTATAAAAATTAGTTTTGAGGAGCCCTCAAAACTAATTTAAAAATTAGTTTTGAGGGCTTATAAGGTAGATGCTGAAGTGGATAAAAGGGCATACATGAACTTTTATTTATGGAGTCTAAAGTAAGTCTAATGAACTACAATCGAAACTGGAAAAGGGAAAAGGGTTGGAGTTGATTACCAACCCTTTTTTTATTTTTACCTTGACTTTATAATTGAAATTAATTATATTTAAAATGTAATGTTGAGCGGCCGGGAAAAGAAAGAAAAGTTTAAGCGCTTAAACAGAAAAGAAATAAAAATGGGAATAAGTCTACTTAGATAACGATCAGGCCCTAGGCTGCCTTCGTTTATCTGAAGTAAAACTTATTCCCTAGAAGTCAAGTTGACTAACAAGAAGCCCAACCAAAGAAAAAGAATTTTTCTTTTTCAAGTTCAATACAACCTGCAGGACCCCATTTATCGTCAATTCTTTCATCCGAATTGTCAATAAGTTCATCCGCATATTCTCGGGCATTTTTACCTTTAGGTAAATCAATCATTATGAAACTATCTTTTTCGGCAATGGTTCCAGTATATCCTCTATGACCATATTCATATAAAGCATCTTGTATGGCAATTTTAAAAGCATCATTCGCTGTTTTTCCTTCAGCCGTAACCATAAAAGTTGATCCGCCCATATTATTCCTTTCTGTTATAGATTAAATATAATACATTTCAGGACTTTTGTCAAGGTTTATTTATTGAGCAACGAATTTTTCGTCTTTGTTAAATAATGCTTGAATAGCAATTGCAACAGTAATATTATCAAAGCCTTGATAGTTTTGATTGACTCCGCCGGTATAATCTTTTGTATGTTTTGCTTGACGAATTAAAAAATTTTGATCAAAAAATCTATAATCAGAAGTCATAAGATAAACGAAATTGTTATCGTTGAACTTGACAAAACAGGAACAAAAATAATGTCCTGAGTTAAAAGTTATTTCTTTATCGGGAAATGCTTTTTTAATTGCGTTTCGAATAAGGGAAGTTTGACGTTTGCCTAAAGGCCCCATATGTCCGCCGGTTTCGTTCATCATATCAACATAGATAGTTTTTTTCATATTGTTTCCTTTCATATCTTAAATATAATCAATTTCAGGACTTTTGTCAAGGTTTATTTTAATTATTATTTTTTAAAAAAGACTTGACTTTATAATTGGAATTGATTATATTAAAGGTATCCTGAAAGGGATTAAATTGGGCAAGGCCGGGATTAGTCTGGCCCTTATATATGATTATTTAAACGATTAAATGTTTGCGCTTATATACACTTATTAGTATGTTATGCGAACGGTTACTAGGCAAAATTTACCTATTGACTAACTATTTGAAATTGATTATATTTGGTATAACAATAAACAGAAGGGAAACAACAATAATATGAGTTCGCAAATTTACATTATTGAAATGCCGGGCAAGGAACCAAGAGAGGTGATTAATATCAAGTTTGATATTGTTGAAAGAATTGTAGTTGCTGCTGGTGGAAAAATTTATGCTAAGCCTTTACTTAATGTAAATCCGCCTATACCACTTGAACCGAAACCGATTGAACCACCGCTTAAGTTTATTTCAGATATGCCACTCAAAAATTCTACTGAAGCTTATTATTCATGGAGAGAAGTTTTAGTCATTGCACAGTTCATAAAGGATAAACATTTTTCTGATTGTCCTAAAGTTATGAGTTGTAATATACAATTAAATCGAAGAATGAGAAGTAGACTTTTAGGGCGTGCGTGGTCATCTAGGAATCAGATAGAATTAAGTTTTCGCTTAATGAATGTATCATCGGAATATTTACATCAGGTAATATATCATGAGTTTTTGCATATCAAATTTCCAGGTCAAGGTCATACAGGTATGGAGTTTCGATATTATGAGCGTAATAATCCATATCGTAAATCAAATAGAACTAATCGTTTATCTTGTGTAGGATAAAAAAGAAAAAAAGACCTTGACAAGTTAACTGAAAAAGATTATATTTGTAATAACAAAAAAGAAAGGATAAAAAATAATGAACCGACCTTTAAACCGAAAAGACTGTGAACATGAGGCAATTATACCAGAAGCTTTTAGTAATGAAAATTTCGAACCATCTGAGGAAAAAATTTTAAAATCAATGGAAGCCTTTGAAAAGGTTCAAGATGTGGACTTTTCAGAAGAAAACTAAAAAAAGACCTTGACAAGAACTGTGAAATTGATTATATTTAGATACACAATAAAAAAGAAAGAGGTTTTACAATGGCAAAGGTAGTTGAGAAATATCCGATTTGTGAGAAGTGTAAACAGGAAAGAAAGCCTATTAAGTTGGCAGGTAGAATGAAACGTACCTGCGATTGTGGTGTGTTTGAAGTTGACGGCAAGCAGATAATTTCATACTAGGAGTTTTAAAATGAAAAGTGTAATTTTGTGTCGTAGGGATTTTGTAGCTTATCGTGACTGTAATCACTTCAATGATTATTTGCTTGGTGCTTTGGGCATTGTGAATGAGTCTAAGGCCAATAAGATAGACGAAGTAACGCTTTGGGTTAAAGAGTATGAATATCGTGATGAAAACGGAAATGTTGTAACTAAAAAATAGTTACGATTTACCTTGACAAAGACCTTGAAATAGGTTATATTTAGATTGTGGTTGGGAAAAGAAAGTTGAAAGAAAAAGAAAAAAGACCTTGACAAGAACTGTGAAATTGATTATATTTAAGATATGAAAGAAAGTGTGAGTGTTTTAAATAATCTTTTAACCTTTAACGTAAGGAGTGTGTTATGAGTTTCATGCTTGCTGGTGTAGAGTTTGCTTCGAAGACGGCGGCAGCGATTTCACTGGTCGATGCTGGTAAAAGTGTAAAGGAAGCGGCGGCAACGGTTGGTATTGCTTACCAGACTGTTTACGTCAACACGAAGGGCAAAGAGGCCCGGCAGCGTCAGATGGCGAAGCTTCAGGCGAAGCGTTTGATCAGTTCAAAGCGGAAGTACTCTAAGGCTGAGATTGGACGCAGGACCGGCCTGGGTGACAAGACGATTCGTAAAATGTTCAATGTGGTTGCAGGTGTAGCGCCGGTGGAGGGTGCTCCTGAAGCTCCCGCAGTTGCGTAAGTGATTGCAAAGTCGATTAAAAAGGAGGTTAGAGAAATCTAACTTCCTTTTTTATTAGTTAGTTTCGGTAAAAAAGCCCGAAGTCGGTAAAAAAGATTTTACAGAAAGACCTTGACTTTATAGTTGAAATGTATTATATTAGATATATGAAAGGGGAAAATATGAAAAAGTATTATGTGATGCTTGTTGCAGGTGGAATTGATTCAGAATTGGTTGGGCCTTATAAAAATACTGTTGAGAGAAATGCAATGGCTAAAAGTCTTTATAATGATGATCCTGAATGTAATGCTGTTTTTTGGTTGAATACAGA
>Ga0307377_10005754_pt1 | contig 13175 bp, 10 predicted proteins | sample TR3MG_FD_202535 | JGI IMG/M metagenome (GOLD analysis project Ga0307377, IMG submission 202535) | Soil microbial communities from Risofladan, Vaasa, Finland - TR-3 | ecosystem: Environmental > Terrestrial > Soil > Coastal area > Acid sulfate soil | place: Finland: Risofladan, Vaasa | collected... | reverse complement strand
AGACGGGTACGCATAGCAGGCCTCCTTTGTCCAAGGTGATGCCTACTAGCGTGCCCGTTCTTGCCTGTCTTGTCAAGGTCCCAACACTGGCAAAAAGATCTCGACTAATGTGCCATTGTCAAACTAGGAAGTTTTTGGATTCCAGGGATATGGTGAGGAAGCGCAATGGAGAGAACGGAAGCCTTGGCGCACAGAGTCTCAGGGGCGGAGTTCTCCTACTTTGATCTGCAAGCCTACGTGGGGACCACCAAGCACATGGGAGGCCTCGAGACCACGAAGGAGTTGGTTGAACTGTGCCACGTCGGCCAGGACACGTACGTCCTGGACGTCGGCTGCGGCGTCGGCGCCACCGCTTGCTACCTGGCCCAACAGCACGGCTGCCGCGTGGTGGGTGTGGACCTTCGCCAGGTCATGGTAGACCGGTCCAACGAACGGGCGAAACGGGAAGGTGTGGAGGACAGGGTAGAGTTTCGCGCCGCGGACGCTCAGAACCTCCCCTTCGACGAGGCGCTGTTCGACGTGGTCCTGTGCGAGTCCGTCGCCACGTTCATCCGAGACAGGCAGCGCGTGGCCAGCGAGTGCGCCCGCGTCACCAGGCCGGGCGGGTACGTGGGCTTCAACGAAGAAGTGTGGGTCAAGACGCCGCCACCGGCAGAACTGGTCGCCTTTGTCAGGCGCACCTGGGAGATCGAAGCGGACGTTCCCGCTCCTGACGATTGGCGGGGCTTCCTGGAGGCCGCTGGCCTGCAGGACCTCGTCGTGAGGGCCTACCCGTTCGATGCGCGACGCGAGTCCAGCCAGGTCAGGCGGTATCGCTTCAGCGACATGGCCGGGATGCTGCTCAGAAGCCTTGCCCTCGGATTCCGGAATCCGGCGTTCAGGAAGTACATGGACGAGAGGCGGCACGTGCCCCGCAACCTGTTCGAATACCTGGGGTATGGGGTGTTCGTCGGGAGGAAATAAGCGATGAACGATCAGACACCCATTGAGCGAGCGAAAGAGTCGTCTAAAGCAGACAGGGGGATCGGCTGGCGACAGGTGCTGAGGTTCGCCGTCTTCATATTTCTGCTGCCGGCGGCGGCCTTGTTCGTCTCCTCTGGGCGCCTGGACTGGGGGATGGCGTGGGCCTTCGCCGGCCTGACGGTTTTCTTCACCGTCGTCAGCCGGCTCCTCGCCTTGAAGAAGAACCCGGACTTGCTGGTGGAACGCGCCCGCTCTCTGGATACGGAGGACGCCGCCCGTTGGGACAGGGCACTCTTCCCGTTCGTGGCTATGGTCGGCCCACTGGTCACGCTGGTCGTGGCCGGGCTGGACCGGCGCTTCGGCTGGTCACCCCGGCTTGCGCTCCCCCTTCAGTGGGCCGCGCTGGCCGTGGTGGCGCTGGCATACTGCCTGGCCACCTGGGCCATGGCCGTGAACCGGTTCTTCTCGGCCGTGGTACGCATCCAGAAAGACCGGGGGCACACCGTCGTGAACTCCGGGCCCTACCGGGTCGTGCGCCATCCGGCCTACGCCGCCGGGTTGGGTTCTCAACTGGCAGCGCCGTTGATGTTGGGTTCGTGGTGGGCGCTCGTCCCGGCCGTGCTGACGGCGGCCCTGGTGGTCGTCCGCACTGCCCTCGAAGATAGGACGCTGTTAGAAGAACTCGACGGCTACGTAGACTATGCCCGCCAGGTGCGCTATCGCCTGGTGCCGGGCCTCTGGTAGTAGAGTGTCATGGGAGAGGACGGAATGATCATACTCAAACTGCTATTGATCCTGCTCGGCATCATCGCTGGACTGCTGTTCATCTGGCTGTTCCCGCTCAAGCTGCTGTCCAGGCTGGCGGCCCGCTTCGGCCATTCGGCCCCCTGCCCATCGGCGCTGGCCTGGCTGGTGGACAACCCCATCCGCCGTGGCTATATGGGCGCGATCCTCGACCGGGTCGGCATCCAACCGGGTGAGCGCGTGCTGGAACTCGGCCCTGGGCCGGGCCTCTTTACGGTGGACGCGGCGCGGCAGGCTGGGCCGGCAGGGCGGGTCATCGCCGTGGACATTCAGCCCCACATGATCGCCCAGGTGGAGCAACGAGTGCGGGAGGCAGGACTCGCCAACGTCGAGGCGCGCGTGGCCGATGCTTACCACCTGCCACTCGACGACGCCAGCGTGCAGCGTGCCTTCCTGGTCACAGTGTTGCCCGAGATCCCCGACCAGGCCCGTGCGCTGGCCGAATTGCATCGCGTACTACGGCCGGGCGGGCGGCTCTCGATCACCGAAGAGTTCTACGACCCTGACTATCCGTTCGCGTTCGAGACCATCCGGCGGGTGGAGGGGGCAGGCTTTGACCTGGAGCGGCGCTTTGGCAACTGGTGGCTCTACACGCTCAACTTCCGCAAGGGGTCAGGCACATGATCTTTAAAAACCTGGCTCGGCGTAAAGGAAGGACGATCCTGACGGTCGTGGGGATTGGCGTCGGTGCGGCGGCCATCGTCGCGCTCGGGGCTGTGGCGGCAGGGATGCGCGCGGGCTACACCGAGATGGCGCAGGGTAGCAAGGCCGACCTGATCCTCACCCAGGCCGGCGCGCTGGACGTTACCATGGGGAACGTGGATGAGACCGTCGCCGGCCAACTGCGCGCCTGGCCTGAGGTGGCCGACGTGGACGGCATGCTCATCGGCAACGTCCAGGCCGAAGGGTCTTCTTACTTCTTTCTGTTCGGCTACGACCCACAGGGATTTGCCATCCCCCATTTCCGTATCGTCGAGGGGCAGGCGCTAAAGGACGTCCGCGGCGTGCGGGGGAAGCCGCTCATTCTGGGACGGGAAGCGGCCGAGAGCCAGCATAAGGCCGTGGGCGATACGTTCCGCATCACCGGCGGGATCTTTCGCATCGTCGGCATCTACGAAACGGGGGACGTCTTTGAGGAGAGCGGCGCCGTCATCCCACTGAAGGAGGCGCAGAACCTGCTGTTGCAGCCGCACCGCGTTTCCTTGCTCTACGTCCGGCTGCGCGACCCGGCCGCTGAGTCCCGGCTGCGCGCACGCGTGGAACGCAGCCTGCCCGACCTGACGCTCTCGACCACGTCCGAGTTCGCCAACCGGCAACAGATGATTTCCCTCATCGAAGGGTTTGCCTGGGGTGTCGCGGCCCTGGCGGTGCTCATCGGTGGGATCGGGATGACGAATACGTTGTTCATGTCGGTCTTGGAGCGCACGCGGGAGATCGGTCTCCTGCGGGCCACCGGCTGGCGGCGCGGCCAGGTGCTGCGCCTGATTCTGGGCGAGTCGCTGGCACTCTCGTGCCTGGGTGGACTGGTAGGTCTGGCCCTGGGGGTCGTGGCAGCCCTGTTGGTAAGTGGTTCCCTGAGCTACGTCGGTGCGCTGGGGGTCCGGTTTTCCCCGGCCCTCTTTGCCCGCGCCCTTGGCACGGTCCTGGTGCTGGGGCTGGTGGGTGGGGCCTACCCGGCCTGGTGGGCCAGCCGTCTCTTGCCCCTGGAAGCGCTACAGTACGAGGGCGGCGCAGGATCAAGGACCAGGGGGCAGGGACTAGGGATCAGGAGATTCCTCGCTTCGCTCGGAATGACAGCTCCCTGGTCACCGATCCGCAATCCGCACCCCCGTGTACTCACGGGCGCAATCCGCAATCCGCAATCCGCAATCCGCAATCTCCCCTCCTCCTTGCGCTCCCTATGGCGGCGACGGACACGCACGGCGCTGACCCTGCTGGGGATCGGGGTGGGCATCGCCGCCATCGTCGCCCTGGGCGGCGTCACACGGGGCATGCTCGCCATGTTTACCGTGATGCTCACGGGCAACCAGGCCGACTTGATGGCCGTCCAGGCGGATACCTCGGACGCCTACTATAGCGTGATTGACGAGCGGGTGGGGGCGCGCATTGCCGCCCGGCCCGACGTCGAGGGCGTCGCCGGTATGATCTACGTCATGGCCGGTACGGAGAAAATGCCCCTGCTGATGGGGTTCGGTTACCATCCCCGTGAGTTCGGTATCCGCCGTTTCCGCATCGTCGCGGGCCAGCCGCTGGCGGCCCGCCGCCAGGTCATCGTCGGCCGCCAGGCCGCGCAGGAGCTGGAATTGGAGGTGGGCGACACGCTGCGCTTGCTGGAGAGCAATTTCCACGTCGTCGGGCTCTATGAAACAGGCGTGTCCTACGAGGACAGTGGCTTCGTCATCGGCCTGCAGGAGGGGCAGGCGCTGTCCGGCAAACCCCACCAGGTCATGATTTATCTGATCAAAGCGCGTGACCCCCGGCAAGCGGCACGGATACACGACGAACTGGAGGTAGCCTTTCCAGACCTCAACGTCTCGCTCGCCTCGAACGCCGCCGAAAGCATGCCCGATATGCAGCGTATGGACCAGTACGTGGGTGCAATCTCAGTCCTGGCAGTCTTCGTCGGGGGGATAGGCATGCTCAACACGATGCTCATGAGCGTGTTGGAGCGCACGCGAGAGATCGGTGTGCTCAGGGCATTGGGCTGGCGGCGGCGCCGCGTGCTGGGGATGGTCCTGCGGGAAGCGCTGCTGTTGGGCCTCGTAGGTGGCGCTTGCGGTATCCTGTTGGGGGTGGGGCTGGCCTGGGCCGCGTCACAGATACCCGGGTCGGCCGGGGCGATTGACCCCCACTATGAAGTGGGCCTGTTCGTCCGGGCCTTGGTCGTAGCATCGGTGACCGGTGCTATCGGCGGGCTCTATCCGGCCTGGCGGGCGACGCGCATGAGGCCGGTGGAGGCGTTGAGGTACGAATGAAGCGTGAAACGTGAAACGTGAAACGTGATGCGTGTTCCGTGATGCGTGTTCCGTCACGGACTATGCCACACGCATTACGGATTACGGATTACGCATTACGGATTACGCATTACGCATTACGCATTACGCATTACGCATTACGCATTACGAGAACTGGAGGTCAACGATGACAAAAAGAATCCTGGTAGCAGGGCTATTGGTACTGAGTGTGATCCTGGCGGGGTGCGGGGGGGGCACGCCGACGGCGACGCCGGAGGCAGAGGAAGAACTCGTGCCCATCGTCTCCATCACCGGGAAGATCGTACCGGCGGCCTGGGCCGCGCTCAGCGCCCAGGCCGGTGGCCAGGTGTTGGAAGTGCTGGTGGAACCGGGGGACGCGGTGGCAGCCGGCGACGTGGTGGTTCGACTCGACCCCACCGACGCCCAACTGGTCGTGCAGCAGGCGGAAGCGGCGCTGGCGGCTGCCCAGGCCCAACTGGCGCTCCTGAAGGCCGGCCCCCGCCCTGAGGAGGTGGCCGCGGCTGAGGCGCTGGTGTCTGCTGCGCAGGCGGCGGTCTCCCAGGCCGCTGCCCAGCGGGACCAGTTGGCGGCCGGCGCGATCGAAGCGGAAGTGGCCGCCGCCCAGGCCGGGCTGACCGCCGCCGAGGTCACCCGCAAGGCGGCCGAGGACCGCTACGACCAGATCGAGGGCAAAGTCCACGGCTGGATCGAGGAGGAGACCATCCTCCAGTTGCGAGCGGCGGAACAGGCGCTGGCCGCTGCCCAGGCGCAGTTGGCCCAGGTGCAAGGGGGTGCGGGCGCCCGCTCGCGGGCCGCCAACGCCGCCGTGTCGGCCGCCGTGGCGCAGCAGGACCTGGCGCAAAGCCAACTCGACCTGCTCGTGGCCGGTGCCACTGCCGAGCAAGTTGCTGCCACCCAGGCCGCCGTGGCCCAGGCGCAGGCCGGGCTGGAGACGGCCAGCGTAGCGTTGGGCCGCTGTGAGGTGCGTGCTCCCTTCGCGGGAACCGCCGGTGCGGTCAGCGTGCGGGCGGGGGAACTGATCGTGCCGGGGGAGCCGCTCGTCACGCTGGGTGACCTGGCCACGTTGCGGGTGGAGACGACCGACCTGGACGAGGTAGACGTGGCGCGCGTGGCGCTCGGCCAGCGCGCCTCCGTCACCTTCGACGCCATCCCGGAGCGCGTCTTTGTTGGCCAGGTGGTACGCATCTCGCCGATGGCCGAGCCGGGCGCGGGCGGCGTCAACTACACCGTCGTCCTGACCCTGGACGAAACCGACCCGGCCATCCGCTGGGGCATGACGGCGTTTGTGGACATCGAGGTCGGGAAATAACGCGTAATGCGTGATGCGTGTTGCGTGGTGCGTGTGGTTGGCTACGGAACACGAAACACGGAACACGCACCACGTACTACGTTCCGAGGGGCACGTCCTATGGTCCTCAAGAATCTCTTCCGCCGCAGAGGGCGCACCATCCTGACCCTGCTGGGCATCAGCATCGGCGTGGCGGCTATCGTTGCGCTGGGGGCGGTGGCCCAGGGACTGCGGGCCGGCTTTGGCGCGATGACTCGCGGCAGCCAGGCCGACCTGGTGCTCAGCCAGGCCAACGCCTTCAGTACGCTGATCAGCGCGATTGACGAAAACATCGCCGGCGAAGTGAGCGCCTGGGGCGAAGTGTCCGGGGCGGAGGGCCTCCTTTTCACCAACTCCGTGCTCGACGGCTCTTACCTCTTCCTCTTCGGCTACGATCCCGATGGCTTTGCCATCCAGCACTTTCGCATCGTCGAAGGGCAGGCCTTGGCGGAGACGCGCGGCGTGCGCGGCAAGCCGCTCATTCTGGGGCGAGGAGCGGCGCAGAGCCTGGGGCTGCAGGTTGGCGATTCCCTGCGCCTCACCGGCGGGACGTTTCGCATCGTCGGCCTCTACGAGACCGGGAGCGGCTTTGAGGACCGCGCGGCGGTCGTCCCCTTGCAGGAGGCCCAGGCGCTGGCGCTCCAGCCGCACCTGGTTTCGATGATCTATGTCAAACTGCGCGATCCGTCGGCGGCCGAGCGGCTGCGCGTACGGATCGAGCGCCATTTCCCTGACCTGGCCGTCTCCACGACGGCCGGCTTTGCCGACCAGGAGCAGATGCTCCAGATTGTGTCTGGGATGGCGGCGGCGATCGCCGCCCTGGCGCTGGTGATCGGCGGGATCGGCATGACCAACACGCTCTTCATGTCGGTTTTCGAGCGCACGCGCGAGATCGGCCTCTTGCGGGCGCTGGGCTGGCGCCGGTGGCGAGTACTGGGCCTGATCCTGGGTGAATCGCTGGCTCTGTCCATCGTGGGCGGCCTGGCGGGCATCGGCCTGGGTGTGGCGGCGATCCTGGCCATCAGCCGCTCCAATTCATACCTGGGCATACTCGGATCGCAGTTTTCGCCTGCGCTCTTCGTGCGCGCCCTGATCATCGCCGTCGTGCTGGGACTGGTGGGCGGCGCGTACCCCGCCTGGTGGGCGGCCCGCCTCCTGCCGTTGGAAGCGCTGTCGTATGAGGGGGGAGCGGGATCAGGGACCAGGCATCAGGGATCAGGGATCAGGAGATTCCTCGCTTCGCTCGGAATGACAGCTCCCTGGTCACCGATCCGCAGTCCGCAGTCCGCACTCCGCATTCCGCACTCCGCATTCCGCATTCCGCATTCCGCATTCCGCAATCTCCCCTCCTCCCTGCGCTCCCTATGGCGGCGGCGGACGCGCACGGCGCTGACCCTGTTGGGGATCGGTGTGGGCATCGCCGCGATCGTGGCCCTGGACGGCATGGTCCGTGGGATGGACAACATCATGACCGAGATGTGGCGGGCCAGCAAGCTTGATCTGTTCGCCATCGAGGCCGGCGTGGACTCGGACTTTAGCGCGATTGACGAGCGGGTGGGGGCGCGCATCGCCGCCCGCCCCGACGTGGAGGCGGTCTCGGGCATCATTATGACCGGCATCAGCACCGAGGACAACCCCATGCTGTTCATCTTCGGCTACCACCCGCGCGAACTCGCCATCCGCCACTTGCGCATCGTAGAGGGGCAGCCGCTGGCGGGCCGCCGCGAGGCCATCGTCGGGCGCAAAGTGGCGCAAGAGATGGGCCTGCGGGTCGGTGGCACGCTGCGCTTGGTGGACTCTAACTTTCGCGTGGTCGGCATCTTTGAGACCGGGCTGGCCTACGAGGACATCGCCGTGGTCGTTGGCCTGCGGGAGGTCCAGGCGCTCCTGGGCAAGCCGCGCCAGGTGATGATGTACGGCATCAAGTTGCGCGACCCGCGGCAGGCCGTAGCGGTGCGAGACGAACTGGATGCGACCTTCCCGGAAGTGGATTTCTCCCTCTCTGCCGATGCCGTCGAGAGCATGAGCGATTTCGCCGTGATGCAGCAGATGGTGGGACAAATCTCGTTCCTGGCGGTTTTCATCGGCGCTGTAGGGATGCTCAATACGATGCTGATGAGTGTGTTGGAGCGTACACGCGAGATTGGCGTGCTGCGCGCGCTGGGCTGGCGCAAGCGGCGGGTGCTGGGGATGATCGTACGCGAGTCGTTGGTGCTAGGCGCGGTGGGCGGTGCCTGCGGCATCTTGCTCGGAGTGGGGCTGGGCGCGCTGATAGGGTTGGCGCCCGGCGTATATGGCGCGCTGAAGCCGCTCTACACACCCCGATCGTTCGCGCTGGCGTTGATCGTGGGGGTGATTGCCGGCGTGGTGGGCGGCCTCTACCCCGCCTGGCGCGCCACGCGCATGAAGCCGGTGGAGGCGCTGCGCTACGAATAGGGATCAGTGAATAGGGATCAGTGATCTGTCATTCCGAGCGAAGCGAGGAATCTCCTGATCACTGATCACTCTTGGGGAGGTAAGAATGACGACAGCAGACATCATCGTCGAGACACGCGATCTGGTGAAAATCTACGGCGACGGGGCGGAGGTGCGCGCGCTGGATGGGGTGAGCATGCAGGTGGCCCAGGGGGAGTTCGTCTCCGTCATGGGACCTTCTGGCTCCGGCAAATCCACGCTCTTGAACATGCTTGGCGCGCTCGACCGCCCTACCCGCGGGCAGATTCTGATGCGCGGCAAAGACCTGGCGACGATACGCGACCTGGATACCTTTCGCGCGCGCACCGTCGGGTTCGTCTTCCAGTTGCACAACCTGATTCCCACGCTCACCGCCCGCGAAAACGTCGAGGTGCCCATGATGGGGCAGCCGGTGAGCCGTGGGGCCCGGCGGGGGCGAGCCGAAGAGCTGTTGGAACTGGTGGGGATGGCCGGACGGATGGACCACCTGCCCAACCAACTCTCCGGCGGTGAGCGGCAGCGGGTCGCCATCGCCCGCGCGCTGGCGAATGAGCCCGCCATGATCCTGGCCGACGAGCCCACCGGCAACCTGGACTCGCAGAGCGGCGCGGATGTCATTGGCCTGATGCGCCGGCTGAACGAGGAACTGGACACCACCATCATCGTCGTCACGCACGATCCCATGGTCGCCCACCAGGCCGACCGTATCCTGATGATGCGAGACGGTCGCATCGTGCACGTGCACGCCGTGGGCACTCGTATCGAAGAGGACCTGGAGACGTTCGTGGGTTCGGTGTTGGGGCAGGCGCTCCTGTCCGGGGACAGGGTGTTGCTGGGCCAGCTCGGCTCCAACGAGCGGAGCACGCTGCAGCAGTTGTTGGCGGGGGTGGCATAGGCTTTGGACGCCGTCGAACAGTGGGTGCGTTGGGCCGGGGCAGTCGCCGTGGCCGTGGTGCTGGCGGCGATATTTGCGGGGCTGGCGCGTGCTTCGCGCCGGCCCCGCGGGCGAGCGACCGGCCAGGCGCGTGCCTTCCTGCGCTGGCCGGTCTACGTGCTGCTCGGCCTCGCCTACTTTGGACTGTGCTTCATCCTGTGGCGGCCGCTGCCGCTGGCGCTCCCGGCTTCCGCCCGCATCGCCGCGCTGGTCGTGGGATCGCTTCTGTACTTTCCCGGCCTGGCCCTGGTGCTGTGGGCGCGCCTGACGCTCGGCCAGATGTACAACGTCTCCAGCGGCTTCTTCGGCGTGCAGCTCTACGCCAACCACCGGCTGGTCACCCACGGGCCGTTTGCCATCGTGCGTCACCCGATGTATTTGGGCATCAGCCTGGCCTCGCTGGGCGGCCTGCTCATCTACCGGACCTGGACGCTCGTGTTTGCGTTGACGCTCTTTGCCCTGGTGGTGCGCGCCCGGCGGGAGGAGCAGGCGCTGGCGGCGGAGTTTGGCGAGGAGTGGGAGGCGTATCGTAGGCGGGTGCCGGGGTGGATACCGCGCATCCTGAGGCGACAGTGAGACTCGGACGCAGATGAACGCAGACGAACGCAGACGAACGCAGACGAACGCGGATGAACGCAGACGAACGCAGATGAACGCAGACGAACGCGGATGAACGCGGACAAGAAACAAGGTCAGCGTGCAAATTGGCTTGCTCCCCAGATTGTGATATAATACCCTCTGTAGAGATCATTGGTACACGGACAAGAAACGAAAAATCCGTGCGACCCGTGTTCATCCGTGTCCGCCAAGGATGAGGAGGTAGAGCATGGCCTGGATGCTTTCCCCTGTGGGCATTGGCGTCATCGTCGTCTTCATTGTCCTCATTGCCTCGCTGATTTACTGGAAGCGGAAACCGCTCAAGAAGTGGTTCGCGGGCCGGAAGGTCGGCGTCAAAATTAAGGCCGGCCCCGTGGAGGTCAGCCTCGACGAGAAGGACAAACCGAAAGCGACGGGCGGCGCGCGGGCTGGGGTGTCCTTTGGCACGGACAACGACTTTACCGGCGCGCGCATCACGGGCGTGGCGGGCCGCGACATCCGCCGGGGCTCCGCGGCGGCCGGATCGCCCGGCGGCCAGACGCCCGGCGTGGACTTTGGCGAGAAGGGTAAGTTCCGCGACGCCCAGATCGAAGACATCGCCGGATGTGACCTGGCGGAAGACTGATCTCAGCCGTTCAGGAGTTTGTTGTGGCCCAGAGAACAACGCTACCGCCAGAAAAATCTACTTGGCTGCGCGAAAGGCTCATCCAGTATTTCGACGAGGAAGAGTTGCTTACACTCTGTTCCGACCTCGGGGTGGATTACGATAGCCTGCAAGGAAAAGGGAAAGAAGCCAAGGCTAGAGAACTTGTCGGTCATCTTGGACGTCGTGGGCGCATCCATGCGCTCATCGAAATGTGTATCAGGCTACGCCCCCACGTAGACTGGGAAGAGACGACTCACGTCCCTCCACCTGAACGGTCACGACTGTTCATGCCCCTCGACATCGCGCGTGATTTTGTAGACCGCACAGGGGAACTGGCCCGTTTCCAGCGTATGTTGGCCGGTGAAACGGATAGGCACATTCTGTGCATCCTGGAACGGGGCGAACAGGGCAAGAGTTACTTCCTGTTGCGGCTGTTCCGCGAATGCGAGCAACAACGCTCGCCCGTGCCCGTCGTGCTCCTCGACTTCGACCAGCGCAAGAGCGACCTGACCGACTGTTTCAGCGTGGCGCGCCAGGTCCGCCGTCACCTGGGCGACGAACGCACCCTCGCCATCTGCGCCTGCGAGGAAGCCATCTTTCACGGAGTTCCCCGGGTGTTCCCACCTGACACAGGAGACAGTGGCGTAGACTTTGGAAAGAGCGACGATTTTACTGGCGCCACTATCCGCAACGTCGCCGGCCATAACTTGTATCAGATTGGCTCCATCTCCACTGGCTCACCTACCCCAGAGCAGGTTGCTCAGCAGAGGGAGGAACTGGGCCGTGCACTGCGCGATGATCTGGCCCGCCTGGACCGCGCCGTCGTGCTGGTGGATACCTTCGAACACGCCTCCGAGGAAACGCGCAGTTGGCTGGAGCGCTGGCTCTTCGAGCCGCTGCGAAGCCAGTTGCGTCACGTGATCCTCGTCGTCGCCGGGCGTCCCGAATGTCAATATTTCTTCACCCAACCGTGCCTGTGGAGCCACCTGATTGACGCGATTGACCGCTTCACCCCCTTCAGCGACGACGACATCCTGGCCCATTACCGCCAACGCGGGTTGACCGTTTCTGAAGTGGAAGTTTCGCTCCTGCAGATAGCGCGCATGAGCCCCGCGAAAATGGCAGGCGTCGGAGACTTATTGGAGCAGGCTCGGGCAGGAGGAGCGCGATGAGCGACGACGTCCTGTCCGCCTTGCGCGACCTGGCTTCCCGCGGCCTGTCCGACGAGGAGACCGCCCGCGCGCTGCTCGACCTGACGCTGCAGGCTGCCCCGCCCGAGGTGGCCGACGCCGTGCGCGTGTGCGCCCTCCCCGCCTGGTTTGACGCCGACCTCCTGGCCCTGCTCACTGAATCTCTCTCCCCTGCCGATGAGGAGGGGCCGGAGGGAGAGCAATCCATCCCCCCTCGCAGGGGGGAGGCGGAGGAGAGTCAGTCTCTCCCCCCTGTGAGGGGGGAGCTGGAGGAGGGTTCCCTTCTCGAGCGCATAGCCGCCTTCTCCTTCGTCATGCCCCGCCAGGGCGGCGGCTACGTGTACCACGAGGCGACACGCGAGCGGTTGCTCGACTGGTGGCGCAGGCCGGAAAACCGCCCGCGTTTTGCCGCGCTCGCCGACCGTCTGGCCCGCTACTACCTGGCCCTGGCCGAAGAACAAGACCCCCGCCTGAGCGGCCCCGCCTACCTGGAGGCGCTGAGCGTACTGAATGGAGCCTACCCCAACATCCGCGCCGCCTGGGAGGGGGTAGTCGAGGTGGGAAATGAGGAACTCGTGCGGGATTTCGCCTATGCCATGCATAACTATTTCCAGCACCGTAACCTGTGGAGTGACTGGATCACCTGGACACAGGCTGGGCTGGAAGCCTGTAAACACATGGGCGATGAAGCAGGGGCGGCGGCCATGCAGAACAACCTGGGCAACGCCTACCTTCGCTTGCCGACGGGGGAGCGTGGGGCGAATCTGGGGCGGGCGATCGCGTCCTACGAGCAGGCGCTGACGGTCTACACCGCCGAGGCGGCCCCCCTGAACTATGCAGGGATGCAGAACAACCTGGGCAATGCTTACGCGCAACTGCCGACGGGGGATCGTGGGGCGAACCTGGGGCGGGCGATCGAGTGCTACGAGGAGGCGCTGACGGTCTGCACCGCCGAGGCGGCCCCCCTCGACTACGCGATGACGCAGAACAACCTGGGGCTGGCCTACGCGGACTTGCCGACGGGGGAGCGTGGGGCGAACCTGGGGCGGGCGATCGCGTGCTACGAGCAGGCGCTGACGGTCTACACCGCCGAGGCAGCCCCCCTGAACTATGCAGGGACGCAGAACAACCTGGGGCTGGCCTACGCGGACTTGCCGACGGGGGATCGTGGGGCGAACCTGGGGCGGGCGATCGCGTGCTACGAGCAGGCGCTGACGGTCTACACCGCCGAGGCGGCTCCCTTCCAGTACGCGACGACGCAGAA
>Ga0307377_10005753_pt1 | contig 13175 bp, 11 predicted proteins | sample TR3MG_FD_202535 | JGI IMG/M metagenome (GOLD analysis project Ga0307377, IMG submission 202535) | Soil microbial communities from Risofladan, Vaasa, Finland - TR-3 | ecosystem: Environmental > Terrestrial > Soil > Coastal area > Acid sulfate soil | place: Finland: Risofladan, Vaasa | collected... | reverse complement strand
TGATTAAAAAGGCAGATTTTTCCATTACTTCTTGATCCATATCAAGCAAAGGACGATGGTAATCGGCCACCATACCGCACTTCAAACAAACGATATGATAATGGTTCTTTGGGTTGCCATCGAAACGGCTAGACATATCACCATAAGACAACTCCAATAGATGCCCATGCTCTTTAAGCATGTTAAGTGTATTATAAATCGTTCCCAGACTGACCCCTGGAAATTTCGCCTTAACATGATGATAAATTTCATCCGCAGTGGGATGGGACTCCGTTTCAAGCAGAAACTCCAAGATTGCCTGTCTCTGCGGCGTAAAACGGACACCTTTATCTTTTAATTGTTTGAGAATTTCGATCGCATCCATGCCGACATCTCCTTTCATTGACTCTAACTTTAAAATTACTGTAATCTTAAGTTTAAATTAATTTATGAAATTTGTCAACAAAAAAGAGAGTTAATACTCTCTTTTTTTGTTGACAAACTGGTATTTGGCTAATTAAGCTGGATTTGGTGCCTCAACTGGACAAACAGTGGCGCATGCACCACAGTCGATACAGAGTTCTGCATCAATGACGAATTTATCGTCGCCTTCACTAATTGCGGAAACTGTGCATTCTCCTTCGCACGCTCCACAGCTAATGCATTCAGAATTAATAACGTGTGTCATGTACAACATCCCCTTTTTCTTAACTCCGGAATTAATATACCAAAGCTACGCGAAAAAGGCAAGCAATTATTACCTAGGGGCAATTCATGAATTGCCCCTACCTTAAGAACAAATTAGAGATCACGCTCAGGCCTGTACGGCACTTGATAAAGCCGACGCAGACAATGCGAGCAATAAGGCAAAACTCGATTACTCACATGATTCCGTCGAAAAAGAATATGGCCTAAATCTTCATGTTCAAAACCGCAAGCACGACATTTTTCCAGCATGAACTTTAACCCCCCACGCTTTGTGTATTTCTGTACAAATAACTTACCATTATAGTATGCTCTCTTTGTCCAGAAAATAAACACAAAAGGGTCTAGATTTTCTTGCCTAAAATCTGGGCTAAGTGACCAAGTGTAAAGCACTCATACATTTCGCAAAACGGGAGAAAAGCTTTAACATGAGGGGTCTCCTGCCAACGTCGTTGAGGGAGTGTATTCAACCACAGCACCTGGCGAAGATGATGACTGATCCCACCCAATAAGACTGCTGCCTTTTCTCCTTCCAAAGTTTGAGCATCACTCACAATCAAGAGTAACGTTTGCTTGGAAAAAAAGCTAGGAAACTTCTTCTGCAAGGTTTCCAAAGCTTTGGCAAAATTAGTTCCTCCCCCCCATTCTTTTCCCGACACAACGAGGGCTTCTTTGACCATTGCTTCAAAAGTTTGTCCTTTCCGAAACTTCCCGGTTAAGGGAATTAGTGTTTCTCCAAAGGCGAAGGTATTGATCCCGCTAACAGCAGAGGATAGTCCGTATACGAATTGCCAGATAAATTCCGAATATTTGAGCATGGACCCAGAGATATCACAAAGTAAGATAATCTTGAGCCGTCCCTTGCGCCGACTGCGATAGCTTCGCTCTACAAGCACTCCACCAAAGCGTAAATTTCTTCGCAGTGTTGCACGCATCTCTAAACCACCCCGCCTGCGCGCAGCTCGGTAGCGACGAGTTACCTGACTGGCAAGTCGCTGACTAAGGCGACGAATTAAGCAAATAACCTCCGGCCATTCTTCAGCGGAAATTTTCTTGAGATCCCGACTTAAGACCTCAACTTCCCGTTCGCGAAGCGCGCGTTCCACTTCTGAGAGAACGCCGTCTGTGGAACCCGGAGAAAGAATTGGCTCATCTTCTTCGTTTAACTTCTTGCGCCAATACTCAAGTGACCCCCGGAGAACCCGTTCCAGCATGGGCTGATAAGAATGATCCACTGGTATTCCACTTCTCGTACCCTTCGATGATTTCTCCAAAAAATCACGGAGACGTTGTTTATCCTTCTCTGGGAGACTGGCATAAACAGCCCGCTGTTCATCGGTAATATCCAATTCGTTTTCCTGAAATCGCAGGTCCTGCCGAGTACTCTCAATCTTCTCGTCCCATTGGGTCGCTTTCTGTTTTACAGCCTTTTGCCACGCCTCAATTTGTTCAGGAGTTGCAAAATAGGCCCGAAAGGCTTCTTTGAACGCCAAAATATGCTGAATATCTTTTACGAGTGTTGCTTGCAGCACGGCCTCAACCTTATCTCTATCCACTAAGCCAATAAGGCTTAGCCCTTCTGTAGCATCCGAAATTTCTGAAGGGCTGACCTTAAGTCCAACCGTCCTTAACAATTGGACAAATTCCACTAAGTGACGATCCAATTCACTGACTCTATTATTGATGTATTTTTGATCCATTGACATGCCTTTCTCCCTGTGCCACTTTGCTTGACTCAAAAAGGAGGCGTTCCGCCCCCATCTCCCGATAGAAAAGTTCCACATCGTCCTTGCTCTTAAGCAGCAAGGTCAGCGTCGCATCGACCCAGGCCGGATCGAGACCAGTCTTCCCCATTACGAGCAACGCCTTGGCCCAGTCCATTGTTTCGGAAACAGATGGGATCTTATTCAGAGAGAGACGTTCCCGAAGCACGTTAACAGCCCTTGCCACTTCTAAAGCTAATCGTTCTGGTAAATCGGGAATTTTGGTCCGTAGAATACGAACTTCTTTGTTGACCGAAGGAGGCTCCACATTAAGAAAAATGCACCGCCTTTTTAACCCATCGGAAAGCTCCCGTTCTCCATTTGACGTTAAGACAACAATTGGTCGTTCTTTTGCCTTAATTGTCCCCATCTCGGGAATTGTCACTTGAAACTCCCCTAAAAGTTCAAAGAGAAAAGCCTCAAATTCTGAATCTGTTTTATCAATTTCATCAATCAACAACACAGTTCGTTCCTCACTCAAAAGTGCTTGTAGCAAAGGGCGCGGGAGTAAATAGTCTGTGGAAAAAAGATCTGCCTCCTGCAGATGCTCTCGTCCCATCTGAATCTTCAAGAGTTGACGTTGATAGTTCCATTCGTAGAGCGCTTTCGTTTCATCCAGTCCTTCATAACACTGCAAGCGGATAAGCGGAGCCTCAAAGACCTGGCTTAGGACTTTGGCTATTTCCGTCTTGCCCACTCCAGCAGGTCCAGAGACCAATAGTGGCTTGCCTAACTCGGTCGCTAAAAACGTCGTTAGCGCGATCCGATCATCCCTTTCACTGATATAGCCTTTTTTTTCTAAAGCCTTTTCAAATTGATCTAGTGTCATCCGGTCAGACATCTAACTCCTCCTACTCGATGTTCGATACTCGACATTAGTGATTCGAATATTTACCTCGACCCACAAACAACGGACCTCGAACTGCTAACTTCGAACTACCAACTTCGAATCCCTAACTAATTACTTCGTACTTCGAACCACACTCTCGTATACCGCCTCATAACTTTCCACAGCCCGTTCAACAGGAAACGTTTCTCGTGCCCAGGTTACAGCCTGTTCAGAAAAGGTCTTGTACAGTAAGTCATTAGTCAACAAGCTAAGTACTCCCTCACTCATTCCTTGGATGTCCCCAACTTCGGCAAGATAGCCTGTTTTTCCGTGTTGAACAACTTCAGGTAATCCGCCTACCCTGCTCGCAACCACCGGAACCCCACAAGCCATCGCTTCGAGAGCCACTAGACCAAAACTTTCCTTTTCCGAGGGGAGAATAATAACATCGACCATCTGTAAGATCTCCTGAACACTTTCCTGTTTTCCGAGAAACTGAACTTTTCTTTCCAGCCCAAGCTTTACGACCTCCCGTCCAACCCGTATACTCTCCGGTCCATCCCCGACGAGTAAGAGGCGACAAGGAATGGCTTTCTCCACCCGAGCAAATATTCTAACAACATCCACAACCCTTTTTACTTCCCGGAAATTCGAGATGTGGGCCAATACCTTCTCTCCATATGGGGCAAAATGTTCTCGACATTTATTCATCAATCCCTCTTTAGGAAAGTAAATCTTGGGATCAATGAAATTCGGAATAACTTTAATACCTCGGTCCACAGTCCCGAAAGTATTCTCCGTTTCCCTCGCCAGCGCACCGGAAACCGCCGTAACTCGGTCGCTAGCCCGCAGTGCCAAACGTGTTAACATATTAAACTCTTCAAAAGCACCCACCAACGTGATATCCGTACCATGTAGCGTGGTCACTAGTGGTAGCGGCCTAGTCATCATTTGTTTAGCCAAATACGCACTAATACTGTGAGGAATCGCATAGTGAGCATGAATCACATCCAGTCCCACAAAATTCGCAACTTCGACAATTTTATTGGCAAGTAATAACGTATAAGGCGGAAATTTAAACAACGGATAGTTTACATCCGTCACCTCATGGAAAAATAACTGTTCATGAAATCGATGTAAACGAAACGGCCGAGCAGAAGAAATAAAATGAATTTCATGTCCTCGCTCGCCCAAAGCATACCCTAGCTCGGTCGCTACAACGCCGCTCCCCCCATAGCTCGGGTAACAAACCATCCCAATTTTCATTCCTGTGCACCCTCTTTTAATTAAAGCATATTCCTTAGGTCGTGGAAACCCAAAGGCTAACGATCAGAGAGCAAGCTCCTCAAAGCCTATCGGCATAGCGTCTTGAATCGCCTCTCCGATTATTTTCTGAATATCATTGACCATGCGTGATACATCAAACTCTGCTTCCAAATACTCTCTTGCAGCTGGGTTTAAGCTCACCAAACTATATAAACGTTCTAACTCTTGTTGCTTCTCTTCGCTGATCTCTGTTTCCAACATTTGTGCCTCGCGAATCTCCCATTGTTTCAATTGGAATTCACGAATCATCTTATGATTATTAGCATCACTCATAACTTTTTCTTTAGATTTATGAAACTGCTTGAATTCATCCGAAGCTTTCAGTGTGCGCGCCAATTCATAAGCCAAATCATTTGCAGCCATATCGTCTACCCCTCCCAGTCCCCTATATCTAATTATCTCATTATATAGAACTTTAGGACATGAAACAAATAATCTCTACCCTATTATGCACAAGCATAAATTTATCCGATGGCTAACCGCCACTAAGACTCCCACTTCTTTATTGGGAGTCTTAGTGTGGCAGTTAGCCCCTAGATTAAGTTCAACTAAACTTCAGATGGAGTTAAACCTCACCTGAAGTAAGTTTCCTTCATCCTTCCTGACAAGTATTAACAAGGCCTTCCAACAAGTCAAAGGCCTGGAGTCTGGTAAAAGACAATAAATCATCCCATTGTTCACGAGTGATATTCCAAGGAGAATGAACAGCCATCCGACTAGCAAAACCCAATGGAGTTCCGCCATACATTTTTTCCAACCGTCGTTGAGCAAGGCTTACGAGCCCAGGCGCATGAGCATTACACATAATCGGCTCAAGGCATAGAACTGGCTCACCCTCATAAGTCACGAGTAAACTAAAATTTGCGAGATGTTTGATAGCTACTTTTTCTCGAAAAATGGATTCTTGCAAAGAAACTGGATCTGGTTGAATAATTCCACCTAATCTTCTCCAAAAATTCCTTTCATTAGAATTAGCATTAGAGACACAAACCCCCACTGCCCCCATTTGGCGGGCAAAACTTACCACGAAACGAGCAAAATCACATTCAACATTTCCCTTTAGCGATAAGCCATCCAAAATGACTAGCCGCTCAGAGCTGCTTAAAGTAAGTTCTCCGATTCCCGATTCCCCTAATTGAACTACATTATACCCAGGTAACATCCTAATCATAGGATTTAATCCAGTGCCTCTTTCAGTCAAAAAGGCTCCTAGGGCTTGCGCCCAATCCTCAAGGCCATCTTCATTCCACTCTACGCGGGGGGAAAGCTCAATTTCAATCCAAGGCATTTGCTCGTCTCCTTCACAGACCAGTTCACACACATCTTTAGTGTTTCACCGAAATGTGAAGTCTATTCCCTGAAGGCAATAGGCCGAAAGGAGACCTATTCAGTCCAGTTTGTAGCTTACTTTTTCTAGACTTGCAAACCCAACTACCGAATGGACCCCGATCTGACGTAGCAACTGACCAGCTTCCTTAATGTCCCGACCGACTACCTTTGCACAGTGAGCGTCTGACCCTAAAGTGAACTCGATCCCCCGTCGCATTATTTCCTCGACTAGGCGTCTCTCAGGGTAAAATTCTTCAACTGGCTTATACCTACCGTTCGTGTTCACTTCTAGGACTAAGCCCTGCTCAGCAACGGTCGTTAATGCTTCCTCTGCAAGCGTTAAAATATCCTTCCCTGGTCTAACTCCAAAAATTTTAATAAGATCAAAGTGTCCGATCGTCGTAAATAGCCCACTTTTAGCGGCTAGAGTCACAACTTCAAAATACCTACCGTAAAACTCATCCGCATCCTTCTTATGATGCATGGGCTCCTCTTCCTGAATATCAAAAATCCAGCCGTCAAACTCGTGGACTGACCCTATCACAAAATCAAACGGAAACTGTTCCAGCAGATGTTTGATTCTTCCTTCTTCGTGAGGACGGTATTCAGCCTCCAACCCAATACGGACGGCTAAACCAGGATAGTCTTCCGCCACTTCCCGTATCAAAGGAAAGTTCATTTGATCCCAGTAATAGTCATGATCAGCAAACCCAATTTCTTTTAATCCATGGCGAGACGCTTCATCCAAAAACGCCTTAATGTTTTCCCGGTTAGCCTCCCGATCGTTGTGCCCAAGAAGATGAACATGCATATCTAACATCTCTAAATCCCCCCCGTTTGAATTGCTTTGTGTCTAGCGCCACCGGTCCCTGCATTCCAAATCCCCCGGCGACCCAAGCCTGAGGAAGTTTCTTGGCTAAGAGAGCACGGAGAGAGGAATCGCGTCAATGGATGAATGCAAATGAATTGCACGTTCACCAAAGCTTTCAAGGAGAGCTTCTTTAGGGTTGGCTTAAACGGTTCACTTTGCAATTTCATTCCATTCATGGCTTGGCTACGACGCAAGCGAATAGCAATGCCGTGATCCCTAAAGGAATACTTACCGGCGTAGGATGTGCGAGTGGGCTAAATGCAAGATAAGAACCGTCCCCGACTTGCATAGCGCCTTTGCGTTGAAGACGAAAACAGCCCCCCCAAAGAGCCTAGCGTCGTCCTAACCCCGGCGACCCAAGCCTGAGGAAGTTTCTTAGCTTAGAGAGCACGGAGAGAGGAATCGCGTCAATAAGCGTAGTCGCTCAGGCGTGAAGAAACGCATTGGTCGCACATGCAGTAAGCACAAGGGTTATGCGTTTTAGCCTTAGCGACAAGCGAATAGCGATGGAACGTGTGCGAACGGGCTAAGACACTTCCTCCCTAAAGAGTTTGTACTCCAGTCGTTATCATTAGATAAGGAAATGTATCCAGATCTGACTGTGCCGTCATTGTCGTAGGTGCCGCTAAATCTGCAAAGAAATTGCCCGTTAATTTCACATCCGTTTTCCCGACAATTCTACCCTTTAAAATACGCAAACTGTGAGGCGCGCTGAGAGAGTACGATCCGGAAACAGCCTCCTGAGTATGTAATCCAAGCACCGTTAAAACAAGCACGCCATCCTCCACGCCCTGTAAAGCCTTTACCCAGGGAACCTCTGCCTTATGCTTAAGGTAAAGCCCTGCCATCCCTTGAGGAATGGCCGTCGGTTTCGCGCCCCAGCGCACTGAGTCTTTAACCCGGAGATAGGGAGTCTGAAGTTTTCCGTCACGAACCAACACAGTCCGATCGGCGGGCACTCCCTCAGGCGTAACCAGATAGGACCCCAATTCTAGCGGACGCAGAGGGTCAATGAGTAAAGAAAAGTCCGGGTGGAACACGAGTTTATTCTCCAGAAAACTCTCCTTTGAAAATGCACCCTGCCCCTCGATCACTCGATCTCCTGAAAAATTAGGCAGTATAAACTGCCCTAGCATATCTTCCGTCATAGAAGGGGCAAGGATTACTTGCGTCTGGGGTCCAACAGGCGGGGCTACGGAATGCATCGCCTCATACAGATTCAATGTCCGTTCCCATAATCCCTTCTGTTCTTCCGGTCGAGATAGTCGGCGTTTGGCAAATCCGCCCCCGATCAAGCTGTCAAAAGAAAACCACGCTACAAATTGTGATTGTTGGTATGTAACGTTAAGACCTGTCGAAGTGCGAACATGTCGGTACCCCCAAGCCGTTTGAATACTTCCCTGCATCTTGGCTTTAGAGGGTTTATCCGATAGCCAACGACTGACCTGATCAAATAAAATCTGATCATTTCCAGAAAGTATCGAATGTATCGCCCGGTCCTCAACGACTACAAGTGGCAGAGGTTCCGGCGAAGGGATATGCACAGCATCCGGGTCTTCATAGGAAGCCTGTCTCCATTGTTCTAATTCTTGCTGCCAATACTCCTGATCATCATGGGCTCTCAATTGAACCATAGCCTGACTGCATTTTCCATCTGCCCAGACCAAGAAAACTTCACCGCTTTCGCCCTGACGATAACTTGGTGGCGTATACACGCTCCCAAGAGAATTATCTTTTATACCTACGGATACCGCTTCCGATTCATGAACCAAAATGCGCCAATCCGCTAGGCGTAGTCCCTCTTTCTTTGGAGCATGCTTAGACTGATAGAGAAGATCCTCTAATTGTGCAACGAGTTTCATCCGTTTTCTCCTCCCAAACTGACTTGTTGATCGGCATCCATGAGCAGATAACGATGGCTTCCACCGCTTGAGGCAACGGATTGCCCACCCTTTCCACAGGTTCCGATAGCATCATAACACCCTTCCCCAAGCCCTCCGCGAATCGCTTCCAAGGCCGAAAGAATCTTTCCGCTAAAAATCGAGGGTTGATAAATTGGAAGCTCCGGGTTAGCAACATCAATAATTCCGTCACATTGAAAGACAAAATCTCCAGTTTTAGGATTGACCTGACCCCCACGATACCCCAATAGAAGTAGATTTTTCTCCCCCTCAATCAGCTCGCCATGTTGGAGGAGAGTTTCTCGCACAGCTTTTACTTCATCCATCAAATGCTCTACTGGTGTTAACGGAAGCATGCGGTCAACTAACAACCGAATATTACTCATTCGGGGCAGCGGAATATGTCCATAGCTCTCCGCCCTACCAGCTCCGGTGACAGGCATTCCTGCTTCTTCAGCTGAGAAAATATCCCCCAGCCCAGCTTCCAACACCCCATCCCGAACAATCGTCACAGTTTGTCTGAGGAGCCCATTGGCTGAATAAGGTTGATACGCCCAATCCCCAGGGAGCGGACCATCGATAATTTTGACGCCCCGTCTAGCTACCCGTAGGCCCTTACGGAATTTTCCAGCTTCGCCCAGTACGGACTCATTCATATGATCTGACTCTACTGCATGCCCGAAGGCCTCGTGTGCCAACCCCTTTGCTAGCCCATAATCGATAATCAGAGGATAATGACCACTCGGTAGCTGAGGCGCACCACATACAGCTCTGGCAAATTCAGCCCGGTCCAGCGCCTTTCTTTCCAAGACATGATCTGCTAATTCTTCAAAGAGCACGCTGGCGTCCATCCCACTGCGGTGAATCAGAGTACTCTGAGCCTTACCCTGATCCCGCACCGTCCCTTGATGCATCAGTACAGCCCTAGGAATGACAAACGACACGTTGGTCCCATCTGTGCGCCCGATACACCAGACCTCTTCTACCTGACGATAACTCGTTTGCCAGACCCCCTCTGGGAAGACATTCTGTAGACGAGAGTGCAAGGTCATCACCATTTTCTCAAGTTCAACCAAAGGAATTTCTCCGAAAACCTTGTGGGCGGGATTTTCCTCCTCCGCATGGATCTGAGGGGCCTCCCAAATCCTGCGATTTAGCTCCGTCCCGATCGCTTTATTTCTACAGGCTAATTGAATAGCCTTTTCGACCAGTTTCTGACCGACCCCTTCCGCTAATACATCTGATGTAGCAAAGCCCGATGCTCCGTCCTTCGTGAACGCCTGAACTCCAAAGCCGCTATCCTCACCGGTTGATACCCGTTCAAACCGTCCATTACTTATGCGCATGCTCCATTCTTTGCGAGACTGTGCCCGTACAATGACATACCCGTCAAAAGCCCGCGTCTCTGCCAGCACTGAGTGAACTAACGCTTTAATCTCCTTCTGTTCCACAGTTACCCTCCTAATATTCAAACATCCTACCGCTTTGGCAAATATTCACCTTTCTTATAGGGATATTATACCACGGAAGAAAAAACCTAACACGGCGAGAAGATGAGAAAGACCCGCTGGCCAAGACTCGAACAGGACGTTCGAGATTAGACCTTCGCCATGGATGGTTAGATGCCGTGATGGACGAGTGTCGCTGTAGCCAAGACTTGAAACATGATGTTTCTGATTAGAGCGCCGCCAAGGATGGCAAGACGCCGTGATAGCGAGAATGGAGCAAAAATAAATCCCGAGGCCTGTATAATTGATAAGGCCTCGGGACACAATTTAATTAGTCTCACGTTTTCTTTTCTATCCCCACTCCTCTCTTTTACTTCACTTGCGACGAATACTACGTCGCAAGCTTTTTTTTACTCCAATTACTCCAAACATTTGACCATGAGCTTTCGTTCCTCGGCAAATCCGAACTGTTCATAAAGATGGAGTGCTCTCAGATTATGACTACTAACAGCAAGGCCTAGGTATGGAATTCCTTGTTCACTACAGTGATCTTCGGCCGCTTTCAGCAACTCCCTCCCCGCCCCTTTGCCCCTCCACTCCGGAAGAACAGCCAAATCCATGATCCACCCTTGTGAAACACCCGTTAACTCTTCTCTAGAAGAAGTCTGTAAAACCAAATAACCGATCGATTGGGTTTTTTTATTTTCCAAACGGGACTTACCCTCCTCAACTGTAGCTTCAGCAATAAAGACGCTGGATCCAGACTGCTGAATCCAAGTCCAAAACCCTCTGAGAATACTTTCTCTGTATTTAAGGGTTTCCTCCATCGGCTGTTTTCGCCATGGAGAAATGCTATGAGGAATTCCTAGTTTTGCAAGGGCATACATAAATGGCCAATCATGAACATACCCCAAACGAACAAGCATATTATCACCTCTTAGGGTAACTTATGCCAACAGCAGTCATGTCGCTTTCGACTTAAAATATTATTTTTTAGGAGACTAAATTTAAGTGTTCTTTTTTCGTGTTAATAGAACTATGGATGAATGCAAATGAATTACACGTTCACCCTTAAGCAAGTTTGCGTTACAACGCTCACTTGCTTGCTCTCGCAGATCGGGGACTTGTGTGACACAGCGCTCGGTACATACGGTGCAGCGCAAACTAGCCGTTCAAGCTCCTGATATGGGGAGCGGGGTGTCCGCCAAATGCGCCGTCCGACGACCATGACTCGAACAGGATGTTCGAGATTAGAGCGTTGTCCAAGGAGGGACGAGTGTCCCTGTAGCCAAGGATGGCGAGAAAAGGGACCACCGCCATGGATGGCAAGGTGCCGTGATGGCGTAAAGGACGTGTGCGAACGGGCTAAGACACTTCCTCTCTCTGGAAAGGAGCTGAGTCAACTGTATTTATTTACCCTGGTGCTAGGCCTATGTCTTCTTCTTTGGGGGATGCAAATTTTGCGTCAGGGACTTCAGTCGTTTGCAGGGCTTCGCCTCCACCGAGTACTCCGTTGGATGACCGCGACTCCATGGCGGGGATTTTGGAGTGGGTCAATTTCAACCGCCCTGCTCCAATCAAGCACTGCTTTAACAGTGATGGCGGTGTCTTTCGTCGATGCTGAGCTACTCCCCTTTGAAAATGCCCTAGCGCTGATCTTAGGGAGTAATATCGGAACCACGCTGACCACCCAACTTCTCGCTTTTCCTTTAGAGCGCATAACCCCCTACATAATGATCCTCGGCGCCGTAGGCTATCTTTATATTCCAAATCGAGGTCGATTTCTTTCCGTGTCCATCTTCGGCCTCGGCGTTCTCTTTTTCGCCTTAAGTTTACTCCAAACAGGCATGGCTCCGCTCGCCGACCTTCCAGTAATCCAACATTTTCTCCGGCAACTGGGGGACAACCATCTCCAAGGGGTCCTCGCTGGAACCGTGCTCTCTGCCCTAATTCATTCCTCTAGCGCTACGACTAGTATTGTCATGCTCCTAACGGCGGACGGATGGTTAACCCTCCCTACCGCGCTCGCCTTTATTTTTGGTGCGAACATTGGCACCTGTTTTACCGCCGTTTTGGCAGCTCTAGGCTCCTCGCGGGCCGCCCAACGGGTGGCCTTGTTCCATGTTTTATTGAACGTATTTGGGGTCCTCATCTTCTTACCCTTTGTAGGACCACTGGCCCATGGACTCACTCTCATGGGAGGAAGTCTCTCGAGGCAGGTCGCTAACGCCCATACCCTCTTTAATCTTCTATCGTCTCTATTGGCCTTTCCCTTATTACCTTGGTCTACTCGGTTTCTTAAAAAAGTACTTCCGTGAAGCCCCGGGACGCAGTGTCACACAAGCGCGACGTCTTTACGTAAGCAGAATAGCAAACTCCGTGAAAGCGACCGACCCAAAATACGGGGCAGCGCACAAGGACGTGTGCTGCCGACCATGCGCCAAGGACGGCGCATTAGGCGGGAACCCCGTTCTCCCAGGAGGAGCTTGAACGGCTAGTTTGCTCTGCGTCGTAGGCCCGAGAGCTATTGTCACACAAGGTCTTCTCTGCGTCGTAAGTACCGAGCGCTGTGTCACACAAGTCCCCCCTTCACTCCATACTTTTCTGCGATCAAATCGCAAATCCCCTGGGCATCGTCCAACCCAAAGCAGGGAATCCCATTATCAAACGTGATATCACTTGCTATAGCAATAAGTTCCTCAGGTTTGGAGAAAAGTTCTTGATGCACCCCGGAGCGATACACCTCAATTTTTGGCTTATTACCATACTTATATCCCTCGGTAAAAATCACATCTACCCCCCGAATTCGGGCAATGACTTCATCTAGAGGCTGATCTCCAGAGACACTCTCCAAAATAGCAATCTTTCTGGGTGAGCTTATGGCGACAACATCCGCGCCCGCTTGGGCATGACGCCATGTATCTTTTCCCGGTTGATCCATCTCGAACCCATGGACATCATGTTTCAGGGTAGCCACCCTCCACCCACGGCCTTTTGCTTCACGGATAATCTTTTCTAAAAGCG
>Ga0307377_10005750_pt1 | contig 13192 bp, 18 predicted proteins | sample TR3MG_FD_202535 | JGI IMG/M metagenome (GOLD analysis project Ga0307377, IMG submission 202535) | Soil microbial communities from Risofladan, Vaasa, Finland - TR-3 | ecosystem: Environmental > Terrestrial > Soil > Coastal area > Acid sulfate soil | place: Finland: Risofladan, Vaasa | collected... | reverse complement strand
ACAACGGCATAGGTCACTTATGAGACTGGCAACTGAACTAAATGTACAAATATCTTATAATCTATGAGTTACGAAATGTTGTCATTAGTAGCGAAGCGAAGCAATCTTATACTTCATCCACACCATTAGCCAGATCATGCCATTCAGGATTAATGCTATTAATTAAGTCAATCTTTTTTCTCCTGGACCCTGATTTTATTTGTTTCTCTCTTTAGGGTGTGTAATATGATATTTCGAATACTATTTATCATTAATTATATGATTATTACACACCCTGAATTGCTTCACCAATACTATCAAATCTTTCAAAATAGACAAGTTTATTTATGTTATATTTTGCAGAAAAACTTTTTGGATATTTTTTAGATTTATGCTGTTGCATACGTTCATTGATGTTACTGGTCACTCCAGAATAAAGTACTCGATTCCAGTTATTTGTAAGTATATAAAAATAACCTGTCATCTTTCCCAAATTGTTGATCTTGTTATAGCTTACAAGTTTCAGTAATTGAACACTAAAATTATTTCTGTAATTTAATGAATTTTATCGAATAGTTCAATATGATCCTTCTCCTCCTGTCAACCTTATTTAGGGATGGACACCGCATGCCGGTCACCGTCCGCCCCCCATTCGTCAATTTTCAAACATTTCCTCTAATCTTTTGTTTATAAATACTATATTTGCATTTAGACTGTAGAAATATCGAATAATGCAACTAAATTTAGTTTTCTGTAGTCATATTTTGAAATATATACTGATATGAAGAAGATACTTTTGTTATTCATATTGATCTATCCTGTGGCTTTGTTTTCACAACCGGCCAGCGGAGATGGAACCTCAGACAGCCCATATAGTGGTGTTGTATCAACCCCATGGACATTGAGCGGTGACAAATATTGTGGAGATTTAACAGTTTCCAGTGGCACTTTCACCATAAGTGCGGGGGCTACTTTACGGTTTGGAACCGGGAATAACCTAACAATCTCCGGAACAGGAGTTCTTTTAGCGGTGGGTAATATTTCAAGTTTCATTACTTTTACAGCATCTGGAACATCCTGGGGACATATTTATTTTAATGCACCTTCTGAATCCAATCTATCTAATATAGACTATTGTATTATCGAATATGGAGATGTCCATACATTTACAGACTATCGGGGTTATGGTGGTGCTATTCATTCTAACTTCAGTAACCTGACAATATCTAATAGTATATTACAAAATAATTACGGGGAATGGGGTGGAGCAATTTTTGTTAATGCGAGTAAAAATCCAACTATAAGAAATTGCTATATTTATAATAATAAGTCTGATCGGGGAGGCGGTGGTATATATTGTTGGAATAGCTCAAGTTCTCTGATTGAAAACTGTATATTCGATAGCAACCAGTGCTTGGAACCAACAAATAATGCGTACACTGGAGGAGGATTAGCGGCACAGACAAATTGCGCTATAAAAGTCCTTAATTGTACTTTTGTTAATAATACAACTACACGTCTCACTGGTGCTAGTTTAGAGCTTTATGGATCTACTGGCAATATAGTTCTAAATTCTATTTTTTGGGGTAGTGGAACACATTTTTACATTGCTGGAACCAATGTAGTTCAATACTGTGCAGTACAGGGAACTGTACCAACAGGGACAGGCAATTTTCAACTTGATCAGGATAATACAAATGCTGCCGGTCCAAATTTTACTGAAACTGATGGTTCGGATTGGTCAATAAAATTCATTTCTCCCTGCCGCGACCTAGGATCAACACCCAGTCCAACTGTACCTAACGATTATATCGGAAATCTCCGTATTGGCAATTATGATATCGGTGCCTACGAAGTTCAGTACAGCAGGTGGAAAACAAATCCTATTGGAGATATTACTGACTGGACTGATCCACTTAATTGGGAGCAAGGCATTTATCCTGGAAGTGGAGGAACAGGAGATGTAGTTATTCCAAAACTAACCGGTTCAACAGTAGCTCCAAATATTTCAGAAACTACATCAATTGCTTCAGGAAAACAGATGATATTGAATCCTGGTGCTAAAGCAACCTTCGGAACACTGTCAAATAGCGGTACGCTTAAGCTTGAATCTGATGCTGATAGTATTGCTTCTTTAATACTTAGTACATATACCGATCTCGGCACAGAAGCAATTGAACTTTATCTTACCGGCGGAGGGGGGTCTGCTTACAAATGGCATTATGTTTCCTCGCCCGTTGCTTCACTTCCCGTAAGTACTTTTGCCCCTACACCAACTATTGATTTTGCTCAATTTATTGAAGCTCTTCCAACTAGTGATGTTATGGAGGGTTGGATTGGATATGATGGTTATAAATATTTAGGAGGCGGTTTCTTAACTGGATTCCCTTACGATATACGAGGGACAAATCTTATAGTAGGGCAGGGATATAACTATTATAAGATATCAGATTATAAAGTTTCATTTTCCGGTTCACTCAACACAGCGGATGTGGCAGTCACATTGGGATATGCCGGCCTTCCTGTATTTTCAGGCTTTAACCTTCTGGGTAATCCTTTTTCCTCTGGCCTAGATTGGGATATCATTACAGGTGGCACATATCCATCCCATACAAGCAAGGGTCTTTACTTTACAAGGAACAATGCCCAGTGTACATATATCGCCGGTGTAGGTACCCCGGGGGATGTTAAGGGGATAATTCCACCTATGCAGGGTTTCTTTGTAAAAGCTAATGGAACACCAGATATCCAACTTACTCTTCCCGCTGCAGCCAGGACTCATAACAAGATTCATGCAAGGTACAAAGGATCTGCTATAATTCCGCTGGTTCGTCTTTCTATAACTGAAAATTCAATATCTGATGAGACGGTAGTACGATTTGATGTTGCAGCTAAAACCGATTTTGATTATGATTTCGATGCCATTAAGATGTTTCTTTCTTCCACTAATACCTCCATTTACTCATCCCTCAGCGGAACAGATTACGCGATAAACGGACAACCTTTCCCTGCTACTTTTGTGGAAATACCGGTCACCGTTAATCTTACGACAGACGGAAATCATTCCATATTAGCTTCACAACTTCAGGGTCTCGATGACTATGATGTTACACTTAGAGACAATTCTATCGGGTTTACTGCAGATCTTAAAACTACTCCGTTAGTAACTTTTTCAGCTTCCCCGGGAACAATAACCGCCCGGTTTGTTCTTAAGATCAGCAATTTAACTACAGGAACTGAAGATCCCGTTTTATCAAAAAATACTTTTAACATATATTCTGGCTTCAACCTGATCAACATCCAGACAATTGCTGATGAGTGGGAAGGCAGGTCAGGTTCAGTAAGGGTTCTCGATCTGGCAGGTAGAATCATCTCAGACTTGCAGAACAGGGAATTCAGTAAGAATAGTGTTATACAGGTTCAGGCGCCGGGGGCGAAGGGCTTGTATATCGTGGAGATAAGGTCGGGGGTGAAACGTTATGTGGGGAAAGTCGTAATAAAATAGGCGTAACGGCGTAACGGCACAGCGGCGCAATGGTGCAGACGAGAAGAGGAGGAGGGGCGCTACGGACCAGAGAAGAAAAATTAAATTAGTATGGGTTAATGAAATAAAATATTGAATAATTGGCGATGAAACAGGAATTATGCGCAATTTCACCAAAACCCTAATTGATATGGGATCTGCCGTTGAGCCATTGCGCCGCTGTGCCGTTGTGCCGTATAATTAATTTGTAAATTACTTTATATAATATATTTTTGTAACATAAGTTTGAAGTTATCTCTTTGCATTTGAATATTAAAGTGAGTAAAATAGTGTCTAAAAAATCATACATCAGACCTGAGGTTTCCAAAGTGATTCTGGATAACTCAATTTCGCTTGTTATGATGACTACTATCCCACCTAACCCTACTCCAAGAGGTGGCGGCAGCAAGGGAGCGGATCCGTTCGCGAGTCCGTTTGGGGATAAACCGTTTGGGTAGACGCAAGCTCGGGAAATGCCATATATTATTAAGGGAGTCTCTGGGAGGGGGCTTTTTCTTTTTTACAACGGGCTCGAGGTGCGGGGCGTGCGGCGCGGGGCAAGAAGCAAAGAGCTATAGAGCCGCGAACCGCGTGCCACATGCCGCGAGCCGCATCCCAACTGCTTTTATAGAAAATCATTATCTTTACCTATCGTGCTAATCTAAATTATAAATTAAAAATCGCTGCATCATGGGAAATTTTATGAAACTCAGAGTTTGGCAGTTAGCCAAAGACATTGCTGTAAAAATCTATCGTCTAACCAGGGAAAAAGAATTTGCAAGAGATTTTGGACTTAAGGATCAAATACAGAGGTCAGCAGTAAGCATCGCCAGTAACATAGCAGAGGGTGATGAACTTGGTTCTGATAAGCAATCAGTTCGATACTTCTATATCTCAAAAGGCTCTGTAGCAGAACTAACTACTCAGCTTATAATCGCAAATGAGATCGGGTATATTGATGTTGATACAACAAAGAGTTTTCTTGATGATTGTGATAAAATATCAGCCATGCTTACTAAATTGATTCAAGCCAGGAGCAAGGGTCAGTAGTGCCGCGAACCGCAAGCCGTATGCCCCAAAACATCCAGCCTGATGCCTGTAGCCTGAAGCCGTTTATTATGAACGTGATCTAATAGATGGGAGTGCTGGAGAGGGGTCTTTTTGTTTAAAAAATGGCGTCGGGCGTCAGGTATCGGGCATCTGGCACCATAAAAATAAATTTCTGAATCTTGAAACCAATCACCTGTAACCATTAATAAATTTTCCTGAAGCCTGTAGCCTGATGCCTGTAGCCGTTTATTATGAACGTGATTTAATAGATGAGAGTCCTGGAGAGGGCTCTTTTTTGTTTATCAACGTTTCGCGTTTCGCGTTTATAAGTTTCGTGTTCAAGAGCTCGATGAAAAACTTTCAGGCTACTTTGTTATGGATAAAATCCAATTCGTTTTCTTTCTTTTTGTTCAAGTTGATGTTTATCTTTATCTAAAAGGTAGTTTAGTGCCTCATAGACATCAGTGAATTTGCTTTCAATTTCTTTTAGCCTTTCTGTCAGGTCTTTGTAGGTTAGCGCATACTGTCTAACCATTACGAAAGCTCTCATTATTGCAATATTTACGCTTATTGCTTTTTCTGAGTTTAGGGTGTGTAATAGAATAAACTATTCACTTGCAATACATATAATATTGAATGCCAAACTATTAATAAATATTATTGCATAACTTATTTTATTACACACCCTTAGTATCCCGCTTAACATTGCGAGCCCCTGCTCTGTAAAAGCATAAGGTAAATACCGTCTGCCCCCTCTTTTTGAGGTTTCAATTTGCAACCTCAAACCATCCCACTCTTCACTTGTAAGTTGAAACATAAAATCAGCTGGAAATCTTTGAGAATTCCTTTTAACTGCTAAATTCAGGGCTTTTGTTTCGACCTCATAAAGTCTGGCTAAATCGAAATCAAGCATAATATTGTACCCTCTAACTTCATAAATTTTGTTTTGTATAAGCTGTAATTCCATTGTTAGTAAAACGTTTTAAGTTTATCGTTTCGGGTTTTTCGAATTGAGTTTCATTGCTTGTATTTCAAACCCTTGATGTCTGAGTTTTTAAGGTGTTGCATCAAATTATACGTTTTTCTGCTTAAAGTGTCAGTCCTTTCAAGAAGATCATTTAATTGTACTTTGGTAATATATTTGGTATCTAAAGCTCTATAAGATTGTGATCGAACTTCTCAACATGATCCTTTAGAAACTGATAGAAACTGGTAAAATTCTTTATTCCCTCCTCTGTCAAAGCCTTCTTGCCCTGTGAAATAGTCTGGTTAAAATGTCCCCATCTATTCTTGTAGAGACCTTGTAAAAATTGCTTTTCCCTTAATGCCTTATTTCACAGGGCAGACTATATTGTCTACAGCTGATCCGGCGGATGCCCGAATCTGATCACGAAACTTAAAATCATTACTAAATGGCCCTGTTGAGGTAATTTCATACACTATCCTGCAAAGCTCTCTGGCCTCTTGCCAAATCTCCACCCTGTGAAATAGGATCCTCATAAAGCTAATTCAATTGAAGTTAGGTGATTTTTTCTAAGTAGTTTGCGTCCTATCATATAATTTATTTCACAGGGCAAATCTTTTTACTATCATGATTCCACACTTTTATTTAGTAATATTCGACAATAAAAAAGCACTAAGCAACGAAAAACGCGAAACAAGAAACGATCAAGTAGCTAAATTACACAATTTTCAATTAATATGAAACTTCCTTATTGAAATACACCTTCTCCACCAAGGGGTGGCGGCAGTAAGGGAGCGGATCCGTTTGCGAGTCCGTTTGGGGATAAGCCATTTGGGTAGGCAGAAGTTCGGGAAGTACAGTAAGTAATTAAATGAGTCTCCGGGAGGGGGCTCTTTTTGTTTAAGAAAAGGCGCAACGGCACAACGGCGCAAGGGCGCAAAGGGGGAAGAACGTGATTTAGCTAAATGGGAGTGCGCAACGGCACAACGGCGCAAGGGCGCAAAGGGGGAAGAACGTGATTTAGCTAAATGGGAGTGCGCATCGGCACTCTTTTTCATTTATAACACCAAGTGCAAAGACGTTGTTCGCGTTTCGCCAGGCCTACTTAATGAAATGTTTCTCAGAATTATTTTGCAACAGAGGATGCTTTCTTTTTACGGGTCACTTTCTGTTTTCCCCTTAATGATGACAAGGTGCGATTTAGTGGATTAAGGATCGTTACACCTATTATTTCTTTTGTATCAGGTTGTATTCGAATTATTGTCCCCTCACCAATGTCAACGCCCTCTGCATTTTTTGGGTTTCCAAAGGAGATATAGAGTATATCTGCTTCTGCATCGTAATCCCAATTTATTTTACTCTTCTTTTCAGAAATATTCAGGGTTTCCATACAATTTTTCTTATTTTGTTAATACTTCTGCTGAAATAAGCCGTTAAAATGAAACCGTCAAGTTTGCTGGTTTCTTTATATATGACAGTAAGATACTTATCATTCGTAACAGGAGTTTTTTTGAACAACCTGATCGCAATTAATTCACCGAAATCTCCGGCAAGGATCAAATCAGGATTCTCAATAGTATTAAGAATCCAGGAGACACAATTCTTCATTTCAGGATGATTTTCACTTATATGCCTTGTTCTTTCATCAGTAAGCCTAATAAGCCTGTTGTTCTTAGAATTGACCGAAATCATTGTATAAATTTAATCCTGTTTGTTTTACCAGTGAACGAAAAGTACCCACCGGGATCTCTTGTGTAAAAGTACGCATTTTTGTAAATACGACTGTTAATATAAGAAAATTCTGTTGATGGTAAAATCAGGTTTGGGTAAGAACGTGACATAGTAGAAGAGTCTCTGTGAGGGGGCTCTTTTTTGTTTAATAAAAAGTCTTGCAGTCGGGTCGCCCCGCTTCGCGTGGCTCCGTCTTGCAGTCATGCAGTCTGCGAGTCTATTGTCTTTTTATTTAAGACATTGACCGCAAAATTAAAAGGCTCCAAGACCTGCAAGACCAGATGACCGCATGACATCATATTTATTTATTCAGATTTATAAATAATCCATTCTGCAAAAAAGACATCATTGAGCCGGTATCTGGTTCCTGAGAAGAAAATAAACTCTTTATCCGACAGACTTTTGACGGCCTGACTTACTGAACTTGCTGCTCCAAGTTCATATTTTGAAAGAAATTCTTTTGAAGTAGGATTATCTGCACCACCATTAAGAGCTATCGCTTTAAGCACCCTGAACTGGGTTGATGTGAGCAAGTTAAGATAGTTTGCATATATTGGTTCATTTTCCCTGAGAATAGTCCTTAATACCATATCCACATCATCCCGTTCAATTTTATTATAATCACTATAAAGCCTGTTGCAAAAATACTGCACATAGAATGTATGAAGTCCGGTAATCACTGATATACGATCCAGGGCCTGTTCTGAAAAAGAAATATTACCTTCCTTAAACTTTGATCTTATAAACGCCAGATAAGCCCCTGGCAAAATAGTACTAATTTCCATCATTTCGGTTATATTATAGAAAGGCCTGTCGGGAGTAGAGAAAATGCCAGTAAGAATATGCTTTCTGCTTCCCGAAAAAATAATACTCACATTATTAACAGTCTGAAGGTGTGTTCGCAGAATTGCCTCCAGGTTTTTTTCAGGATAGTTTGTAATCTGCTGAAATTCATCAATGGCAATAGCTATCCTTTGAGGCTGGTCAGCCAGATACCTGAAAATTGTTTCAAGAGACAATTCTGCCTCCCTGTTATTATTTACATCAAATGAGAGTGACGGCTCACCTGTGAGATGATCAATCGTTAATTTCAAACGTAATGCGGAAAGGCGCTTAAGAATTTTTTTCATCATTGCTTCATTCCTCCCGATAGCCGATAAGACAGCTTTTCCAAAAATCTCAGAAAACTCTTTTAGGCATGTTGTAGCCATAATGTCAAGATAAACCGGAATGAAATCTTTATTTTTCTCTCCGATATAAAACAAGTGCCTGATCAAGCCTGTCTTTCCCATTCTTCTGGGAGAAAAAAGTGTCATATGCCTGCCATTCTTTATTGCACGAAGCATTCTTTCAGTTTCATCCTCCCTGTCACAGAAATACTCCGGAGAAATGTACCCGCTTATAATAAATGGATTTCTTTTCATGTTACATATTTTATGTTACATAATTTATGTAACGCAAGATATGAAATTCTATTACAATTTCAAAAAATAGTCCTCGGGTAGGCAGAAGTTCGGGAAGTACTGTAAGTAATTAAATGAGTCTCCGGGAGGGGGCTTATTTGTTTAAAAAAATGGCGTCGGGCGTCAGGTATCGGGCATCTGGCACCATAAAAATAAATTCCTGACTCTTGAAACCAATCACCTGTAACCATTAATAAATTTCCCTGAAGCCTGATGCCTGAAGCCTGATGCCGTTTAATATGAACGTGATCTAATAGATGGGAGTCCGGGAAAGGGCTCTTTTTGTTTAAAAAATGGCGTCGGGCGACGGGCATCAGGCGTCAGGAACTGATAGGCAAGGGCATGACCGTATGACTGCATGACTGCATGACCGCATGACCAGAAGACTGCACGACAGCATGACCGCACGAAGTGCAAGACAACAGACCGCAGTACCGCAAGACCTACAAGACCCTTCCCAAGATTTCCTGAGGAAGTATACTGCAAAATATTAATTCTTTATCTTTGTAGTATGAATAAAAAGAGACAGATATTATTGTACCAGAATCTTCTCGCAGGTTTCTTTAAAAATCAACCTGTAAAGAGAGCATATCTTTTCGGCTCCTTTGCAAGAGGCGAAAATACCTCTGAAAGCGATCTGGATATCCTTGTGGAGATGGAACCGGGAACAGGTTTATTTAAGTTTATTTCAATACAAAATCAATTGCAGTTAGCACTAAAAATTCAAATTGATCTTGTTTCTGCAAATGGTCTTTCACCAAAAATCAAGCCCTATATCGATGCAGAAAAAATTCTAATATATGAAAAGTAGCATTTCTGACAAGACAAGACTTCAGCATATCCCCGATGCAATAAATGACATCCTTCTATTCACTAAAGACATTGATTATAATACATATATGGCTGATTATAAGCTTCGTTTGGCTCTTGTTAAACTAATTGAAATTATTGGTGAAGCATCAAATGGCTTATCACCTGAAGCTATTAGAAGAGTCCCCGATATCGAATGGAGCATATTAGCAGGTATAAGAAATGTTCTTGTTCATGAGTACTTTGGAATTGATTATGAAATAATCTGGAACTCTATAAAACAAAACATCCCTGAGCTAAAGATCAAAATTGAAAAAGCTCTTTTAAATTATCCTGAATGAACATTAGGATATTATGCTCAATTTTGCGAAACGAGGAATAAGGAACAACAAATAAATAAAGAAAATTCTTAAAGTTGACTATCTCCGTGGCAGAGCCAAGGAGTATTTCGCCAACTTTATTTCAGCTTAAAAACTGAAAAACGAATTTTCATTATCTTTGTTTTATGATTAGCCAAAACACAATAATAGAAAGATTGGATGAACTTAAACCGTTTCTTCAAAAAGAATATTCTGTTAAAAGTATCGGATTGTTCGGTTCGTTTTCCGACAATTCCTTTTCTGATGAAAGCGATATAGATATTCTGGTCGAGTTGGAGAAACCAATAGGTTGGAAATATTTCCCCGCTGGCGCGGATTTGCAATCCGTGCCCTTTGTTCTACTCAGATTTTTTGTTCTTTTAAAGCCATGTTACTTTCTTTGTCTTGAAACAAAAAAAGTAACCAAAGAAAATTCAAGGCTGCAGAGGCGTCCTTTTTTGGTTCGTTTTTTGGACGAGCAAAAAATGAACAAATCCCCATTTTAGCACGATATAAAATTATAAGTCTAAAATTACAAAAATCTTTGACTTGCATCACCGCAAGACTGCCAGCCTACGCCAAGGCTACGGCTGACAAAGCATGACTGTATGACACAGGCTGAAAGGTTGAAAGGTTCAACTCTTCAACTTTCTTCAACCAGAAGCCTTTACGACAATCACAATAGTGTAACGCAAACACTTTTAAGAAATTCAGAAAATTAAAAATTTAATGAGTATCTGGAATCAGGAATACAAAACCACGAATTGCTTGAAAATCAATAGATTTACCCCAGCCCCAAGGGGAGTAAATTGATTTTCTTCGCTCCCCATGGGGACGGGGTAAACGAAGAAAATCAATGGATTCATATGCTTGATTCCCGATACTCATAAAAAAATTCATTATCTTTGTTTTATGATTAGTCAGAACTTAATATTAGAAAGATTAAGTGAACTTAAACCATTTCTTCAGAAAGAATATTCTGTCAGGAATATCGGATTGTTCGGTTCGTTTTCCGACAATTCCTTTTCTGATGAAAGCGATATAGATATTCTGGTCGAGTTGGAGAAACCAATAGGCTGGAAATATTTCTCGCTCGAGATTTTTCTGGAAAAAACCTTTGGGCGAAAAATCGACCTGGTTACAAAAAACGCTTTGAAGGAACAGATTAAAGACAGGATTCTTAAACAGGTAAAATATATTTAATTGAAAAAACAGGATCGATCAGATAAATTATATCTCGAAGACCTATTAACAGCAATGAACAGAATTGCTGAATATATTGAAGGCCACAATTTAGATCAGTTTAAGAAAGACTATAAAACAGTCGATGCTGTTGTAAGGAACTTCGAAATCATTGGAGAAGCTTCAAAAAATATCTCCGACAACCTGAAATTTCAATATCCCAAAATTCCGTGGCAAGAGATGTATTATCTGAGAAACAGAGTTATGCATGAATATTTTGGAATAGATTATGATATAATATGGGATGTGTCCAAAAATTATCTTCCGGAGAATACAAAACAAATTAATAAAATCCTCAAATCGCTTTAATAATTTATAATATAAGAGTCGGGAGAGGGCTCTTTTTGTTTAAAAAATGGCGTCGGGCATCGGGCATCGGGCGTCAGGCACCGGGTCCATGCGAGGTAGAATTACAACTTCTTTAACCTTAGTCATAATGAAATCTGCATTTAGCAATAAGTATCTCATTGTCTTTTACCTGGTAAATCAACCGGTGTTCAGCATCAATTCTACGTGACCAAAAACCTTTATATTTAAATTTTAATGGCTCCGGTTTCCCGGTGCCCGAGAAAGGATCACGTGAAATCTCCTTTAGCAGGTTATTTATTTTAGACAATATTTTCTTATTTGTCTTTTGCCAATATAAATAATCTTCCCAGGACTCGTCAACAAATACATACTTCATGGTTCAATAAGGTCTTTTTGAAATGATGAACCATTCTTAAGCTTTTCAATTGCAGAATCTAACCTTTTCTCATTTTTCACAGAGGATAATTCATGTTGGGTTGCGCTTAGAGAATTATATTCATCTAATGACATAACAACTACACCGGTATCTTTACCTCTGTTAATTATCAGTGTTTCAAAATTTTCAGTTACACGATCAAGATACCTTTTAATATCTTTTCGAAAATCAGAAATAGTTGTTGTTAACATTTTTAAAAAATTAATTACGTACATTTATAAGTACAAATATATGTACAATATTGTACATTTTCTATTTTATCAAAATTATTTTTATGCACAAACTACCACTAAAAAACTAAATGAAGTAATAATGACTCCGTTTCAGAGTCCGTTTGGGGATAAGCCATTTGGATAAGAACTAGATTAATATAAATGGGAGTGCTGGAGAGGCACTCTTTTTTGTTTAAAAAAAGGCGTCGGGCATCGGGCATCAGGCGTCAGGAACTGATAGGCAAGGGCACATATATAATATAGTTCTTCCTAAAGCCTGAAACCAGTCGCCTGTAACCATTAATAAATTTCCCTGAAGCCTGTAGCCTGTAACCGTTTATTCTTTGAGTCTGTGCCTTATAAGAGTCGTAAGCATCGCACATATTTTATCACATTCCTGTTCATATTCCTCAAATTTTTCAAGAGTAATATATCCGATTTCCATAGAAATAATCAGTTGTGTTCTCAATTCTGCTGTTGATCCTCTTGCGATATAAAAATGCCTTATACTTTGCTTATCTGTATCAAGGTTATCTCCTTCAGCGATGTTTGAGGATATTGATACTGATGATCGTCTTATCTGGTCTTTTAGACCAAAGTCCTTAATAAAATACCCTGAATCTGTTAGCTTGTAAATATTGACAGCAAGATCTTTAGCCTTTTGCCAAACATGTAGTTTTTTAAAGTTTCCCATAATGCAGCGATTTAGATTAATAATTAAATTTCATTGCAATTCCACATGCAATAATCCTTTACAATTTAAGAAATAATTCGTAATTCCGTACCGAAATGCCGGAAGCCTGTCTTGCGCCCTGCGGTCGATGTCTTAACGTCGGCTTCGCCTCCTGTCATGCGGGTTGCGTGGTCCTGCGGTCTTTCAAATGATGGTTTCAGCATGACTACAAGACCAGTAGACTGCTTGACCGTAAGGGACTGCATGACCAGAAGCCTAGCGCAAGCCGTATGCCCCAAAACATCCAGCCTGATGCCTGAATAAATGGAATTTTGAATTAGTGCTGACTTGTGATAGAGGGATTGCTTCGTCTCCGCCAGCTGGCGGATCCTCGCAATGACCGGTAAACTTTATCATGTGTGGTGTAATCACAAAACAACC
>Ga0307377_10005747_pt1 | contig 13194 bp, 10 predicted proteins | sample TR3MG_FD_202535 | JGI IMG/M metagenome (GOLD analysis project Ga0307377, IMG submission 202535) | Soil microbial communities from Risofladan, Vaasa, Finland - TR-3 | ecosystem: Environmental > Terrestrial > Soil > Coastal area > Acid sulfate soil | place: Finland: Risofladan, Vaasa | collected... | reverse complement strand
CAGAATCCCGGCAAAGTTTGTGGTATCGAGGGTGACGAGGGTTGCTGCGTGTCCATGGTCGTCGATCGTTTCCATGGCCTGCTGTAGATCCGAATCGGACGAGCTGAGAACCCCATCGAAATTGTCTGTGTCGAGGAGGATGATGGCGGCATCCTGACTGAAAACGATGTCCCAGTAGTTGTCGCCGCCATACCGGACATCCAAATAGAGCTTTTTCCTCGGCCGGTCATAGAACAGCCGCCTCGAACCGATGGCCGTCGGCTGCTCAGCCGCCGACTCCCCGATCATGATCATGTTCTCGATGCGATCGGCCTGCGGGATGTAGGTGTCGTAGATCGACGAGTGCATCGCCGCAGACCACCTGGAAAGATCGCTCAGGGCCTCTCCAGCCTCTCGGAGCCATCGCTTGGTGTCATCCCTGTCCTCGGGGTCCGCGGGCGCGGGGGCGGGCCCTGGGCGGTGCGGAACGGGCATTACAGCGGGAAGCTGATAGAAGACCGACTTGGTGTCCTCGGTCAAACCTTCCTCCTCCCGGCACCAGCCACCGACGCATACGCTCCAGAAAGAACGACGTGCTCGAACGCGGAGATGTCGAGCCCATAGCCCCAGAATCGGCCCTTTTCGCGAATTTCTGAAGCATAGGGACCGTCAGCAAAGAGGTTGATGGCATCGTGCGCCACCGGCTTCGCGTCAATTCCGTAATCCGAGCTCCAGATCTCCACATCCAGGGTGTGGGGGTGGTTCGTCCGGTTGATGATGAACTCAATCTCCTTGAGGATGTGGAACTGATCGAGCCCGCCAAACTCCGTCAGCCCAGAACGCAGGCGGGCCAGGATCGCTTCGCCGGCGTCGTCCTGCGCCGCCTCGTCCATTGCATACGTCACGCCGCTCGTGTCTCCGAAAAAGAAGTCGGGCTGCAAAACCTGTCCGCTCGCCAGCGCAGAGGCAACCTCGTTCATTCGGATCGTTACACCGTGGACCTCGTAGTCGTCTATCGTCTTGACCGCGGCGCCGCCGGTGAAGTCGAAGATTGATCCGTCCCACTCAAAAGGCCAACCGGCTTGTCGGGCGATGTCGATGTACATCCCCCTGTTGACCCGCCCGTCAGAGCCTTTTGTCGGGTACATCGCAAGGGCGACATTCAGCCTCGGCGTGAACGCTAGAAACGCCCTCTCCTTGTAGTTCAGGTCGAGCTCGGATTGGATCGTGGCGCTGATGGTTGGGCTGAAGTCCCGTGGGTACGACCCATCAAAGACGTGGATCCCGCCGTCATTCCCGAGATACATGTGGGTGTTTTCGGTCAGCGGGGTGCAGGCCCTGACACTGACCGGGCCTGCGATGCTTGAGGCCATGAGCTGCGTCCTGAACGGGTTGTTGCCGGTCTGGTAGACGAGCATGTAGGCGGCGTCGGTTTTGTACGCGGCGACGGCGAGAGTCCCCATCTCGAGGAGCTTCACGATCTCGCCGGCCGTGTCCGCCAGCCGGATCGCGAGCTCCGGGTGCCAGTTTCTGAACCCCTGGCTCAGGAAGGTGTCGGAGTAGACCACCGCCAACGGCGCCACCAGATCCGTGTAGGGGTCAGCAAACCGGACATTCCCGGCGAGCACCCGGCCGCCGCTGATGCAAATTGTCTTAGCGAACGGGGCGTTCTGGCCGGCCCGCTCGGCCTTTGATGTTGACTGGCCGTCCCAGGCCACCACGCGATCGTTCCCGTTGGCGCAGATTACATAGGTTTTCTGCCCGTAGTCATAACCGCGCATGTCCACCGGACCATCGCGATCGGTGTTGAACACCGTCTCCCCGGCTTCTTCATCGTGGTGCCGCGAAACGATCGTCCCCCGGAAGATGGGATTCGGGAAGTCGTCTTCCTCCCCCTCCGGGATGACGCACACGTCGGCAAAATCCTCGTTGTCGATGACATCGAGGTTGATCTTCACCGGCAGCTCGCGACTGTTGTACTCGATCATGGCCGTCTTCACCGGGGTGTCCCCGGCGAGGTCATGCTGAGACGACCAATCCCCGCCATTCACGCGATAGCGCCACCACCCGCCGGGCGCCGGAGTTTCAGAGGCCTCGGTGGCGGCCGGCAGCTCGATCTCGATTGTGAGCTCCTCTTCCTCCCCGACGCCGGCGGTGTAGCCCTCGTCCTCGGTTTGCTCGAAGGCGAAGCGCTCGTCCAGGGTGAAGCTCTCCTCGTCATCGTCGTCGGTCACGATGAGATAGAACGCCGAGTAAATCGTACCAAGATCGAACCCCGTCAGATCCCACTCGTCGGTGGTGTCATTCCACTTCCAGAGGGACTTGTTGCTCGCCATGACGATCCGGTCGGACTCTGTGGCGCCCTCAAAAAGGTAATCATGGAGCAGGTAGCTCATCGGATATTCGCTGCGCTCCGGCAGCCCGTCGTGGGTGATCACCGGCAGCCTGAAGTCATACCAGCGCGCGTCCGCACCGGCGGCCGCAACCAGCTTCACGTCGTCAATCACGATGCCCAGGCGGCGCGCCCGCTTGTTTTCCGCATCGGTCGTCACGTACTCGCCATAGTTGGTGTAGATGATGTTCCCGTCGGTGTCGTAGATCTCCTCGCGGTCGGCCGTCGGACAGTTGCACCTCGCCCTCACTCCAATAAAGGCCGTTGTCTGGGGAGGCGTGAAGGTGGCCTCGCCGCGCACCCTGTATCCGCCCTCGATGACCGGGTCGATATTGATTTCCGAGGACGTGACGGAGCAGATGGTTTCGTACCCTATCCCGGTCCCATTTGCCCTGACGAAGACCGCCTCAACCGAGAACGTCATCCCGGGGATTTCCTCGCCCTCGACATCGAAGAACGCCGACGCCGACATCTTGTAGGAGGTCAAGGAATTGCCAGCAACCCGGTATGCGGACGCAACGCCTATCCCCGTGATCTCGTACTCGAGCGGCACCAGCTTTTTGGGCTGGGCAGAATACGCCACGGAGCGACCTGCGATCGGCGGGGTGTCATACCCATCGAACAGGCCGAGAACCCCGCCTCCCTGATAGGAAACGATCGACTCCTTGCCGTGGGTTGGATTCCAAATAGCCTGGGCCTCGTCTCCGTTTTCCGGGTGAGCAACCTCCATTGCGAAGAGGTTCTCGTCCACCGTCCCGGCATACCCGTCGCCGGCACTCCAGGCAACAACCTCGTCACCCTGGACGAGCTTCATGGGACCGAAGTAGATCTGGCGGGTAGACGACGCCACGACCCGCAGGCGGATTCCGGCGGTCTGCGGCGGAGCGGTTGAGCTGGCGATCACGACTCCCTGAGGAATCGCATCGCCCTCGAAATCTACCGACTCGAGGATTTCGTCGTCGCTGTTGAGAAAATCCATGACGAAATCGCCGACCTCGAACGTCTCGGAGGCCAGCATCCACCACGTATAGACCAGCCCGGCCTCCGCCGTGATGGGGTTCGTCGTGACCTCTTGATACGGATAAGCCTCGGCGATCGTGTAGAGCCAATACTGGTTTGTGCCGACAATCGCAGCCGACGGCAGCTTTTCCATCGGCAGCGGGCCGCCAACCCCAAAATTGAACACAGCCGTGGAGAGAACTGATCCGTCGGCAAGCCCGTCCTCGATGAGATTCTGGCCGAGCTCGAGCGCCTCATACCACCGCAGCGGCGGCTCGAGCGCGACCACGCCGTCCCTGGTCCGGAGCTGCCCATCCTGGTACACCCAGTTCTGAGCAACCACCAACCCGCCGATGCCGACAGCGAACGGGTGCTGGTCCCGGACGGCGCCCGAGATCGGCATCGGGAACGGGATCTTGCCGCCGGCCCTGGTCATGCGCCCAGCCTCTGGTAGTAAACCCTGACGCCGCCGCCCTTGACATACGGCGTGATGTCCACCTTGAGCCCGTCGACGGAGTAGATCGGGTGTCTCAAAAACTCCTCATACTCGTCCACGGGGGCCACCCCCCCGCTGTCCTGCAACCTGAGCTGAATCGGGTCAACCGCCGAGCCGTTGGTGTAGATGTCCACGTCCATCCCGAGGGTGCCTGTCGCACCATATGGGTTGAACCAGATTACTCCCTCAACAATGTAAAGCCCGGGCGCCGTCTGGTTGATGATGGTTTTTTTTGCGTCCCCATAGCTTCTGAGGCCCTCTACATACGTCTTGCTCTTGGTGCCGTAGGAGCCGAAAACGATGGGCATCGCAGCCGTGATGCCGGCCATCGTCACGGCGGCCTGCTCCGGGTAGAACCGGCCTGGGCGCGGCACTCCGATGTACTTGTTGTAAAGGGGCATTACTCCAGCCTCTGGACCCAGATGTCCACCCACCCGCCTTCGTTGTTTACGGCCGTCCACGCTGAAATCGCCAGGGTTTCTTTGGCGACAATCACTCCCCGGAAATACGGATCTGGATCCCCGGCCCCAATCGGCCCAGCTGTCGCATTGAAGACCTCGATGCCGTCGGCAACAATCTTCAAAGAGACCGCCCGTGGCGTTGAGTGATCAATGGTGAAGGCCGCGTACTCGACGATGTATGGACCGTTACTTTCGGTCCATGACTTATCAGGAGCACCCTCGGAGCCGCCCTCGACCACATCGTATGTCCACGGGCGCAGTCTCTCGGCGGTCCCACGCAGGCTCCCGGACCCCCCGCCCTCCGCCCACTCGAGCGTGCCGCCGGTGACGGTCAGGCTGTACTGGGTTGTCGGATTCGCGTCCGGGTCGGTGCGGTCGGCATAGATGTGCTCGTAGTCGATGGCGTCGTCGTCGATCTTGTCCGCCGTGACGGCGTCATAGGCCAGCTGGTCGGTGTCGACACCACCATCGTCAATGCCAACCTCGATCTGTTTCGTCCCCGGGTCTTCGACGATCGTGATGCCGGTGCCGGCCACGATGTCCAGGCTGTCCCAAACCAGCAGGCCGCCAGGGCTCAGCCGCAGGTATTCCCCAGGGTCGCCGGCAACAAAGTGCGAAGCCTCAATCCCCGCCGGCTCGATGACGATCTCCTGGACGCCGCCGCCGAGATCGTTGAACTGAATCCCGGTCCCCGCCACATAGGTGTCGCCGAGATCGTCGAAGAGCGCGAGGTCGTCCCCCTTGAACTGCGGGCGCGTCCCCAGCCCGGTCAGATTCATCGTCAGCGCGGTGTTGCCGACCGTCAGGACATCACCGGTCGCGGAGATGATGTCATAGTAGGTTCCGTCATTGTCGATCGCAAGGGCGAGCTCGATCTGCAGGCCGCCAGTCACCCCATCGACCCGCAGGTACTCAACGTGCTCGCCGGCGAGGTCGTTGATGGCGCTGATGACCGTTACAAAGGTGTCGCCAAGCGTGTCGTAAACCGCGATGCCGGCCGCCGCCCCGAGATTGATGTTGTCGGTGAACTCCACCTGTCCGATGAAGGTTCCGCCCAGGATCGGCACGTAGTCGAGCCCCGCCCCGTCCGTGATGTAGTCGGTGATGTCGGTCAGGAGAGCCAGCTGTGCGGTTCCATAAAGCGGCCGGGTCTGAGACCCCGAGAACTTCAGCAGCGCCGAGTTGTCACCGACCCACACGCCGGAGCTGTACTGGATGAGGTTCTTCTCGCCGCCCGTCAGCACAACCCCGGCGTCCAGGGCCGGATCGGTGACAAAGAGGGCGTTGGTGATTTCGAGATCTTCAGTGGCGGTGATCCCGCCATTTGCCACCAGGGCGCCGGTCATCGTGTCGCCGGCCTTCTCGACGAAGGTGTCCTGGTCGGTCAGGTAGTCGATCACATACTCCGAGACGAATGCCCTGATCGCAGCGACGTTCGCGAGCTGCACGTCGTCATCTGAGACGTCCGAAATGTCGATCTCGTCGGTGATCTCAGAGATGTGAACGGAGCTTCCAATCACCAAGCTCTCGAGGATCTCCACCACGCCGTCAGCATCGATGGAAAACGCCGGCGTCAGCGACTCCCCAGTGGGGAACCCGAAGACGTGGCGAATCGCAGCGTCAAGCGACTGGATGACGTACTTGTAGTCGGATCCCGAAGTTGTTTCGTCCGCCCGCCGCAGCGGGAAACCGTCATACATCCATGAGGTTGTCATCTTCAGCCCTTCCTGACAAACCGCGACTGCCGGGCGACGTCAGACACCCGCCCAGACTGTGCCAGAGCCGCCCGCAGCGCCCTCTGGTACTCGTTGCGATAGAGATCGGCACGAAACTCTTCTTCATACTGGTATTTGATCAACAGATTTTGGGTACTATAGACCAGCAGGCGGTGAGCATAGGTCGTGAACTCGTTCTCGTCACCATCGTCGGCCAGCTCCTGCGGGTAGTAGTATCCCTGAACGTTGATTTCGACCTCGAGGCTCGGCGCCGGCCCGAGAAGAATCGAATCCCCGGACAGAGAATAGGCAACCGGGGTTCCCGTCGCCGCCGTGCCGAGGGGATAGTTGTCCTTGAACTCCTCCTCCAGCAGGAACGCCAGCTCGACGTTGTTGGAAATGGGGCCGTAGTACGCAGCAAACGGCCGCAGGAGGCCGTCCGGGTATGGGAGGGCTCGCAGATATTCGTTATTGACGGGCGTCGAGCCGGCGAGGATCTGGCCGGCCGTGAGCTGGGCCCCGCTGGAGGCCCGCGGCGGGGGAATGGATCGCGTCGTCCACACGGCGCTGGACGCACCGCGCTCTGTGCTTCCCCAGACCTTCAGAAACCAGAGATCATAGATCTCCGCGAGCTCCTCTCCGGCCTCTGTCATCAGCTCCCAGATGTGCTCTGAGGTCAGCTTTTCCCGGTTCTTCGAGGAGATCCAATTTCGTATTCTGTCTTCGAGATCGCCAGCCGTCTTCCCCATTCACCGCTCCTACGCCTCTAGCTGGTTGAATCTCTCCTTCAGCGCCTCGCGAATGACGGCGTTCGTTGTCGTTTCATCAACCCCAGTCACCCCAAACTTCTCTGCCATCTCGAGCAGATCCTCCTTGTTCGCCTGGGAAAGGTGGGTTTTCGTGGGGATGTAGAGATCTTTCTTTGGCTCGTCTTGCGGCCACACCGGGTCCGGGAAGATAGATTCGTGGGCCTCTCCCGCCTTCTGTGGTTGCTCGTCGTCAGCCGCTCCGTCATCTTTCGCGACTTGCTGAAGGAGTGCCGGATTGACATTGAAACCCATCCGCTCCAATTTCCGAGCCGCCAGCTCCAGTTCATTCATGTTGGTGCCGGGCGGCAACTTGGACCGGTCGAGAAGAACATCCTCGCCGTCGCCCTCGGCAATCATGATGATTGTTCCAAACCCTGGCCGAGTCTCGATGAAATTGCAGATTGTTGGGTCCGAGCATTTCGGTCGCCCGAGGGGCGGGAAGAAGTGATCCACGAACTGGATCTTCCCCCCATCCATCTTTTGTCCTGCGCGAATGGATCGATACCTTTTTGCCATAGCTCCCTCTCAGGTCAGCTGCCCCAGAACATGACGATAGCTTCGGCGCCGTCGAGCGCGCCGTCTGCCGCGGCCGCGCCACCGGTGAACGCCATCAAGATCCCGGTGTCCGGATCCCAGTCGAAGAACACGCCGGCGTTGACGGTGTCGGCGACGTCAATCGACTGAATGAAAAGAGCGTTCAGGTTGGTCAGCCCGAACGCATCAGCGTCCAGGGTGAGGCCATAGTGCTCCTCGTAGTCGTCCAGGTCGACCTTGGCGAACCCCTGAACGCGCTCGCCGATATACGAGTCGTTCAGGTCATAGATCTTGACTGTGTTTTTTTCGATGATCGTGACTGAAAATGCCATTGCCTAGCCCTTCCTTTCTCTCAAGGGCCCTAGAAGCCCAGGTACATGACCCTCACCGTGTAGTTGTCCAGCGCGTTCGTAGCGGCCTCTGCTCCGGTCGCCACGACATACGCCTTCACATACCCGGTGCTGGGGTTCCAGTCGTAAAGGAAATCCCCAAGGCCATCAATTGGTTGGATGCTCAGAAACAGGAGTGAGCTGAGGCCGAACGCCGCAGCATTCAACGCCAGCCCGGTTCCGTTGACATAGCCCGTCAGGGCCACGGTGTAGACGCCAAACTTCACGTTCCCGCGCCCGGGGAGCTTGACGTGCATTCTCTCCACTTTTGTCAGGGTCATGTTACCTCCAAAAAATGCCGGGGCGGGGAAGCCACCCCGGCGGGGTTGATCGACTGCGCTTACGAGGCAGAGAACGCGGTCACGCCGGTGATGTACCCATGGGTACGGGCGTGGCGGAGCTCAAAGCCACACTTCGTCATGAACTCGTGAGTCACCCTGTCCTCACCGTTCCCCTGGCGTTCGCGGAGGAACCGGGTGTCCCGGCCGCGGAGATAGCAGTAGTTGATGTTCCTGGTGTCCAGGATCAACGCTGCGCCGCGCCACGAGGGGTGCTCGGAGAAGAGCGGGTGATTGATGAACCGCAGATCGCCCCAGGCGTGCTGCAGCGTTTTGATCTGGAGACCGTAAGTCATGTCCTTCGGCTCCAGGAAGATCTGGCCCAGCTCCTCCGCGTACTTCGTGATCACACCCAGGAAGGTGGATCCGCAGAGGGCGATTTTGTTCTGCGACCCGCCGGGAACCGTGTAGATCGGCTCGAGGAAGGTCAGGAACTCGTCGCGGGTCAGGGTGTTCGCGACTGAGAGGTCGTTCGCACCATCGAGATAGTGCGTCGGGGCCTCGTAGTCGATCCAGAACTTCGCGCCCCCGGTGGCGCGCATTGCCTCGCCGTCCCCGAGAGTGACCGGCGAAAGCTGATCGATGCGCTCGCGGCGTCCCCAGATGAACGCCTTCTCCATCTCCATGGAGTGCTGCATCGCGCAGTCGAACTTGGTGTTCTGGTTGATGTTGCCGGTGCGGTAGTAGGTCTGGGCCGCATCGTCAGTCAGGCTCAGCGAGGTGCGGAACGTCTCGATGTAGTTCCACTTCTCGTGCGGCGAGTACATGATGGAGGACGGGGTGTCCGCACCTTCCTCGTGCGCGGAGCCAACGATCGTGATTTCCACCGAGCCGCCACTCAGGTCGGACGCGAAGGCGTTGCCCGAGTCACCGTAAGTGGCACTCGAGCCGACGTCACGAACGACGCGGAGAGTCGTGCCGTCCACGACCTCGGAGACATACACGACCTCGCCAGTCGACGTGACCTGGACGAGATGGCCGGACTTGAAGAACTTGGTCGGCGCCGCGTAGTTGGTGTACGGCGAGCCCGGGGTGGTGCTGAGCACCCAGGTCCGGTGGGCTGCCGCCGCCTCTCCGGCGTAGGCCGCCGTCGAAGCGAGAACATGGATCTGATCCGGAAGGCCCTGCTCGAAGATGTTGTACTTGGGATCGTCCACCGCACGCGATTTCAGCATCCCAAGAACCATCATCAACGGAGACGGTCCGTCCGGGTATTCGCGGAGAATTTTCTCCAGAAAGTTTGTGGGGCGCTCCTGGGCCGTGAACGACCCGGTTCCCCTCATTCCTGCAACTGCTCTGTCTGCCATTTGTGGGCTACCTTTCTATTAGGCCGCCCTTCACTTTCAGGCTCGTGCCATCGCAGGATCCGTAAAGTCCATGGCCTCTTCTTCCGGCGTTACCTTGGCTGGCTGCTTGGGCTTCGGCGGGCCACCGGCTCGCGCCGTGGTTTCGCCTCCGACCATAGCAGCCTGTTGGGTCTGCTTCTGCTGCTGATCTTTCTGAGCAGCCTCGAGCAGCATCTGCTGCCGCAGTGCCGCGCCGGTCATCGCATCGTACATTTGAGCCATCGTTATGGGGTCAAAATTTGGATCGAATTTAGGCCTACCGTCCGGTCCGAATCCGCCCGATTGCACTTTCTCTGAGATGAAGGTCTGCAGCCGGTTCCATTCGTTTTGATCGGCGAGAACCTCGTAGCCCGGGATGGAAGCCGCCTCCTGCTGCACCGCGTGGACGAACTGATTTGCTCGGTCCTGTACAAAGAGATCTACCGTGGGTTGGACCGAGCCGATGAGCTGCTGATCGACAGCAGCGAACTTCTGCTCGGCCTGTTGCGCCAGAATGTTCATGGTTTGCAGGACGTTGCGCTGATCAAAGAGATATTCTGAGATCAGGCTTCCGAACTCCGTCCTGTGCTCCTGTGTCAACCGCCCGTCATTGACGAGCTTGTCGAGGTGCGGGGCAAAAGCACTTTCCAAAACCTGTGCCGAGGGGCGCTCCGGAGGCGGTTGCGACTGCTGCTGCGAATGCTGTTGCAGCGCATTCTGTCGCATCTGCATCTGCGTGAACTCATCGAGGACGCGGCGCTGTTCCGCCATGGCGGCCTCTGCCTGAGCCTTACGCTCCTCTGCCAGCTTCTGGAAATGGGAGACCTGATTGCTGTGCGTGACGAGGTTGCTCAAGAGCTTGTCGTCGGCGATCAGATCCGCCTTGGTGATTTTCTTGCCCCCGGGGAGCGTGAACATGACCTCTTCTAGCGTTCCCGGCAAACCCCCTTCTACCGCAGCCCCCTCGGCCGTTTGGCCGTCCGCCGCCACTGCTGGCTGCGTTGGCTCTGGCTCGGTGGTGACTGGCGCGGTCTCGGCAGGTGCGGTTACTGCCCCGGATTCCGGCTCTGACCTGGGCTCCCCCATGTCGCGTTGGCCGTCATCGTGGGGAGTAACGTCTTCCCACCCAAACTCCTCCTGGTCCCCTTCTGTCGTTTCCAGCTCAGGCACAATGACCTCCTGGTGCTCCCGTGCAGGGTTGGCACCCAACGTTAAAGCTCCCAGCTCTGGTCTGGGTTGGCGTGAGTCCCTCAATGCCAGAAGGGATGTTCCTCATAATCGGAGTGTAGGGCCCAATTCTGCGGATATGCAAACTTCTACTTAACACGTTAAGCATTATTCGCCCGCCGGCCACTCATGCGGCTCATGGTTTTTTCGGATTCTTCCGCCGCGACGCGCCTCGCCTCGAGGTCTCTCTGGGCCATCGCGAGGAGCTGCTTCTTTTCCCGGTACTGCTGGACGATGGAATCGCCGGCGGAGAGCTCGGCCGCCAGAACCCCGGCCTGGGAGATCAACGACACCGCCTTGTGAGGCTCATCGCCGGGCTTGTAGCGCATGACGGCGGAGCAAATTCTGCCGATCAAGACCGACTTCTTGACCTCCCACTCTGGATCTTCGCCGGACGCTCGCCGGCAGGCCGCCAAATACGGCGCCTCGAGCAACGCGAGATCCCTCTGGAGCTCCTCTATCCGGTCGGCAAGGGAATCGGACGTCTTCATCCCACGGGACCGCCCTGCGCCTGCGCAGAGCTGATTGGCACCACATTCCCGGCCTGCTGCTGGTCGGCGACCTGCTGATCCGGCATCACCTGGACCTGCATCATGTAGCGGTCGATGTCAGTGACTCCCATCTTCTCCGCGATCGTCTTGAAGATCTCCCGGAAATCGAGCATCATCCCGTCCGGACCCGGCTGCTGGAGCTGCGGGATCTGGCCCGCCCCGCTCAAAAGGTTGACCCAGGTCGTGGCGGACCGCGCCGGATCCTCCGGCAGAATTCCGCTGACCGCCGCGTAGTCAAAATCGCCCTGGATGTCCATGAGACCGGCAAAGACGTTGTCGATTCCGAGCCTCTTTGCAAAATCTCCGGTAATTCGGTAATACCGCTCGATCCTGGTGAGCTGCTGCCGGTTGTACATCGACCGCTTGATCAGGGGCTGAATTCCACACTCGTCCATGAGCTTCGTGATGATGGCGATCCTGTCGCTCGCCTTGGCGGTGATGGTGCTGATCTCGGTGGCAGACCGCTCGGTCGGCGTCGGGATGCCGGTCATTGGATCATTGGCGCCGGTGAGCAGCTGGATGAAAGAGTAGGTCTTTTCCATTGCCGGCATGTGGGTGCCAACCGTCACGTCGGTCATCGGCATCTGGAACAGAAACTGTTGAACGTTCTGGATTTCGCCGCTGAGCATCAGATCCACGGCCTCGGCGGTCAGCCTGACGTTCTCACCGGGGCCGCCATAATCGAAATCGACCTCGTTGATGAATCGCGGGGAGTAGACCCACCGGTTATTCATGGTCGCCGTAACGTTTTCGATCAGCGAGTTGTAGAACCAGTTAATGACCCGCTGCAGGCCCTCGATCAGCTCTCCTTGCCCGGGGGAGGTGGAGGAGTGGACGTCCGGGTCGGTCTCGACACCGGAGTACGGGAACTGCCCGTGCCAGTTTTTCTGTTCATGCGCGCGGACAAACTCCTGGTCTTCCACCCAGGTGAAGATGAACTTTTCCGGCTTCTCAGACGGCGACAGCTTCCAGTCATAGGGGATGCAATCGACAACCATGTGCTCACAGGTGTAGAAGTCGCCGTATCCTTCGTGGTTTCTGAAGCCGCTGTCCATCGGCTGGGTAAGATCAGTGCCGACAAAGCCCCGGTCGTCGTACTTCCGGATGTGGTTGGTTTTGATTTTCTTCAGTTTGTCGAGGTTGAAGTAGGGGCCGTTCGGCATCGTGCGCTTGGCGAAATAGTTGTATGAGGCATCGAACTGGTGGCCGAAGAACTCACCCTCCTGGAGGTGGGCCAGGGGCACGCGCGGATCCTTCCGGACGCGATACGGGTCGATGACCCGCCAGCGGTTGAACTCGCTCTTGACCTGCCACTCCTTTACCGGGGTGAAGGCCAGCGGTCCCAGGTGGGCCCGGAGCAGCTCTGGCGGCACTCCAGGAACTTCCAGCGGGACATATTTGAACGTGTTTCCTTCCTCGACGTCCCAGGAGTCATAGACGACTCCCATGCCCATTTGGAGCGCGTCAAGGAAAAGGGCATACAGCACCGAGAACGATTTGGTTTGCCTTCCATCGTAATCGAGCATGACCTCCATAATTTTCGCCCGGAGCTTATCCTCGGGACCGATGCCCGAGACTTGGAACATTGGCGTTCTGGCGCCGTAGATGGACATTATCTGGGCGAGCAGGACGTGAAGCGTGGCATAGGTGGCCGGCACGACGACGCTTCGCTGAAACGGCATCTCAACCGCGGCGTAGTCGGTTGTCCTGTCGCCCTTCCGCGCCTTCCTGTCCAGGTTCACATACATGTTCATGTGCTCCCGGACCCGGTCCCACTCCTCGTATCGGTGGTCGATGTTGCGGACGGCGTAATCCCGGCGGCGCTTCAGCCTCTCCATGAGCTCGCGCTTGAATTCGTCGTCCCCCATGAGGCGCTCGTGGAGGGGCTTGTCCGGCATCGACTCGATCCCCTCGGTCGGCACGAGCGCGTCCCCGCCCTGCTGGGGCTGGATGTCTTCGAGCCCGGTCATGGGGAGAAA
>Ga0307377_10005746_pt1 | contig 13196 bp, 20 predicted proteins | sample TR3MG_FD_202535 | JGI IMG/M metagenome (GOLD analysis project Ga0307377, IMG submission 202535) | Soil microbial communities from Risofladan, Vaasa, Finland - TR-3 | ecosystem: Environmental > Terrestrial > Soil > Coastal area > Acid sulfate soil | place: Finland: Risofladan, Vaasa | collected... | reverse complement strand
CCCCCACCTCCGCCAGTCCCGAAAAATCCGGAGTAACTCTGGACGATCTCCGGCAAGCCGTGGAAAAGAAAGCAAAGGCCGGGCATCGGGATAAAATTGTCAATCTTTTGGCCGGCTACCAGGCGAAGAAAGTCACAGAGATAGCGCCAGAGCATTACGCTGCTTTCCTGAAACAAGTCGAAGAGATAAAGGAGGGTCTTTGATATGAAGCGGTGCTTTTTTTGTAAATATTGGTGCCTGACAAATCAAGAGGACGATTGGTGTCTGAAAGGTCATTGGGATCTGGATATCTCCGCCACTAATGAAGAGGCTTATCGAGAATTGATTCGAACTGCTGAGACATGCGAGCACTATGAACAGGTGATAGCATGACAGCGCACGCCAAATTATCCCCGTCAGCGGCGGAAAGGTGGATGCGTTGCCCAGGCTCAATCCGACTATCCGAAGGAATAAAAGAAGAGCCTTCGGAATACGCTGCCGAAGGGACACGGGCACACAACCTGGCCGAAGATTGCCTCCGGAAGGATACCGATCCGACGATAAATGAAAAGGCCGGAATTGATCAGGAGATGGTCGAGGGCGTCCAGCAATATCTTGATTTCGTGCGGCAATTTAAGGACCCTTCATGGATCGAGCAAAAAATTGACCTGGGCCACCTGATTCCCGACTGTTTCGGGACTGCTGATTTTGTGGCGCTGGCCGGTGATCAATTGATCATTGTCGATCTGAAATATGGTCAAGGTTTGAAGGTGTACGCCGAGGGGAACCGACAGCTCTTGATTTACGCCCTGGGTGCTCTGTATTGGCTCGAACTGTTGTATGATATCGAGTCTGTGAAAATGGTAATCGTTCAACCCCGGCTCGACCATATCGATGAATCGGAAATTCTTGTCGGGGATCTGGTGGACTTCGGGGAGACGGTAAGAGCGGCAGCGCTGGCGTGTGAAGCTGAGGACGCCCCTTGCATCCCCGGGAAAAAACAGTGTCAATGGTGCCGGGCAAAGGCGATCTGTAAAGCCCGGGCCGATGCAAATTTCCGGGCGGCGCTGGAAGAGTTTGGGCCGTTGCCTTCCGGGGACAAGCTGACGCTCAACGAGATCGGGCAATTGCTGCCAAGGCTGGACGATATCAAAAAATGGACTTCGGACTTGCAAGCATACGCTCTCGGGAAAGCTGTATCCGGCGAAAAGATTTCAGGGTATAAGCTTGTCAGTGGGAGATCAAACCGGGTTTGGAAGCTTGACGCTTTCCAGACAATAGAGACTTTGCCAGAAGCAGAAAAGCTGATTGAAAAGAAAATTACGGGGATCGGTAAAGCGGAAAAGATCTTGGGGAAAAAACACCCAATTTTTGAGGCTTGCTGTCATAAGCCGGAAGGCAAACCGACACTCGCCCCGGCATCAGACCGCCGGAAAGAAATTGTGGTGAAGTCCACCGCAGATGACGATTTTTCAGAATAACCAACCCGAAAGGACAGGTGTATTTTATGACATTCTCAGCGATTCAAAAACCAGAAAAACATCCAGCAGCATCCATTTTTGAGCGCTACGGCGTTTCGAAAACCGACATCGCGGCCACCGTGGGGAAAACTTACAACTTTACATGCGGAGTGTTGAACGGTCGGTTCAATCCGTCACCGGAAACCGATCTGAAGATCCGGGAACTTGCGGCAGCGGTGGAAGCGGAAGCGGCGGGAAAGACAGTAAAAACGAAAAAAGGAGAAAACGAATGAAGGTAATCACAGGAAAAGTGCGGGCGTCTTACGTGAACGTGTTCCAGGCCCGGTTCAACGAGATGAGCGGGAAAGAGGAATATTCCATGGCAATCATCATCCCGAAAACAGAAAAGGAGACAATCCAAAAGATCAAAGACGCGGCCAAGGCCGTCGCCGAAAATAAATGGGGGGCGAAAGTCCCGGCCGGGCTTCGAAATCCTCTTCGGGATGCGGACAAGGAAGCCGAAGAAAAAGACGAGAAAGTGGACCCGGCTTATGAAAATTCATATTTCATGAATATCAAAAGCAAAGACGCCCCGGAGATAATCGACGCAAAGCGGAATCCGGTCATTGATTCAATGGAGTTCATCTCCGGCGATTATTGCCGGGTTTCCATGGGCGCCTTCGCCTATGACACGAAAGGCAACAAGGGCGTTTCTTTCGGGTTAAACAATATCCAAGTGCTCGGGAAAGGTGAACCGCTCGGGAAATCCCGGGCCGAGGATGAGTTTGACGAGTACAAGGACGAATCCGACAATTCAGCGGATGACCTTTTCTAAAAAACCAAACACCGCCGCCCTGTAACGGGGCGGCATGAATCCGGGGGATACATGCAAAATTTGGAACTTGCTGAAAAGGTGATAGAGCTGAACCGGCTGGAAGAAGAGAAGAAAGAAACGAATGCCGGATTTAACGAAGATATCAAAAGGCTGAAATCGCACGCTTTGCTCGCGCTCGAAGAACAGAGGCGGGATTTCGGCACTGAAATTTCCAAACGGATTGAAGAACTGAAAGACGATGATATCCGGGAAGTTGAAAAAGAAAAAAAGGAATTTGGGGCAAAGATCAATGCCGAAATAAAAGCCCTGAAAGAGGCGATCAAGGCAGGGGCTAAGATTATAAAAGCGAGGTCACTTTGAAAATCCTGCATATTGATCTGGAAACGTATTCGGAAACGGACATTCGGAAAGCCGGGGTGTATCGATATACTGAAGACCCCGCTTTCCGGATCCTTCTTTTCGGGCTGGCCCAGAATCATAAGAGTTACGCCCCGCACGTAGAATATCCGGTTCATGTCATCGATCTGGAAAACGGGGAGGAGACCCCGGATAAATTGATTTCCTACCTAACTGATCCGGCCGTCTTAAAATACGCCCACAATGCGAATTTTGAAAGGGTCTGCCTTTCAAGGCATTTCGGGAAGCCCATGCCTCCGGAGCAGTGGAGATGCACGGCGGCCTGGGCCCGATCCCTGGCCTTGCCGGGTTCCCTCGGGCCTTTAACGGCGGCGCTTGGGTTCCCGGCTGACACGGCGAAGGACAAAGCCGGGAAACGGTTGATAAAAAAGTTTTGCGTGCCTGGTGGTCGAAAGCAAATGACTATTGACGACCAAGACTGGCAGGATTTTATCGAATATTGCCGCCAGGATGTCAAGGCAGAGATGGCCGTCCATCGGTATTTATCTCAATACCCATTGCCGGATTCCGAGTGGCAACTCTGGGCGCTTGATCAGCGGATCAATGACCGGGGCATACCGATTGATATGGGCCTTGTCTCGAAGATCCAGGGACTTGAAACCGAGTTGCGGGGGTTATTGGTAAATCAAATAAAAGATATTACTGGTGTCGCCAATCCGAACAGCCGGGACCAGCTTATCACCTGGCTGAACGGAAACGGCGTTGAAGTGCACGATTTGACCGCCGCAACGGTGGCGGAACTTTTGAGGGGGTGAAGGTGCCTATGATACCACAGCCAGTCCGTGAAGTACTGGAAGCCCGACAGCAGCTTGCCCGGACTTCCCTTGCCAAATATGAGGCACTGGAGCGGGCCGTAACTTCCGGTGATCGGGTGCGGGGTTCGTTCCTGTTTCACGGGGCGGACACAGGCCGGTGGGCGGGGCGGGGTTTCCAGCCTCAAAACCTGCCCCGGCCGATAATCCGACAAAGTGAAATCCCGGTCGCCCGGGAACTGGTCAAAAGCTGTGACGCTGAAACGTGGTCGCTGTTGTACGAGGATCCGATGGGGGCGCTTGCGTCGATGGTCCGGTCCGTGATAGCGTTACCAGGTGACGTGCTATCCGTTGCGGATTTATCATCGATTGAGAGTGTGATGGCAGCGTGGGTTGCCGGGTCGGAATCCCGGCTCGATCTGTTCCGGGCGGGCCTAGATCCATATAAAGATTTTGCGTCTAAAATATACAACGTGCCTTATGATTCGGTTTCGAAAAAACAGCGCGACCTGATGAAACCGTGCGAGCTCGGGCGTCAATACGGCATGGGGGCCGCGGGGTTGGTCCGGTACGGGGAGGCGATGGGGATTGAGCTTCCGCATCATGAGGCCCAGGCGCAAATCAAAACATGGAACCAGAATAATCAGGAAATCATGCAAGCCTGGAAAGATGTACAGGCGGCCTGCATGGAATCGATTGGCGCACCGGGCCGGGTTTTTGAGGCTTGCCGATGTCAGATAAAGACCGACGCTGATTTCCTGATGATCAAGCTGCCATCCGGGCGGCGGCTGCATTATCGAAAGCCTCGGGAAGTGCAGGGAAATTATGGCCCGGAAATCGGATATTTGCAAAGCCCGAAAGGATTGATTAAAACATTCGGTGCCAGGCTATTTGAAAACATCGTGCAGGCGGTTTCCCGCGACATCCTGAAAGAGGGCATGATAAATGCAGCGGCCGCCGGCCTTGAGATCTTCGGGCATGTCCATGATGAAATTATGGTGGAGGGGGATCACCTGCCAGAACTCATAAAAGCCATGACGACACCGCCCGACTGGTGTCCTGATGCCCCTATCCGGGCGGAGGGGTATGTAGGCGCTTTTTATCGAAAGGATTAGCAAATGCTATCTTGCTCGTGCAATGAGGATTCTGAAAAATGGGGTATGGTCGGGCTGGTGGGGTTTGATGAATACGGCCGGGCGTCCTCATTTCGAGGAAAAAGCGAAAGTCTCAGCCATGGCGGCACAGTTAGCAGCTATTGAGCAACAACGTCGGGAGCGGTTGTCGGCATTGGCAGATAAACTTGGTATCTTAAAAATTGAGGTGGAATAAATGGGATACATAATAGATCAAAAAGCGACTGAGGACATGAGGGAGGAAACGTATACCCGGCTGGTCAATCTCTTAGGAGGCGACCCCGGCAAACTCACAGCATACGCATGGCGGGCAGTGTACGAAATTGTACCGGCCGGGGGGCATCTTTCAAACGACTGGCGGGGCCTGGAAGTCCATGCAGGCGAAGCCCTGGACCGGATGAAAAAAATCATACTGGACCGGGTTGGGGGTCTGCAAGTTGAGATCCGGCAAAAGGAAGTTGAAAAGAAGCGGATTGAAGACAACCTGGCCGACAGCCTCCCCCTGGGCATGTGGGCCGAAATCCGGATGAAAATCGAAAAGATCGAACTGATGGAAAAGTGAATCTCTATAACGAATGGGAAAAATTCCCGGCGCAATGGACTCGAAATCTTATTGACGCTGGCCATCTGCCGCCGGGAATTGTTTCCCAAATGGATATCCGGAAAATAAATCCGGCAATGATAAAGGACTATGATCAATGTCATTTTTTCAACGGGATTGGGGGTTGGTCTTATGCGCTTAAACTTGCCGGGCTGTCAGATGTCCCTGGAATCTGGACCGGATCATGCCCATGCCAGCCATTCAGCACAGCCGGAAAAGGAAGGGGAGAAGAAGACGAGCGGCACCTGTGGCCCTACTTCCGGCGACTTATTGAATTCGGAAAGCCTGCAATCGTCTTTGGCGAACAAGTTGCGAGTCCGGCTGGAAGGGATTGGCTCTCCGGAGTACGTGCTGACCTGGAAAAGTTGGGGTATGCAGTCGGGGCCGCCGATATCAGCGCAGCGGGCCTCGGTGCGCCGCATATCAGGCAACGGCTCTACTGGGGAGCTGTCGAGCGGGTATCCTACTTGCAAGGCGGTAGACTGTGGGTCCGGAGGGGAAGCGGAAAAAAAGAGAGTTTCTCCCCGATTGGCGAGCGTGGTCTTGAGCGGGTATCCGACGTGCAAGGCCAGCGACACGAGCGGCAGAAAACACCCACCGAAGCGACAAGGGGGAAAGAGCCTTGTGACTCTCAGCGGGTACGCAACCTGTACGGTAACGGATGCGACTGGCCTTGGGGCGATTACGAAATCCTCCATTTCGCCGATCAAAAAGCCCGGCGTATTAAACCCGGAATTGTGCCAGTGGTTGATGGGTTTCCCGGAAGAGTGGGACAAGTGCGCGCCTACGGTAACGCAATTGTCCCGCAAGTAGCAGCGGTATTTATAGAGTCTTTTATGGAATCAATTTTTGAAAGTGGGGGAAAGTGAACGCTGAACTAATATACCGAAACATCCTCACATTCGACATGATCAAAGCACTTGTAAAAGGCTGCGACCCAAAAAGCACAATCGCCGCATTCTTTTTCGCCACCCGTTTCAGTTGCTCCCACATCGGCCGAAACAATTGAAACTTTTTTAAACAATGGGGGGGATGTTATGCTCGAATTCACGATGGAGATGCACAAGGAAACAGCAAAAGCCCGCCTTCTTTATGCCTATGGCGCCCGTGTTTGGATACCAAAGAGTATTACACGAGATTTTACCCTGGCCATCGGCGGGGAGGTGGTTGTGACAGGTGGTATACCTCGGCCAACGTACACTTTCAGAATCCCGCGATGGTTCGCCATAGCGAAAGGCTTGAGCAGATCAAAGAACAATTGAAACTTTTTTAAACAATGGAGGCGGATCAGTGCCAAAGACAAACATTCGACCGATCAGTGACGGGCAAAAGTTTTCAGTATCATGCGGGGCCTCCGCTTCATCCGGGCGGGTGAAAGTCAAGGAATACACCTGGCCGGCGTTTAAAAAAAAGCTTTCCGTACCTACCCGCACCCCGGAAACCGTAAAAGAGTACCGGGCCTTATCCGTACAAGACAAGGGAGCGACAAAGGATATCGGGTATTTTATAGGCGGGGCGTCGATCGATGGGGCCCGGTCCGCCAAGTCCATACCGAAGATTGAGCTTTTATCCCTGGACGCTGACAAAGCCCCGCGTGACTGGATCGAGATCTTAAATAAAACACTGCCTTTCGAATGGGCAGCATACACGACACACTCTCACAGTCCATCCGCTCCCAGGGTCCGAATCATAATTCCCATAAAAAGATCTGTCAGCCAGGCAGAGCATGCCTATATCATCCGGGCCGTCGCTGCGCAGGTCGGTGAAAGCTGGTTTGATCCTTCCGGATTTCGGCCGACTCAGCCGATGTTCTGGCCTTCCATCCCTATCGATGGTGAATATATATTCGAAGAGATGACCGGTTCTCGGGTGGACCCTGACTCCCTGCTTGCCGAAAATCCGAACTGGATGGATAGACGGACCTGGCCGATTGCCGGTAAAGAGTCAGACGCTATCGGGGCCAGGGTGGGAAAGGCAGAAGACCCGACGGAAAAAAAAGGGGCTGTCGGGGCATTTTGCCGGGCCTACGACATCCGGGCGGCAATCGATGAGTTTTTGCCGGGCACTTACGAGGCGGGGACAGATGAGGACCGGTTGACATATACCGAGGGATCGACGGTCAATGGGGCCGTGATCTATGGCGAGGGGTTGTGGCTGTATTCGCATCATGGGTCTGATCCAATCCACGGGCGGCTGGTCAATGCCTTCGATCTGGTCAGGATCCATAAATTCGGTGGCAGGGATGAAAAGACATCCACGGAAACGCCGATAAATCGCCGCCCGTCTTTCCTGGCCATGTCCGAGCTATGCCGGGACGATCCGAAAACACGGATAGAGCTACACAAGGAGCGGTTGTCGGAAGCTCAAAAGGAATTTGACGACTTTGGAGCGGATCCGGAAAGCTGGATGCAGGCTTTAAGCATTACAGATAAAGGCGTGATAAAGGCAACGTACCTGAATTGTGTTTTGATGTTGGAAAATGACCCGGTTTTAAAGGGCTGTGCCTCTGAAAATCTATTCACGGGGGCAACCGATCAGAAAAAGGCCCTGGGCGATGTTGAGCCTGAAAAAAATGGCCAGTGGGGGAAAAAAGCGGACGGCTTTATACGGGAGTATTTCGAGCGGGTTTATAAAGTCGTTTTCCCCGCGTCGATTATAAAGGATGCCTTGGAAGGATATGCAATAAAGAATCCATATCATCCCCTACGGGATTGGTTCGGATCTCTGAAATGGGATGGGGTGAAACGGGCCGAAAAGCTTTTCGTTAAATACCTGGGCGTGATTGATTCGAAATATTCCAGATCTGTCTGCCGGAAAATGTTACTTGCGGCATATTGGCGGGTGATGAACCCCGGCTGCAAGTTTGATTTTGTTGTTATCCTGGAGGGGGCGCAGGGGATCCAAAAATCCACATTCTGGCGGGCGCTGTCGAAAGGGAATCTGACGGAGCTTAGCACCTTTGACCCAAAAACAGCGGCTGAGATTATCACGGGGAAATGGTTTATCGAAGTTGCTGAACTTGACGGGTTTTCCCGGTTTGACCAGCGGCAGTTGAAATCGTTCTTTTCGAAACAAGAGGACCGTTTCCGGGAGGCTTACGCCGTCCGGGCACAATCCAAGGGGCGTCAATGTGTTTTCGTTGGGTCCACGAATGACGAGGAATATTTACAGGACCGGACCGGGAATCGGCGGTATTGGCCCTGTAAATGCAACAAAACGCCGGACAAACCGATTGATATTGAAGCTCTGGAGAAAGAGGTCGATCAGGTATGGGCGGAAGTTGTGGAAATGGCGAAAGAAGGTGAAAAACTTTTTCTCGATGCCGAGGACATCCGGGCCGCAGCGGAAGCCGAACAACGGGCCAGGCTGTTTTCCGATGAATGGGAGGGCCAGATCGGGAGATGGTTGGACGCGCCAGCCTTGATTGATCGGTATCAGGAGGGGGGGGAATTTTCGGAACAAACGGAAACCCGGGATCGTGTTTGTCTTTCCGAGATTTGGGTGGAGTGCCTGAAAGGGGATCCATTGAAATTAGATTATAAAGCCCGACGTCGGATCGGGGATTGTCTTAGATCCTTGGAATGGGTGCCACAATCCACCCGTCGTTTCGGGAAGTATGGGCGGCAAAAGGCTTTTATCCCGGACGTTTCAAAAGTGCCATTTTAAAAGGAGGGGATTATGGAGTGTTTAAGCTGTGGACATTGTTGCGGAGCGTTATCGCCTTTCGCGGATGAAGGCGGCGTGTGCCCTCATCTCGTGGAAGCGGAAAAAGATATTTTCTTATGTGGGATTTATCATTCCAGGCCGGAGGCATGTCAAAATCATAGATATCCTGCCAGGTTTTGCCCTATCGGGATATCTATTTTGGAATTGCGGCGAGTTGAGGATGTACACGCCAGGATTAACAAGGTTTTTGAGCTTACAGTGCGGTCTTTAAGGGGTGTCAAAGGTGGCAACCAACAAATCACGGTCGGTTGCCACCCTTGGTTGCCACCAAAAACGTAATAAAAACAACCCTATAAACCTATTGGCAACCATGGCAACCTAGAATATTATATTATTATGTATAATTTAGGGAGAGATAGATATACAAAAAACTAGAGCTCTCCCTAAACGCTCAGAAAGTTATAGGGAGAAGGTTGTCGGTTGCCACGGTTGCCGAAGGTCTTTTATGAATTGTTTCAAGGTGTTAAGTGTTCATTTTGTCGGTTGCCAAGTGGCAACCAACCGTTTGTCGGTTGCCACCTGAAAGGAGAATGATGGGTCCAGAAGCTAAAATCGAAAAGAAACTTGTGGAAAGGATAAAACGCCTGGGGGGCATCGCTTATAAATTTACGTCACCTGCCCGCCGTAGCGTCCCGGATAGGCTTGTTTTATTGCCGGGAGGCACTGTGGTATTCGTAGAGGTCAAAGCCCCTGGAGAACGCCCCACAAAGCTTCAGGCGAAAGAAAAGGACAAGATTGACGGGTTGGGGTTCCGGGTTGTCGTTGTCGACTCCCCGGAATCGATCAATTTTTATTTTCCCGATAAGGGTTGACAATGATGGTTGTTTAGTTTATCATAATAAAAATCAAACAGGAAAGGGGGGATAAATAATGAAGTGTAAATGTAAAAAATGCGGTCACGAATGGCTCCCACGGGTGGAAAAGCCAGCTGCATGCCCGAATTGTAAAAACCGAAATTGGGATAAGGACTCAAATAAATGAAAATCAGAATGGATGAAAAATTCAAAAGCCTGATCCCACCACTTGCCGCTGATGAGCTCTTGCAGCTTGAGAAGAACATCATCGCGGATGGATGCCGGGAACCGTTGACGGTTTGGGGCGATGTGCTGATTGACGGGCACAACCGGTTTGCGATATGCGAAAAGCACGGGATACCGTTCGGGACTTTCGCCTTGTCATTCGATAACCGGGAAGCGGCGGAAGATTGGATTGACCGGAATCAGTTGGGAAGGCGAAACCTTGCACCGGATCAGTGGAACCTGATCATGGGGCGGGTTTATAATCGGACGAAAGCAGGTCATGGTGGGGATAGAAAATCAAAAGCCCAAAATGGGACTTTGATCGAAAAGAGAAGTGAACAAACTACGGCTGAAACAGTCGGAAAAGATTTTGGCGTATCAAAAAACACCGTAAAACGTGCGGGCAAGTTTGCCGATGCAGTCGAAACGATCAAAAAGATAGATCCGGGCATCGAAAAAAAGATCATTACGAAGCTGGCCCCGCCAAAGGCTGCTATCATAAAGGCTGCTGAACTTTTGGAAACCCACCCGGAAAAGGCCACCGCCATTCTTGCCAGGGAAAAGAAAGCGTCCGATGTTATCAGGGAAATAAAAAAGGCGGAAGTGGTTGAAAATCCTGACGGGGTCATGTTTCGGGCTTTTCGACAAGATGAAATCCCCGGTTTTATTCTGGCGGATTCTGAGACTGTCCATAAGGTGAAACAGCCGGAGCAGTTGGGGCTTTTCGGATGACCCTATCCCGAGATAATTTCCACGGATATCAGGAAAGAGCCGTCAAACGGATGGTCCAAGACCCGGAGGTTTTCGGTGTGATGGGTTTGGGCCTTGGAAAAACGGTTTCCACCCTTACGGCCATTTCCGATCTGATCGATCAATTTATGGTCAATCGATCTGTGGTGATCGCGCCAAAACGGGTTGCGCTCCATACCTGGCCGGATGAGCTGAAAAAGTGGGGGCATCTTTCCCGGTTGTCGATGGTGGTTGCAGTCGGTACACCGAAACAACGAAAAAAAGCGATTGAAGCGAAGGCTGATATCGTCGTGATTAATCGGGAAAATGTTCCGTGGTTGGTCACAAACTACGGGAAAAACTGGCCTTTCGATCTGGTTGTGGTGGATGAATCAACGTCCTTTAAATCCTCTTCTTCTTCCCGGTTCAAAGCCCTGAAAAAGGTAAGGCCGAAGGTTGAAAGGGTGATTTTATTGACAGCAACACCGACGCCAAACTCCCTGCTTGAAATCTGGTCGCAAATGTTTTTAATCGATCAGGGAGGAGCCCTGGGGCGTACTTTTTCCGGTTTTCGGTCGAAATACTTCGAATCAGATTACATGGGGTACAATTGGACCTTGAAACCAGGCGCAAAAGAGGAAATTGAAAAAAAAGTCCGGCCTTATATGCTGGTGATGCGTACAGAGGACTTTTTGACCTTGCCGCCGAAGATCGAACGCCTTCACCCGGTTTATCTTCCGCCGGCAGCTCTGAAATTTTATCAGGAGCTTGAAAAAGAGCTTACTGCCGAAATATCCGGGGAGGACATCGACGCAATCAATGCCGCCGTGCTGTGCGGAAAACTACAACAAGCGGCGCAAGGTGCAATTTACGATGAAGAGAAAAAGGTGCATCATATTCACGATGCGAAGCTTGACGCTTTGGAAGATCTTATCGATGCCGCCGAGGGACCGGTAATCGTGGCCTATAATTATCAACACGATTTGGATCGGATAAAAGAGCGGTTTCCAGCTTCGGTCGACGTTCGGCAGGAGGGAGCTATTGACCGGTGGAACGCGGGAAGGCTTCCGATTTTGTGCTGCCACCCGGCCAGCGCTGGGCACGGCCTAAATTTACAGTCTGGCGGGAATACACTGATTTTCTTTTCGCAGACATGGAGTGGGGAACTGGATGAACAGATGCCCGGGCGGATATACCGCCAGGGGCAAGAAAAGCCGGTCATAATCCACCGGCTTATTGCGCAAGGAACTATCGACGAGCAAATCCATGAAAGCCTGATCAATAAGGCGGGGGATCAGAGGGAGCTTGTCAAGAAACTACTGGGTGGTTAAGGAGGTTCGAAAAATGAACGATGGGATAAAAGAAGCGTTTTCTTTGATTAAAAAAATCAAGAAAGCTGTCCCGGTGAAAAGCTACGTGTCTTTATCTACGGATGAAGATAATAGTTGTTTGATAATATTAGTACAATTTAAAATAGAAGGGGAACTCTTCGCGATACAAAAAAAAATAAGCATGCTGGAAATAAATCGAACAGAAGCGGATATAGAAGAGTTTTTCATAAATAAATTCAGGGATGAGATAAAGGGCCAGATGAAAAAGGGGTGAAAATGCCACAAAAAACTGTATACAAAAAAGCCGTTGGCCATTTCGGCATAAAACACCAGCTGCACAAACTGGCGGAAGAATGTAGTGAATTGGCGGTTGAAGCACATCATATGGCCGCTGGCCGTGGGTACGAATCCTGTCTTGCCGGGGAGATTGCAGACGTGGAAATTTTGATCGATCAGATGAAGGCTTTTTACCCGAAAATGGTCGAAAATGTGGATGCGATAAAACGGCGGAAAGTCTTGAAACTTATCACACGGATAGAAAAGGAGGAAAACGATGAAAGGGAATAGAATGGTAATCGGGGCGCTTATATGTGCGCTCTTGCTGTCATGCATGGCGGGGATTCAGAAGCCAGCTGAGCAGGATGAAACGAAATTGCGGCTTATATACGAGATGGCTATGGACACGGTACAGGACCATAAAGCCTCCCTTTTGCCTGGGGATCGAAAAGCCCTGGAAGCTATGACGCATCAAAAGCGATCACCTGGGAAAGAGCGGGGATTTTTTACGGCTGTCATATTGCGGCTTGTGCCGATGCTTGTTGATATTATACTGGATCTGGATCGGGATTGCAATAAATGTATGGAGAGATGCGGAAAGGACAAATCATGAAAAAATTCGAGGATATGACAATCACGGAAGCGGAAACAGCAAAACGCCAAATGGAAGCCAAACTCCTATATCACAGAGCACAGGCGGCAGAGCGTGAGGCTGCCGATTGGCACGGGGAAGCAAGGGTGTCAAATCGTGTGCTGTATGAGCTGTATGAACAGGCACTCATAGAGCTTGACGCTACGAACGCCAAGCTTTCGGAGGCGAACGCCACAATAGAAAAGTTGGAGTGGAAGCTGTATAACCGCTAATAGATAGCGTCTTCGGGTTTTGGATTTAAAAAGTGGGTCCTTTCTGGGGATATAGCCCCTAACGGTACCATTAG
>Ga0307377_10005745_pt1 | contig 13196 bp, 13 predicted proteins | sample TR3MG_FD_202535 | JGI IMG/M metagenome (GOLD analysis project Ga0307377, IMG submission 202535) | Soil microbial communities from Risofladan, Vaasa, Finland - TR-3 | ecosystem: Environmental > Terrestrial > Soil > Coastal area > Acid sulfate soil | place: Finland: Risofladan, Vaasa | collected... | reverse complement strand
TTGTAATCGGTGAGACAGGTAGAGGGGTGCGACATCATGTCGCATACCGGTGCGGGGATATTGGCGGGATAATCGCTTCGGACAAATCGCGGTAGGGTTTGCATGCTGAATACAGCACTCCTCCCCAGAATGCTGTGGGATTCGCCGCGATTTCCCCGCAGCCATGGAGCCGCACATTTGGCATTTTACTCAGTAAGATCGGCGGTTATCCCGGCTGCATTATCGACTTTATTAACGGATAGAAAGAAATCATGAGCAAATTAAATCGGTTCGGTTGGTTGATTGCAGTCTTGCTGGTCGGCTTTGGCAGTTCAAGTTATGCAGCCGGCAATACGGGAGGAGTCGAGATCAGCGGGGCATGGGCGCGCGCCACCGCTCCCGGACAGGATGCTGCCTCGGTGGATATGACCATCACCAGCAAACGGCCCGCATCTTTGCTCGGTGCATCCAGTCCGGCCAGCAAGGCAGTGCAGCTGCACAGCATGAAGGTGGAGGGCGGCATGATGAGAATGCGCGAGGTAAAGGCGATTGAATTGCCTGCCGGCAAGCAGGTCAATCTCCTCAAGAGCGGCTATCACTTGATGCTGGTCGGATTGAAGGCACCGCTCAAGAAAGGTGAAATGGTGCCGTTGACGCTGAGCATCAAGGTCGGCAGGCACCGCGTGATGAAGATCAAGAGCATGGCAGAGGTGATGTCGCTGACCGCTAGCGGGTATGCACCAAAGGATGATGGGCATCAGCGCATGCAAATGTAAAACGGCCGTCAGCCGGCAAGAATGGCGGCTCTGCGCCCTTGCTTGTTGGGGGGTGTTGTTTCGTCCAGGACGCCATGGTTCATGACCCGGGGCAATATACCGCCGGGGCCGAAATTTGCAGACAAATATTATATTCAACCTTTCAATCAGATATTAATTAAGGACTTCAAAGCAATGAATGTCACGCATGACGCGTTCTCTATCCGAAAAGCCTTTCGAATTTCCATAGCCGCAGCGCTTGCCCTGTTCTCATTCAGCACAATAAATGACGCCTTTGCCTGTGCCACATGCGGCTGCTCACTGTCCACGGATGCAGCCACGGGATATTCAGTCAGCACAGGCTGGCGAGTGAGTGCAGACTACTCATTTATCAACCAGGACCAGTTGCGCACCGGCACGGGGACGATATCGCCAGCACAAGTCGCTGCGATCAACGATGCCGGCGGCAATCAGGAAGTTGAGCGCCAGACCATCAACCGCTACCTGACCTTGGGCCTGAGCTATTCGCCCAGTGCAGACTGGAACTACCGGCTGCTGGCACCCTTCATAGGCCGCAGCCATACTACCTATGGCGCCGCGTCCAATCCCCTTACGCCCGACCAGCTAAGCGGCGCGAGTGTCGACAGCCTGGGTGACATCAAATTCATCGTCGGCTACCAGGGCGTGCTGCCCACTCACAACCTCGGATTCCAGCTCGGTGTGAAACTGCCCACGGGCGATTATGGCGGACCCAGCGCGAGCGGCACGGGCACGGTAGGGCGCAACCCCGTATCGTTCGGCCCGGGCGGCAACGCGGGCGGTCAACTCCTCGACACCAGCTTGCAGGCCGGTACCGGCAGCACCGACCTGATCATTGGCGGGTACTACTATCAACCGGTGAGCCAGAATTTCGACGCCTTTGTCAACGGCCAATTCCAGGCGGCCGTGATGGAAAAACTCGACCAGGTCGGCTCGGACTACCGCCCCGGCAACCTGGCCACCGTGAGCGTTGGTCTGCGCTACGAGGAGAACCCCAGGATCGTGCCGCAATTGCAGGTAAACATCACGCGCAAAAGCGCAGAGCTGGGGGCGCTTGCCGACACGGCCGATACGGCAGGCACCGTGGCGTACCTGAGTCCCGGGATCAGTGTGAATGTGATCAAAAACACGCAGATGTATGCCTTTGTGCAACTGCCGTTATACAGCCATCTGGACGGCTACCAGCTGTTCCCGCACTACACCGCCACTGTCGGGATCAGCCATGCCTTCTGACCCGCACCGCCCGGTGGGGATGGTGCTTTCGAACGGGCGTAATGTCTGGTTTAATGTTCTGCTATTGCATCATGGGACACTGAAATGACTCGCGATTCACACTTCAGTTACAAAGCAGTGCACCAGCCTGAGCCTGCCCCGGATTTGCCGCGCCGCGCGCTGTTGCGGGGTGCGGTCGGGTTGGGAATCGCGGCGGCTGGCGGCCTGCTTGCCCTGCCGGCACAGGCGCAAGAGCTGAAGCTGGGCCAGCCGGCACCGCCACTGGTGCTGCACACCCTGGACGGACAGCGCATCGCCACACGCGACCTGCTCGGTCAGGTGGTGATCGCCACCTTCTGGGCCACCTGGTGCGCTCCATGCCGCGAAGAGTTGCCGTTGCTGTCAGCCTATGCCGCGAATCATGCGCAACAAGGCCTGCGCGTGCTGGGCTTCAGTCTCGACGGGCCGGAAGATCTGGCCAAGGTAAAGAAGGTTGCGGCGAACCTGAGTTTTCCGGTGGGGCTACTCGGCAACCCCTGGGCCGGTGACTATGGGCGTATCTGGCGTATCCCGGTAAGTTTCGTTATCGATCGAAAAGGCCGTCTGGCTGATAACGGTTGGGACGATGCCAAGCCGGCATGGACCAGGGAACGGTTGCAACAGGTGGTGGGCCCGCTGCTGCGCACGGCTTGAGTTGTGCTTGCGGCCTGCCAAATCACCCTCAAGCATCCTGCAGGGAAGTGATCGGCGTTCGATCCACTTTGAACTTGACCCGATATTGCAACGGGCGCCGGCAATTGCATGATTGAACTGATCAACCAAAAATTGTCATTCAATTCAACATCCGAATTCTCATCCGCGGAAACATCCGATCAAGTCCCATACAAATCACACAGCAGACAACTTCAGGCACAAAGCGGTATAACACTGCAAATTTGCCAAACCAGCTTGAGTGGTTGACAGTGCGTGCGAAGCATCGGTTATGCTTCACGCGTTATACGACACATCGGGCGGCGGGATATTCCATATGAGTTTGTTCAAGAAAAATTATGTACTGGCATGTCTGGCCGGTGCGGTTTGCGTGTTCGGCTTCGCCCCGTTCGGGTTATTTCCGATTCCGGTGGTCGCGCTTGCCATCCTGTTTGCGCTTTGGCAGCGCGCCAATACGCCGCGCAAAGCGGCATGGCTGGGCTACGCGTTCGGTCTGGGATTGTTTGGTGCGGGGGTCAGCTGGATCTATGTCGCGCTGCACGAATACGGAAACATGCCCATGCTGCTGGCGTTGCCTGCCACCGCGCTGTTCGTCGCATTTCTTGCGCTGTTCACCGCGCTGGCCGGCTATGTGCAGGCGCGATTCCCGGTAACAAAAAATTTGCGCATACTGCTGGTGATGCCGGCGGCATGGGTGTCGGTCGAGTGGCTGCGCGGCATGATATTTACCGGCTTCCCGTGGCTGACACTGGGCTATGTGCACAGCGGAAGTCCGCTGGCGGGTTATGCGCCGCTGTTCGGTGTGTATGGCGTGTCGCTGGTCGCCGCGGTCAGCGCCGGATTGCTGGCGTACTGCGCCAGCCTGCTGCGCGCCGCGATGACGGCATTGCGCGGCACCCGATCCTTGGCAACCTCGTTGCGGGGAATTTACCTTCCTGCGCTGATGCTTGTTGCGCTGTGGGGAGCCGGCGCGGCACTGCACAGGGTAAGCTGGACCAAGCCCGTCGGCGAACCGTTCAGCGTGGCGCTGGTACAGGGCAACATCGCGCAGAATCTCAAGTTCAGCGAAGATGCGCTGGCGGGGACGCTGGAAACGTACCGCCGCCTGGTGTTGCAGACCAACGCGCGCCTCACCCTGTTGCCCGAGACGGCATTGCCGATGCTGCGCCGCGATGTTCCGCAGGATTTGATAGAGCAGCTGCGCGATCATGCTTTGAAAAATCACGGGGATGATCTGATCGGCGCTTTTGAGCGTGACAACGGCAGTTATTACAACAGCGTATTTTCACTGGGTACCGGCGACGAACAGCATTATCGCAAGCACCATCTGGTGCCGTTTGGAGAATTCATCCCGTTGCGGCCGTTGCTCGGCTGGTTCATCAACGGCGTGCTCGACATCCCGATGGGCGATCTGGCACGCGGCGATGCACGGCAGGCGCCGCTCGACGTTGCCGGGCAGCGTGTCGGGGTCGACATCTGCTATGAAGACGTGTTCGGCGAGGAAATCATCCGTGCCCTGCCGCAGGCCACGCTGCTGGCCAATTTCACCGACGATGCATGGTATGGACATTCGTATGCGGCCGCGCAGCACAACCAGATGTCGCAAATGCGCGCGATGGAAACCGGCCGCATGATGCTGCGCGCCACCAATACCGGCATCACTTCCATCATAGGCGCAGACGGCAGGATATTGCAGCGATTGCCGCAGCATGTGGAAGCAGTCCTGCTCGGCAAGGCACAGGGCTATGTGGGCACCACGCCCTATGTGCGCTGGGGCAATGCGGCAGTATGGCTGTTGATCATGCTGATGCTGGCGGGAGCCTGGTTAGCGGAACAGCGGATTGCTATTTCGTCCAGGAATCCTTGAGCGTGAGGGTGCGGTTGAATACCGGCTTTCCGGGGCGGTGATCATGGCGGTCCGCACAAAAATAGCCCAGCCGCTCGAACTGGTAACGGGTTTCCGGTGCGGCATCTTTCACACAAGATTCGACCCAGCCTTGCACCACTTTCAATGAGTCGGGATTCAGGTAAGTGCAAAAGTCGATTTCTCTGTCAGCATCCGGCTCAGGCACGGTGAACAGCCGGTCATACAAACGGATCTCGGCCGCCAGCGCATCTGCGCAGGACAGCCAGTGGATCACGCCCTTCACCTTGCGTCCGACCGGATTCTTGCCCAGCGTATCCGCATCGATCGAGCAGCGCAGTTCAACCACGTTGCCCGCGGCATCCTTGATCACTTCATCGCAACGCATCACGTAGGAATAGCGCAGCCGTACTTCGCCGCCCACGAACAGTCGCTGCCAGCCTAGCGGCGGCGCTTCGCTGAAGTCGTCCGCCTCGATCCAGATTTCCCTGCCGAACGGCACGATCCGTGAGCCGAACTCGGGGTGCTGCGGATGGAAGCCCGCCTCCCTTGATTCGGTCTGTCCGCCGACGAAATTCGTGATCACCACTTTCAACGGGTTGACCACTGCCATCACACGCGCGGCTTTTGCTTCCAGATCGTCGCGAATGGCTGCTTCCAGCACGGCCATGTCCACGGTGTTGTTGCTTTTGGAGATGCCGATGAGCCTGGCAAATTCACGCACCCCTTCCGGGGTGTAGCCGCGCCAGCGCATCCCGATGATGGTGGGCATGCGCGGATCGTCCCAGCCCGACACGTGCCCCTCATTGACCAGTTGCAGCAGCTTGCGTTTGCTGGTGATGGTGTAGTGCAGCTCCAGACGCGAAAATTCGTACTGGCGCGGATGGCAAGGAATCGTGATGTTGTCCAGCACCCAGTCGTAGAGCGGACGATGGTCCTCGAATTCCAGGGTGCACAGCGAGTGCGTGATGCCTTCCAGCGCGTCCGAAATGCAATGGGTGTAATCGTACATCGGGTAGATGCACCACTGGTCGCCGGTGCGCAGGTGATGGGCGCGACGAATGCGGTAGATCACCGGGTCGCGCAGATTGATGTTGCCGCTGGACATGTCAATCTTCACGCGCAGCACGCGACTGCCGTCGGCAAATTCGCCGGCACGCATGCGTGTGAACAGGTCAATATTTTCCTTGACGGTACGTTCCCGGTGCGGACTGTTCCTGCCAGCCTCCGTCAGCGTGCCGCGGTACTCGCGCATCTGCTCCGCTGTCAGGTCATCAACATACGCGAGACCCTTGTTGATGAGTTCCAATGCGTATTCATAGAGCGCATTAAAATAGTCTGAAGCCCAGCGCACCTCGCCGTCCCACTGAAAGCCAAGCCAGCGCACGTCGTCCTGAATGGATAGCGCGTACTCGTCGTTTTCCTTTTCCGGGTTGGTGTCGTCGAAGCGCAGATTGCATTTGCCGTGATAGTCCTGGGCCAGACCGAAGTTCAGGCATATGGATTTTGCATGGCCGACATGCAGATAACCGTTCGGTTCTGGCGGGAAACGGGTGACGATGCTGCTGTGTTTGCCGCTGGCCAGATCGGCATCAATAATCGTGCGGATGAAGTTGGATGCGGCGGATTGTGGCGTACTGCTCATAGGAGATAATCTGGGTTTGTATCAATCAACGAACTGCGCGGAGGATTTTACCCGAAATCAGGTGCGGCTCGGGGCAGACATTAACTGTGAAAAGGTAACGTTTATTTGGTAGAATCGGCACCGATTTTAACAACTCCGCACGTCCCGAAAGACTTACGCGGGCTTGCGGCTTGTCATCCGGAACTGAACCACTATGAAAATTGTTGAGCATTATGTCCGCCTTGCCGCGCTGTTTGCCAGCGCGCTTTTGTTGTGTGCCGGCACGGTTGCGCATGCCGATGAAATCGGTGATGCCAGCCTGCTGTTCAAGCAGGGTCAACGCAGTCAGGCACTGGACAAGGTAAACGATTATCTCGCCAGCAAGCCTAAAGATGCGCAGGCGCGATTCCTTAAAGGCCTGATACTCACCGAGCAGGGCAAGACCGCCGACGCCATCAAGATATTTACTGGCTTGACGGAAGACTATCCGGACCTGCCCGAACCCTATAACAATCTTGCCGTGCTGTATGCCAGCCAGGGCAAATACGACAAAGCCAAACAATTGCTGGAAAAGGCACTCAGCACCCATCCCAGCTATGCGACCGCGAACGAGAATCTCGGCGATATCTACGCCAAGATGGCGAGCCAGGCATATGACCGTGCACTGCAGCTGGACAGCAAAAACACCGCGACGCAAACCAAGCTGGCAATGATACAGAATCTGTTTGCCGACGATGCCCACAATCATGCCGGTGTTGCAACGAACGCAGAAGTGTCGAGCAAAATCGAAGGGCAAGTCCCTGCCAAGGTGGTTGCAGCACCGGCCATTGCCGCGAAAAATCAGCCCGAGCCGGTTCCCGTGGCTTCCGCGGCAGCACCTGCCAAAACAGATGCAACCAAAACAGCTGCAACCAAGACCGAGGTAGCCAAGGCAGAGGTAGCCAAGGCAGAGGTAGCCAAGGCAGAGGTAGCCAAGGCAGAGGTAGCCAAGGCAGAGGTAGCCAAGGCAGAGGTAGCCAAGGCAGAGGCAGCCAAGGCAGAGGCAGCCAAGGCAGAGGCAGCCAAGGCAGAGGCAGCCAAGGCAGAGGCAGCCAAGGCAGAGGCAGCCAAGGCGGAGGCAGCCAAGGCGGCAATTCACGTGAAACAAGTAGTCAAGCAAAATGACGATGCTGAAATCAGGCGAACCGTTACGGCCTGGGCGAAAGCGTGGTCGTCCCAGAATACGGGCCAATACCTGTCCTTTTATGCGAATGATTTCAAGACGCCACGCGGTGAAACCCGGGCTGCATGGGAGGCGATTCGCAAGGAACGTGTCAGTACCCCAAAGTTTATCCGTGTGGGGGTGAGTATCAAATCCGTATTATTAACCGACAGTGCGCATGCCACGGTGAAGTTCCGCCAGTCCTATAAATCCGGCCATCTCAATGTTTTCGATAATAAAGTCTTCCTGATGGTCAAGGCCGAAGGAAAGTGGCTGATCAGGGAAGAACGCAGCAAATAGTCATGCTGAGCAATCCTGCGCTGATTCTTGTGTTGTTGTTCGGTTTGCTGCCGGGTACCGTGCTGGCGGAGCAGATTGTGCCAACTCCCGAAACGCAGCTGGTCGATAGTCTGCAGGCTATCAATCACGACCATCTGGACGTTGCGCTCAATGAGGTGGATAGCCTGTTGCGTGTTAATCCAAACTTCAGGCTCGCGCAACTGGTCAAAGGCGATTTGTTGATGGCACATGCCGGCGTGATCAATAATTTTGGCAGTGCGGCAAATGCACCCCAAGCGGAAATCAAAGGCCTGCGCGACGAGGCGCGGGTTCGACTGCAGCGCGTTTTGTCACAATCGGATAGCAAGCTCAGGCCGAGTTTCCTGTGGCAGCTGGACGCACAACAGAAATACGCACTGGTGGTCGACACCAGCCGATCCACGCTATTCGTATATAAAAACGTTGATGGCGAACCGCAGTATGTCACCGACTTTTACGTCACGATCGGCAAGTTGGGCGCCGATAAATTGGCTTCGGGTGATCAGCGCACCCCCATCGGTGTTTATTTCATCAAGGCAGAATTGCCCAAGAAGGACCTTGCCGACATCTATGGCGATGCAGCGTACCCGATCAGTTATCCCAACGAATGGGATCGCAGAAACAAGCGTACCGGCAGCGGCATCTGGCTGCATGGCACACCCAGCAACACCTATAGCCGGCCGCCGCGCGACAGCAACGGCTGCGTTGTGCTGGCAAATGCCGATCTGGAAAAGCTCGCCCCTTATCTGCAAGTGGGGATTACGCCCGTTATTATCACGGATAAGATGGCCTGGGCCAGCGAACAGGATCAGGAGCAACGCACCAGCCTGATGCAGGACGTCGAACAATGGCGCAAGGACTGGGCCAGCTTGAATACGGATGCTTACCTCAAGCATTACGCGCATAATTTTTCAAGCAACAACATGGATTACCCGGAATGGGCGAAACAGAAACATCTGGTCAACAGCGCCAAGTCCTGGATCAAGGTGGACATTTCGGATGTCAGCATGTTCGTTTATCCCGAACAACCGGATTTGGTGGTCGTCGATTTCGAGCAGGATTACAAAAGCAACAATCTGTCCAACCGGATGAAGAAACGCCAATACTGGATCAAGCAGGATAACGGTTGGAAAATAATTTACGAAGGAGCCGCATGACATGAAACACCTGTTAACCGCATTGTTTACCCTGTTGTGCTGCTGCGCAATGCAATCTTCCTATTCTTCAACCCAGCATATTAATTCGACAAAGGGCAATAAAATCATGGTCAAACTGCACACCAACAAAGGCGTCATCACCTTGCAACTGGACGCTGAAAAGGCGCCCGTTACCGTCAAGAATTTTCTCGAATATGTGAACAGCGGCTTTTACAACGGCACCATTTTCCACCGCGTGATCGCCAACTTCATGATCCAGGGCGGCGGTTTTGAGCCGGGCATGATACAGAAAAAAACCAATGCACCGATCCAGAACGAAGCCGCGAACGGCTTGAAGAACGATAAGTACACCATCGCGATGGCTCGTACCGGTGACCCGCAATCCGCCACCGCGCAGTTCTTCATCAACGTAAAGGACAATGAATTCCTCGATTATCCCGGGCAGGATGGCTGGGGCTACTGCGTTTTCGGCAAAGTGGTGGAAGGCAAGGAAGTGGTGGACGCGATACGCAACGTAAAGACCGGAAACCGTTCCGGCTTCCAGGATGTGCCGCTGGAAGACGTCATTATCACCAGCGCGGAAGTGGTGAAATAACCCGGACAACGGCGCTTCAGGCGCCGTTTTTTATGCCCCATACCCTGTTTATCTCCGATCTGCATCTCAGTTCCGACCATCCGCGCAGCATGGAGTTGTTCCAGCGCTTCATCGTTACGCTCGCACCGCAAGCCGAGGCGCTCTATATCCTCGGGGACCTGTTCGAATACTGGGCAGGCGACGATGACCTGCACGACCCTTTTCACGCGCGGGTAATCAGCGCATTGCACGGTCTCGCAGCGCACGGCACAGATGTTTATCTGATGCACGGCAACCGTGACCTGCTGATGGGCGATGCGCTGGCGCAGGCCTGCGGCGCCAGACTGCTGCCGGATCCCACCCTGCTCGACCTGTATGGCACACCGACGTTGATCAGCCACGGCGACACGCTGTGCACCGACGATATCGAATATCAAAAATTCCGCGTCCAGGTGCATGACGCCACGTTCCAGAGAAACTTTCTGGCACAGCCGATCGAGGAACGCAAAGCCTATATAGAAATGCTGCGCCGGCAAAGCACTTCTGCCAAACAAGCCAAGGATACCGCGATCATGGATGTGAACGATGATGCGGTCGCCGCGGTGTTGCGGGAATACCGCTATCCTCGACTGATACACGGCCATACCCACCGTCCCAGGCGCCACGAGCACAGCGTGGACGGACATCTCTGCGAACGCTGGGTGTTAAGCGACTGGGATCAGAATGCTGCGGCATTGCGCTGCGATGCGCAGGGATGCCGTGTGCTGGAATTCTGACGTGGTGTACGGGACTACGCTTTACTTGCCAGCCGCGCACAGTTTTTCGCAGGGTATGCCGTCCCTTTTCGGATTCAGTGCGCTCACGCCGCAGACAGTGAGGTAATAATGCGCTTCATCGCAGGAACGCATCTGCGCGCAATGATGTTTGCTGCCGCAGGTGTAATCACCCGGTGCAGGCACCAGCGGCGCACCGGTATCGGTAGCATGCTGTTTGCGCCACTGCCACGGCGGAATCGGATCGCTATGTGCCCATAAACCGCGCCGGGCCAGCCGCGCTTCGTTCTGCAGGGCAATGTAGCGGCGGTCGCTGTGGTAGTGGGAATATTCCCAAGCCATGCCGCGCCGCACCATTTCCTCGTTGACGCTGTGACCGTTCACTTTCAGCTGGGCGATGGTGCGCCCGTATTTATCCACCGCCAGCGTGTGCACCCATATTTGCCTGTGCAATACCATTTTCAGCAGCAAGCTGCGCGAGGCCAAGCCGTACGGCTGCTGCTTTTCTGGCGCGTCGATCTTGGCAAGCCGGATTTTCATCAATCCCCCTGCGCGTTGTCCGGCGGCTCCATGCAGAACCAGCACGGTATCGCCGTCGAGCACGGCGACCACTTTGGCGGAGAATTCCTGCCCGGAGCCGGGCCCAACAACATCGCCGCAAGCCGGCCCGTTCAAACCCATCAGCACAGCACAAAACAATGCCGTGGCTGTGCGGCTCATATCAGCACACTTTTGACCAATGCAAGACACATCAATGCATAACCGGCGGCAAGCAGGTCATCGAACATCACACCCAGGCCGCCGTGCCAGTTGCTGTCGAAATAGCGTATCGGGGGGGGTTTGACGATGTCGAAAATACGGAACAGCACGAAGGCCAGCAACGACCAGTACCAGCCGGGAGGCGTGAAAAATAACACCAGCATGAAGGACACGATCTCGTCCCACACGATGCCGCCATAATCCGGGACACCCAATGCCCTGCCGGTGATGCCGCAGACCCATATGCCGAGCGCAAAGGCCAGCACCAGCAAGAAAATGAACCACCTATCGGACAGTAGCGGCGCGAGCAGCCAATACAGCGGGAAAGCAACCAGGGTGCCGAACGTGCCGGGTGCCTTGCGCGCCAAACCGCTGCCGAAGCCGAATGACAGCATATGTGCGGGATGGCTGAACAACAGCCGCCAGCCCGGTTTAACCCGGGTTTTATCTGAAATGTTCATAGCCGCCGTTTCCAGGGTGGAGTCGATTTCCTGCCGCATCGTGCACGATGCAGTCGCTGCCCGCAACAATTTTTCCGATGCGGGTCAGCCGCAACGAAAGCCGGGTACCGATGCCGATTATCTCGGCATGGCGAGCGGCCGGGGCGGTAAAGCACAGCTCGTAATCATCCCCGCCCGACAGGGTGCACTGTATTCCCTCGGGCGTCGCCGTATACGGCTGCATGGCTGGGGAAACCGGCAGCGATGCCAGGTCGATTTCCGCTCCGGCAAGCGATGCGTCGAGTATATGCCCGAGATCGGCAAGCAGGCCGTCGGAAATATCGATCGTACTGCTGGCGATGCCGCGCAATGCCAAGCCCAGCGCGACGCGCGGCTGCGGCTGGTGCAAAGCCTGCGCGCAGGAGGCGAACGTGGATTCGGACAGCAGGATGCGCTTCTGCAGATGGGCAAGTGCCAGCGCGGCATCGCCCAAAGATCCGGATACCCAAATCTCGTCACCGGGCTGCGCGCCGCTGCGCCGCAATGCATGCTGTGCGGGCACCTCGCCGATTATTGTCACGCACAGGCTGAGCGGGCCGCGTGTGGTATCGCCCCCGACCAGTTCGACGCCATGTTGTTGCGCCAACGCGAAGAAGCCCGCGCTGAACTGCTCCAGCCAGGGTTGATCCGCATCGGGCAACGCGATCGCCAGCGTCGCCCAGCGTGGCAACGCGCCCATCGCGGCCATGTCGGACAGGTTCACCGCCAGCGTTTTATGGCCCAGCAGAAGCGGGTTGGCATCGGGAAAGAAGTGCGTGCCGCTGACCAGCATATCGCTCGATACAGCCAACACATTGCCTTCGCTTGGCCTCAACAGTGCGGCATCATCGCCTATACCAAGCAGCGCATTCGGTGTGGCACGGGAGAAATAGCGGCGGATCAGGTCAAATTCTGTCATGCGGAAATTTCCGCTTCAGGATGCGCGGCCTGGAAATTCCTGCGCCCGGAGTTGCGGCGCGAGCTTGTCGAGCACACCGTTGACGAACTTGTGGCCGTCGGTGCCGCCGAAGGTTTTGGCGAGCTCGACGGCCTCGTTGATGATGACCTTATACGGGACTTCGGGATGCTGCGACATTTCATAGCTGCCCAGCAGGAGCACCGCAAATTCCACCGGGCTGAGCTCGGCCATCGGCCGGTCCAGATGCGGCGCGAGCAGAACTTCGAGATCGGTATGCTGCCTCAGTGCGCCGCGCAATAAATCGGAGAACAGTTCCTTGTCGTAGCGGCCGAGATTCTTTTCCGCGTGTATCTGCTTCTCGATTTTCGCCTCGTCACCGGCGGTGATGCGCCATTGATAAATGCCCTGCAGGGCAAGTTCGCGGGCGCGATGGCGCGGACTTCTGTTCGGGGATTTCTTGATTTCCACGGGTATCATTGTGTCCGGCCCCATCTCCCTGTTGTTCATTCCAGTCCCCGCAACAGATTGGCCATTTCGATCGCCACCAATGCGGCTTCGCCGCCCTTGACCTCCATGCGGGCGATCGCCTGCTCGTCGGTATCGGTGGTGAGGATCGCATTCGCGACCGGGACCCCGCAGGCCAGCTGTACTTCGTTGACGCAACGTGCCGACTCGTTGGACACCACTTCAAAATGAAAGGTGTCACCGCGTATCACCGCGCCCAGCGCGATCAATGCGTCAAACTTCTCGCTTTCCGCCATGTGCAGCAGTACCAGCGCAATTTCCAGCGCACCGGGCACGGTCGCCAGTGTGATGTCCTCTTCGCGCACGC
>Ga0307377_10005743_pt1 | contig 13199 bp, 9 predicted proteins | sample TR3MG_FD_202535 | JGI IMG/M metagenome (GOLD analysis project Ga0307377, IMG submission 202535) | Soil microbial communities from Risofladan, Vaasa, Finland - TR-3 | ecosystem: Environmental > Terrestrial > Soil > Coastal area > Acid sulfate soil | place: Finland: Risofladan, Vaasa | collected... | reverse complement strand
GCGATGCGACGAGGTGTGATGCCGTGAACAACCCATATTTGCCGAAGCTGGCGACCATCCAGGCGGTGAAGCCGGAAACCCCGGATACGACCACGTTCGCCCTGAAGCTCGACGATGCCGCGGAGCGGGCGGCCTTCAAGCACAAGCCCGGTCAGTTCCTGGAGCTCTCGGTCTTCGGCGCCGGCGAGGCGCCCTTCTGCATCGCCTCCAGCGCCCATGGCCGAGACGACCTGGAGGTGACGGTGCGGCGGCTCGGGCAAGTCACGTCGGCGCTCCACGAGATGAGCGTTGGCGGCCAGGTCGGGATCCGGGGGCCGCTGGGAAACTCGTTCCCATTTGACGAGGTGGAAGGCAAGCACGCCCTCTTCGTGGTCGGCGGGCTGGGACTGGCGCCGCTGCGACCTCAAATCGTCGACATCTATCGGGAGCGGGAGAAGTTCTCCGCGGTGTCGGTGCTCTACGGCGCCCGCACCCCCGACGATCTGGTCTACAAGGACGAGCTGGAGCAGTGGCAGAGCCAGGAGGGAATGACGTGCCTGCTGACCGTGGACGTGGCCGCCAACGGCTGGACCGGCAATGTGGGGGTGGTGGGCACGCTCCTGCAGCAGGTGAAGACTGACCCGGCCAGCACGGTGGCATTCGTGTGCGGACCTCCGATCATGATTCGCTTCGTCGTGCAGGATCTGGTCTCCCTGGGTTTCGGGGATGACAACATCGTGACCACGCTGGAGCGGCACATGCGGTGCGGCATCGGGAAGTGCAACCACTGCATGGTGGGCGACAAGTACATCTGCAAGGACGGGCCCGTCTTCACCTATGGCCAGATGAGGAAAATGATGGAGTTCGAGCAGTGACCCTCGGAAAGGCCGCCGAGCAGGCTCTCGGCGAATGGCTGGAGGCGGGAACCCTCGTCCTGGGCATCGGCAACCCGCTGCGGGGAGATGACGCGGCGGGGCCGGCGGTGTGCGCCGCGCTCGACACGCCCGAGGCGGTGGATTGCGCCGACGCGCCCGAGCGCTATCTCGGTCTCGCCGGCGACGCGGGGGTGACCCGCGTCCTGCTGGTGGATGCGATGGACCTTGGCGCGGAGCCGGGGGCAGTCGCCTTCTTGCTGCCCGGCGACCTGAGAGAGCGTTTCGGCACCACCCACGACTCGGGGCTGGCGCTGCTGTGCCGGTTCATCGAGGGTGAGCACGGGAAGCCGACGGCATTGCTGGGCATCCAACCGGCGGACACCAGCTTCGGCGGGGAGATGCATGCAGATGTCCGGGCGGCGGTGGCTCGCGTAGCCGCCTGGATAAGGGGTGGTCTGAAAGCGCGGAACGAGCGGGAGGTAGAGGCAGCATGGAGCCGACGGTAGCGACGCTGCTGGTGATTCCATTTGCCGGGGCCTTGGTGTGCGGGCTGTTGTCCCGAGGGGCGAAGATGGTCGCCGCCCTGGTGGCGGGGGGCACCGCGGTGCTGGCCGCGGGCGCGGTTTGGTCGGCCTACCCCGGGAAATGGGAGATTCACTTCGGCCAGCTTGCATGGCTGCCGGGGGCGCTGGGCGGCAGCACCTTGTTCGGATTCATGCTCGACCCGCTGAGCAGCCTGATGCTGCTCGTGGTCACCGTGGTCGGGTTCATGGTGGTGCTCTACTCCGCGAGCTATATGAGCGAGGGCAATGCCGAGCACGCCTACCGGGAGGGCGACAACCGCTACTACTTCTGGCTGCTCGCCTTCCTGGGATCGATGATCGGGGTCGCGCTGTCGCCGAACCTGCTGCAGATGTTCATCTTCTGGGAAATGACCACGTTGTGCTCGTGGGCGCTGATCTCTCACACCCATACAGAGACGGCACAGCGCGCTGGCTTCAAGGCTCTGGTAATGACGCACATCGGGGGATTCGGGTTCCTGGTGGCGCTCTGCCTCCTCTTTGTCTTTGCCGGCGGCTTCGGGTTCGGTGACCTGGGCCGGCTGAGCGGCGCCCTGCGCCCCGCGGTATTCCTGCTGCTCCTCGCCGCGGCCTGGGCGAAGTCGGCGCAGGTGCCGTTCCATACGTGGCTGCCGGATGCGATGGAAGCTCCCACGCCGATCAGCGCCTATCTGCACGCGGCGGCGATGGTGAAGGCCGGCGTTTACCTGGTGGCGCGGGTGCTGACCGCGTCGTGGGAGGTGCCCCTCTACCTGGGCCTGGTGGTTGCGGTGATGGCGATCATCACGATCTTCATGGCGATCGTCAACTACTTCCGCCAGGACGACCTGAAGAGGCTGCTGGCGTACTCGACCATTGCCCACCTCGGCTACGTGCTGGTCGGGTGCTCTCTCGGCGTGTTGGGATCGACGGTGGGATTTCGCGGAGGGGTGCTCCACATCCTCTGCCACGGGGTGGCGAAGGGGACGCTGTTTCTCTGCGCCGGGGCGATCGCCTACAGCGCGGGTACGCGTCAGATCAGCCGGCTGCAGGGGTTGGGCAGCAAGATGCCTCTGACGGCCACCGCCTTCGTGGTGGGCACGCTCGCGGTGACGGGAGTGCCGCCGTTCTCGACGTTCTGGAGCAAGTTCGCCATCTTCGCGGGGACGCTGGAGGTGCCCAGCGGGGCGGTGCTGCTGGTGCTGCTGGCGGCCGAGAGCGTAGTCAGCTTCGCCTGGTTGCTGTGGATCGCACAGAAGATTTTCCTGGGCACACCGTCTCCCGCAGCCGCGGGGGCGGCGGATCCGCCGCCGGCGATGGGGGTGGCGCTGGTGATCGGCATGGTGCTCTGTCTGGCGGCCCCGGTGTTTGGTCTGCCGCTGGTGAACCTGATCGCGCCTTAGGCGCGGGCGCTGATCGCGCTTCAGGCGCAGGCGCTGATCGCGCTTCAGGCGCAGGCGCTGATCGCGCTTCAGGCGCGGGCGCTGATCGCGCTTCAGGCGCAGGCGCTGATCGCGCTTCAGGCGCGGGCGCTGATCGCGCTTCAGGCGCGGGCGCTGATCGCGCTTCAGGCGCGGGCGCTGATCGCGCCTTAGGCGCCGGGAGAAGGCGAGAGGTAACGCAGGATGAACGCAGCTCAGATGTTGCTGGCAGCAGCAGGGATACTGGTTGCCGGAGCGGCCGTCACGGCCCTGACGTCCGGGCAGCGGCGCGTGGTGGGCCCGTTGGCCTTCCTCTTCGTGCTGGCCGCGTCGCTCTTCATCATTCCGGCCGCGCTCTCGGCGCTGGTGACCGGCGGGGCAGTGGCCACCGCGACCTTGCTGGAAGTGCCTATGCTGGGCGCCTCACTGGACCTCCGGGTGGACCAGTTGAGCGCGCTGTTCCTGCTGGTCGTATCGGTGATCGCGGTGCTGACCACGCTCTACTCGGTGGGCTACATGACGCGGTATCGGCAGGAGCACTTGATCCGATACTATCCGCTGCTGCTCCTGTTCTTCGCTGGCATCATCGGGGTGGTCTCGTCGTCGGACTGGCTCTTCTTCCTCGTCTTCTGGGAGTTCATGACGGTCTGCTCCTATCTCCTGGTGATCTTCGAGAAGGGCAAGGCGACGAGCCTGCGGGCGGGCTTCAAGTACATGGTGATGACGCACGCGGCCACCGCGCTGCTCCTTATCGCCGTGATCGTGCTGTGGAAGACGGGGGGATCGCGCTCCTTCAGCTTCGCCGCGATAGGGGCCGCGATGGCCGAGCTGGTGACCACGAAGCCGGCCCTGGCGCACCTCCTGCTCGGCCTCTGGTTCGTCGGGTTCGGGACCAAAGCGGGGGTGCTGCCGTTCGGCGACTGGCTGCCGGACGCCTATCCCGCGGCGCCCACGGCGGCCTCGGCGGCCTTCGGGGGGAGCATGACCAAGCTGGGCGTGTACGGCCTGCTGCGGGTGTTTGTGGACATGCTCCCGGCCTCCGAGTTCTCCATGGTATGGGGCATTGTCATCGCCGTCCTCGGGGCCGGCTCGATCCTCGTGGGGACGCTGACGGCGCTGGCGCAAGATGACTCCAAACGGCTAATGTCCTTTCAGCACATCGGACAGATCGGCTACATGCTGCTCGCAATTGGAGCGGGGCTCTACCTGTTGCCGCTCAACCCGGCGCTCAGTCTGCTTGCGATCATGGCCGGAGTCTTCCACCTGGTCAACCACGCCTGCTATGAGACGTTGCTGTTCCTCTCCGCGGGATCTCTCCTCTTCCGTACCAATGAAACCAACCTGAACCGAATGTCCGGGATGTGGCAGGTGATGCCGATCACCGGCGTGTGCGCGCTGATTGGGTCACTCTCGATCGCCGGGCTCCCGCCGTTCAACGGCTTTGCCAGCAAGTGGATGATCTACCACGTGACGATTCTCGGCGTGCCGCAGTTGCCGATCTTCCTGATCCTGGGAATTGTCGCGCTGTTCGTCTCCCTGGTAACGCTGGCCTCGTTCCTGAAGTTCCTGGGCGGCGCCTTCCTGGGCGAGACCGCGGCCAGCGCGACAGAGCGGGAGGCCGGCGACGTGCCGGCTTCGATGCAGGTGCCACAGCTTGCGCTCGCCGGATTGTGCGTGACCTTCGGGTTGGTCCCGATGCTTCCCCTGGCGGGGATCCACCGTGCGATCAGCGCGCTTCCGAGGTTCGCATCGGCGCCGAGCCTGAGCAGCCTGGTGGGCGATTCGTGGTTTGGCCTCAGGCTGGCGCTGTTCGGCCAGGAGGCGACAGGGGTATGGCTCCCGGTGGCCGGGCTCGCCGCGCTGGGGGTCTTCATGCTGCTGGCCTACGGCTTCTCGCGGCTGGGTGCAGCGCCGCGCCGCGCGGTCGGGATGTGGCACTGTGGGGCGCTGATAGACGGGGCGAAGATGCGATATCTGGTGGTGGAGCCGAAGCACGAGCCGGCGACGGCGGAGTTCGAGGCGCGCTATCAGGCGCACGGACTCTACGGTGCTTTCAAGGAGGCGTTCCGCAGCGTCTATCCCAGCGTTCGGCTCCCGCGGGTGCCGTATCCGACCAGGTTGATGAGTATTTTTGACGCCGATAACTGGCTCTACCAGCCGCTGGTTCGGGCCGGTGAGTGGCTTACGGAACGCATGCGCCGGACACACTCGGGGGTCCCGCAGCAGTATCTGATCTGGCAGCTGGTGGGACTGGTGGTGGTGGTTGCGGCGCTCTTCCTCTGGACCCGGTAGGGTGAGGGGTAGGGAGGACACAGAAATGACCAGTGCAGATCTGATCGGAAAGCTGCGCGAGGCCTTCGGGCCGGCGATACAGAGCGTGACGGAGCCCACCCCTAACAAGGTGCTGGTGGCGGTGGCGCCGGAGGTGATCGTGCCGGCGGCGGTGGCGCTGAACAAGCAGCACGGGGCGCGCTTCGTCATCACCGCCGCGATCGACTCCAGGGCCGCGCGCAACTGCTTCGACGTAGATCACATCTTCTCGCTCGACAAGGAGAAGATCTTCGTGATTCTGCGGGCGAGCGTGCCGGAGGGAAGGGAGACCATCGCCGCCATCACCCCCGAGGTGCCCGCGGCGGCCTGGGCCGAGCGAGAGATGCAGGACCTGCTGGGCGTGAAGGCCGAGGGTCACCCCGACCCGCGTCGGCTGGTGCTGCCGGACGGCTGGCCGGAGGGCGTGTACCCCCTGCGCAAGGATGTCAAGCACGGCGACTGGCCCCCCATGGCCGAGGGCGACCCGGACGAGACGTATCCGTTCAAGCAGGCGCCGGAGGGGACCTCTACCGTCGTGGTGGGCCCCTTCTATCCCGTGCTGGAGGAGCCGGCCCAGCTGCGCCTGTTCGTGGACGGCGAGCGGATCGTCGACTGCGACTACCGCGGGTTCTACAACCACCGGGGCATCGAGAAGCTGGCCGAGACGGTGCTGACGTACAACGAGATCCCGTTCATCGCGGAGCGCATCTGCGGCATCTGCGGGTTCATCCATTCGAGCTGCTACTGTGAGACCGCAGAAGAGGCGATGGGCATCACGGCGCCGGCAAGGGCGCGCTACATTCGTTCGCTGATGCTCGAACTCGAACGGGTCCACTCCCATCTGCTCTGGCTTGGGATCGCCGCCCACATCCTCGGCTTCGACACGGTGCTGATGCAGGTGTGGCGGATGCGAGAGCCGTTGATGTGGCTGTGCGAGAAGATCACGGGCAACCGCAAGACCTACGGGATGAACCTCGTGGGCGGCGTGCGCCGAGACGTCCCCAGGGACATCCACGCCGAGATCCTGAGCGTGCTCGACAAGATCGAGCAGGAGACGGTGGCGGTGGTGGACGCGGTTCAGGGAGACACCACGCTGAAGGCGAGGCTGAGCGGCGTGGGGATGCTGCCCGAGGAGAAGGCGCGGGAGATCGCCGTGGTGGGGCCCACCGCGCGCGGCTCGAACTGGGACATCGATGCCCGCGTCGATCATCCCTACGCGGCCTACGACGAACTGCCCCCGGTGGTGAAGACGAATCCGGGTTGCGACAACTGGGCGCGCGTGGTGGTGCGACTGGAGGAGACGCTCGACTCCATTCGCTGGGTCCGGGAGGGCCTGAAGCAGATGCCGGACGGGCCGATCATGGCCGAGATCCCCCCCGAAGTGCCGGACGGCCGATGGGGACTCTGCACGGTGGAGGCCCCGCGGGGCGAGGCGATCCACTACGTGCTGACCGGAGGGGATAACCGCCCCGCGCGCTGGCGCGTACGGGCCCCGACCTATCAGAATCTGCAGGCGCTTCCGTCCATGATCATGGGGGAGACGGTCGCCGACGTTCCCATCACGCTGGGGAGCATGGACCCCTGCTTCTCGTGTACGGAACGGGTGGAAGTGGTGAACGCCCGGTCTGGCGAGTCGCAGGTGCTCACCCAGCAGGAGTTGCTGGCGAAGTCGCGCGCAGCGACCGAACGGCTTCGGGGTCGCTGAGGAGAGAGAGCATGGCGCTCACGGTGCTACGGATTGTGGTGAGCCTGGTGGTGCTGATCGGCCTTGCGCCATTGGCCGAAGGGCTGCTGCGGAAGTTCAAGGCGTTCATCCACTCCCGCCAGGGGCCGCCCATCACCCAGCCCTATCTGGACCTGGCGAAGCTGCTGGTGAAAGAAGACCTGGACCCGCCCACCAGCAACTGGGTGTGGCGCATGGCCCCCGTGCTTTGCCTGGGCGCGACCATGATGGTGGCGGTCCTGACTCCGATCGGGGGGCCGCCCGCCTTCGGATTCGGCGGGGATATCATCGTCTTCCTCTACTTCGCGACCCTCGCCGCGGTGGCGATTATCCTGGGGGCGTTCGCCTCCGGCAACCCCTACGCGTACGTGGGCGGCAGCCGCGAGATGATGATGATGATGAGCGTGGAGCCGGTGATGACGATCGCGCTGGTGGTAGCCGCGATCAAGGCGCACTCGCTCAGCTTCGGCGGGATCTTGGCGAGCCCGGCCACCAGCCAGGCGTCGATCTCGATGGCGATTGCGGGCGTGGCCTTCCTGCTGGCACTTCAGGCGCAAGTCGGGAAGATGCCCTTCGACATCGCGGAGGCGGACCAGGAGATTATGGCGGGCCCCTTCATCGAGCGCAGCGGCCCTGGGCTGGCCCTCTTCCGATGGGCGATGCACGCGCGACTGCTCATCTTCACCGCCGTGCTCGTCACCGTCTTCGTCCCCTGGGGACACACCGGCAACGTGGCCGTGGACATGCTGTTGACGCTGGTGAAGATGGCGGTCGTGCTGCTCCTGGTAGGGCTGGTTGACGTCGTTAACCCGAGGCTGAGGGTAGATCAGGCGATGGCCTACTACGCCCGCATCATCGTGTTCGTAGCAGTGCTGGCGCTGGCGCTCGCGATCACCGGGGCGTGAGGAGAGATACGAGGGGCTTCCAGGAGAGAGACACAAGGGGGCGCAAGATGCACGGGCGTGAGGAGATAGTTAGATGATCGTCAGCAAACTCAAAGAGGCCCTCATTTGCCTGAAGGCGGGGCGAGTGACGCTGCGGTACCCGTTTGCGCCGCGCGTGCCGGAGGATGGGTTCCGCGGTCGCGTGGAGGTGGATGCGGAGAAATGCGTGGGCTGCGGCGCCTGTGCCGAGGTGTGTCCCGCCCGCTTGATCGAGGTGGCCGACGCAACCCAGGAGAAGCGGGTGCTGGATTTCTATCTGGACCGCTGCACCTACTGCGCCCGCTGCGCGGAGGTCTGCCCGGAGGAGGCGATCACGGTGACGAAGGATTTCGAGACCGCCACCAATGACCGAGAGGACCTCCACATGCGGGTCGAGGTGTTCATGAGCACCTGCCGCCGCTGCGGCCGCTGCTACGAGCCGGCGACTCCGCTGGACCGCCTGATGGTGACCGGCATGCGACCGCCTCTGGCGGAGAGCGAGGAAACCTGATGTACAACACGCAGTTGATCGAAACCCTCAGCCTGGTGATGATCATCACGTCGGTGGCGGCGGTGGAAAGCCAGAGCCTGCGACGTGCGACCACTGCGTACTGCCTGCAGGCCCTGCTGATCTGCGGGCTGATCGTGGCCTTCGCCGTGGGGAACTCGGCTCTCTACATGTGGGCCGCGGTGGCGCTGGTGACCAAAGGGATCATCACGCCGTGGCTGCTGCTGCACTACATAAACAGGACGGGGGATACCGAGAGACGGGCGATCATCGGGTTCGGCCCGTCGGTGCTGCTGGTGTCGGGGTTGCTCATCGCCTCCTACAGCCTGACGCACAAGTACGTTTACTTCCTGGCCCCCACCCCGGAGTCGGCGGAGGGCGTGTTTCGGACGAATCTGGCGGTCAGCATGACGGTGTTCGCGCTCGGGCTCTACGCCATCCTCTCCCGGCGGGATGCCATCAAGACGGTGATCGGGCTGTGTCTGCTGGAGAACGCGGTCCACCTCAGCTTGGTGAGCTTGGCGCCGCACATACGTGAAACTGCACTGGTCGGGGTTGCGACGGAGGTCGTGATTACGATCGCGATGCTGCTGTACGTGATCGCCGGAATCCACGAGCAACTCGGAACCACTGATACTTTCGAGCTCTCGGAGCTCCACTGGTAGAGGAGGAAGGGGCGGATGATGGAGGTTTCGTCACAGCTTCCGCTGGCGATCTGCGTGGTTCCGGTTGCGCTTGCAGTCGTCGCGTATCCCCTCGGCCGGGTGGCTCGGCCGATCGGGCCGACCCTGAATCTGCTGGGGGCGGCGGCGGTCACCGCGCTGGCGGTGCCGATGGCCCTGGGGGCTATGCGAGGCGAGGTGTACGTCAGTCTCGGCCGCGAGCTGCGAGTGGATTCCCTGTCGGCCCTGCTGGTGCTGGTGATAGGCGGCGTCAGCGTGGCGGCCGCCATCTACGCCTTCCCCTACATGCGGCTCCAGGAGCTGGTGGAAAGAGTGCGGGGCGAAGCCGGAGAAGAGGTGATTGAACGCCGGCTGGCCGCCTTCTACGCCCTCTCTCTCGCCTTTCTGGGGACGATGCTGTGGGCCTGCACGACCAATAACATCATCATGCTATACCTCTCCGTGGAGGCGAGCACGCTGGCCTCGGGCCTGCTGGTCGCCTTCTACTGGGACCGGCGCTCGCTGGAGGCCTCCTACAAGTACCTGATGCTGCTGACGGTCGGGATCGCCTTCGCGCTGTTCGGCTGCGTGCTGCTGTATGCTTCCGCCGTCCAGCACATTCCCGGGCAAGCAGGTCTTCGGGCGATGCTCATCAGCGACCTCAATGAGGTGGGGGGAGAAATCCCGCGTGCGATGGCGCTGATGGTGATGGCCTTCTTCATCGTGGGTTTTGGCACCAAGGCGGGCCTCGCTCCGTTCCACCCCTGGCTGCCCGACGCGCACGCGGAAGCGCCGAGCCCGGTCAGTGCGCTCTTGTCCGGCGTGATGATCAAGATGGCGATCTATGCACTGGCGCGGACGCTCGGCATCTTCTTCCCGCTCGCCCAGTACCACCCGGTGGCCATGTTTGTGATCGTTCTCAGCGCCTTCACGATGTTGCTGGGTTCGGTGATGTGCCTTGCCCAGGACGACCTGAAGCGCCTGCTGGCATATTCGTCGGTCGGCCAGATGGGCTACATCGCGATGGGGCTGGGACTGGTGGGGATAGGCTACGGGCAGACCGCGGGATACCTCGGAGGCTACGGGAGCTTGTTCCACCTGGTCAACCACGCCCTCTCCAAATCCCTCCTCTTCCTCGCGGTGGGGGCCGTCATCTACGCCACCGGGGGAAGAAGGCGCACCACGGAATTGAGCGGCCTGGCGCGCCGGATGCCGGCGACGGCGGTCTGCTTCTTCGTTGGCGCCTTTGCGATCTCGGGAATGCCGCCCTTCAACGGCTTCTGGAGCAAACTCACCCTCTACTTCGCGGCGGCCGACGCGGAACTGTGGTGGGCGTTCGGGATTGCGATTGCGGCCAGTCTTCTCACCCTGGTGGCCTTCATTCGGGTTGGCTACCAGGTATTCTGGAGCGAGGGCGACGAACCGATGGAGGAGCCCGGCGAGCAGCGTGAAGCGCCGGGAGCGATGATGCTGTCGATGGGGGCGCTGGCGGTGTGCTGCGTGATCTTGGGGCTGTTCCCGAGCCTGGTGTATCCGCTCTTGGACCCGGCCGCGCGGGTGCTGGCCAGCATCTTCTAGAAGCAGTTTCATAACCCGCCTGGGCGGGTCATGAAACAGCACCGCGAGGGCGACAGGCGCTGGTAGGCGCATTTCATGCCAGCGTGTGGGCCGACCAGCCGGCCGATCCGGGGTTATGAAATGCGCTCTAGGAAGAAACGGAGAACGGCGATGGCGGTAAAGGATTTCCTACAGAAGCTCTTCCCGAAGTCGCTCTGGGTCTACCACGTCAATACGGGTGCGTGCAACGGTTGTGACATCGAGGTCATCAACGTGCTGACCCCCTACTATGACGCGGAGCGATTCGGCATTAAGTTGGTCGGCTCCCCGCGCCACGCCGACGTGCTGCTGGTGTCCGGCCCCGTCACGCGACAGGTGGCGCCGGCCGTGCGACGCCTCTACGAAGCGACACCTGCACCCAAACTCGTGTTCGCGATTGGATCGTGCGCCTGCGGCGGCGGGATGTGGCACGACAGCTACAGCGTCATTGGTGGGGCGGACAAGGTGCTCCCGGTGGACTTCTACATCCCCGGGTGTCCGCCGAGGCCTGAGGCGATCCTGTATGGCGTGGCGGTTGCGCTGGGGCTCGCGCCAAAGAAGGCCGCGCCGGTCTACACCCGGCAGAAGTTTCTCGACTTGGTCGAGAAAGGGGCCGACGAGCCCAGCGTCTCGGTCGAAGAGGAAGCGGAGACAGCCGAGGCGGAGGTCGGCTCGCGATAGGCTGACTGGCCCCGCCCGGGCGTCCCCGAGCCTGCGAAATTAGTCTCCGATGGCAGGACTCGACGGCCGCGGGACGAACCTTTCTCTGCAGCCATGGCGGCTTGGGCGAGGCTCATCCTGCTGGGGGGCTGGATTCTCGCTGAGTTCCCCCTCTGTGCCAGCCCGGGGCGGGCCGCACGCGTTGCGTCTTGTCCTGGCCGCGATCATGGCCAGGTCCTGGTGCGCTTCCTCCCATCACTATCCGACGGGGCGCGGGCGCGTTTCTGCCGCGGTCGAGGTCTGACGCGAATCTCTCGCCTTCCCTCCTTGGAGATTGACCTGCTCGCCGGCGAGGGCAGCGCGGCAGAGGTGATTGGGGAACTGGCGGGAGCCCCGGAGGTCCTCTGGGCCGAGCCGAACCATCAATCGAGGATCGCGCTGGCGGCCCCGGACGACCCCGCGTACCACGAGCCGTTCGGCGACCTCTACGTGCAGTGGCCGGTACACGCGCTGGAGGCCCTGTCGGCCTGGGAGGGCTATCCGAGCCGGTACTACGACGCCTCCGACCGGCCTCAGCTCTCGCCGATAGTGGCGCTGATAGACACCGGGATCGATCCGACCCACCCGGACTTCATGAACCCGGGGGCGGAGGGCGCGGAGGTCGCACTCGGCGGCCAGCTCCTTCTGTCGGCGGCGCGAAGCTTCTTGGACGGGAAGACCGCGGCCGGCGCCGCCGCGGTCACTGACGAGCACGGGCACGGAACCCACCTCGCCGGGCTGATCGCGGGCGCGACCAATAACGGTCTCACCGGCGGCAGCGGGATCGCCGGGCTTGCCTATCCCGCACGTCTCCTTCCGATCAAGGTGACCGGATCCAACGGCGTCGCCACGCACGCGGACATCGCGCAGGGGATCGTGTACGCGGCGGACGCGGGGGCATGTGTCATCACTATCGGTCTCGCCGGACGCACGTGGTCGCAGTGCCTGCAGGACGCGGTCGACTATGCCTGGCGACGAGACTGCTTCCTGGTGGCGCCGGCCGGAGACGGAGATGACCTCCCCATGTTCCCGGCCGCCTGTCCTCACGTATTCGGGGTGGCCGCGGCAGACTCATCGGGCGCGCGCGCGTGGTACTCGGGGCGGGGCGGGCACGTGGCGCTGGCGGCCCCCGGTGGCGACGACGCGGTGGGGGTCTACTCCGTCCTGCCAACCTATGGCTGCACTCTGCGCACGGACGTGATCGGGCCGGCCTATGGCTGGAGCTTTGGCACCTCGCAGGCGGCCGCACATGCCGCCGCGGGAGCCGCCCTGTGGACGGGGCGTGCGGGCCTCTCCTCGCCCGGCCGTGGGATGGCCGGGGACGTCTGGCAGGCGCTTCAGCGGCATGCCGCGAGCATGCCGGGGAGCACGCCGGGAATCTGGTACGACCACTGTGGCTACGGATCGCTCGCGCTGGCTTCGCTGCTCTCCGGGGAGGCGGGGCCGGGCTATCCCGAGGGCAGCATAGTGGGCCGCGTGGTGGTGGACGGCACCCCGCGTGTCGGGGCCTCTGTCAGTGCCGCGCGGGCGGGAAGCGACGGCGTGAACACCACGCTCACGCAATGGCCGGCAGGCGCCTTTCGCGTGCCGAATGTTGCGACCGGTGTGTACCTGGTTACGGCGACGGCCGATGCTCACACGGGCGTGTGGGAGGGCGCGCGGGTGCAGCCGGGCTGCGACAAGCCGGGGGTCGACTTCTGGCTCGGGGAGCCGGCTCCAGACGCCGCGTTGGCATCGGCTGACATCCCGAACGCGGCGGTGCGGGGAAAGCCATTCGCGGTGTCGGTCACGTTTTCGAACACGGGCGAGGCCGTGTGGGAGCGTGCGAAGGGGTACTGTCTGAGGGCGACGGATGCGCCCTTGGCCTGGTCGCCGATGGAGCAGGTGGAGATGTCGGCCTCCGACGTCACTCGACCCGGGGGCAGCTGCACCTTTGCGTTCTGCCCCACGGCACCCGACGCGTA
>Ga0307377_10005740_pt1 | contig 13202 bp, 13 predicted proteins | sample TR3MG_FD_202535 | JGI IMG/M metagenome (GOLD analysis project Ga0307377, IMG submission 202535) | Soil microbial communities from Risofladan, Vaasa, Finland - TR-3 | ecosystem: Environmental > Terrestrial > Soil > Coastal area > Acid sulfate soil | place: Finland: Risofladan, Vaasa | collected... | reverse complement strand
TACGTCCAGGATCATTGAGTGTAGTTCTATCTCAAGAAATTGTGAAATAGGGGCTCCCTCATCATCAACTGCTCGCATCTGTTCATCTGACAAGGTAAATCCTATTTGAACGGTATCACCTAATAAAGAGGTATTCATGCGATGCCAGATTTGTTGCTGCGCCTGAGCTGTGACCATTTGTAAATTAGTATTTGCCGGTGTTAAGCCAAGATTTGTACTTTCAGGACAAGTGTATAAAACCGTACTGTAAATCAAAGTATCGTTAGGATCAACCACCCCGTTATTGTAAGGACTTGCATTGTTTTGACTTAAGAATATTAATAGAGTAATCTGACCTTTAGCTGTTGTAGATAGCAAGTATTGCTGTGGTCCTAATCTAGTTTTTCTTCCGATTCCCCATGAAACTGGAAACTGCATCGTCTGCATAAATGGACGATACATTCTTTGAATGACACCACCGCCCAAATAAGTACCGCTAGTGATAGTAGGGTTAAGTAAAAAAGTGTTATCAGTAACTGTTGGACCCACTGAGAAAATCTTACCATTAACTTCTGCTCCTACCGTTCCTTGGGCACTATAAATCGTTATAAAGTCACCTTCATTTAACGTGTGATTTGGAGATGTAACCACGTTACCGGAGATATCTTGGATGACTAAAGAATTAGCTTCATCCGTTCCCTCATCTCTAAAGACGACAAAACCTTGCTGATTACCGGCTATAATATCAGGATTTAATAGCGTTGACAACCCAGCATTCCAAGGGGTATTCCATTCATTCCAAGCATTAATCTCAGAAACTCCCAAGGTAGCCCAAGTATAACCTGTCTGTCTCCTAAATGTTCCATAAGTAGTAAAACATTCGTTGAATATTGCCCATGAGTTATCTCTATAATTAAATTGCAGAGTTTGGTTAGGGAATTTGTAAATCGAAATATCTTGTTGATTTGAAGGATAGGTAAAGTACGCCCATTCGTTGATAAAATCTCTAATAGACGTTACTCGTTCAGCACCATTATCTCTTAAATTGATTTGATAGACTTGATCTGGAATCTTTAAATCAACTCTTGCCGCACCGTTTTGGTTTGTCGTAACATATCCGCGACTCCCTCTTGTCAAGACGCCTTCATCGAAAACAATTCCTGAAAACGTACTACCTGATCCTAATTCCGAGTTGACGGTGTAAAATGCAAATGGCTGTATATCATCGCTCGTATAGACAAATTGAGCTTGCATCCTCTCGAAACCCATAATCAATACATCGCGATTAGGATAACATGTCGCGATGGCTTGATCGACTCCTGCGAAAATAAAGTTACCAAAACCTGTGACATCTTCGAACCATGATGGCGCAGTTGCTGAATTATTTACCGGAACTAAGATAGGGGTAAAGTCAATATCTGCAAGGGTTGGATCAGTCGGTGCTGCCGCATTGTAAGTAAATGAAGCTGTGTAATAAGGAGTTCCGTTCTGACTTGAAATAACAGTGTCGTGCAAGTAGATTGGATCACCGGACGAGGCTTGTACTACCGGACCTACCATCAATAACCTATCCTTAAACTGAACGATCATTCTTGCGCCAGCAAGGTAATATTGAAGGGGAGGTAAATCAGATATTGAAAACGCATCTAAAGACAGAGGGGGCATGAAATTAACCCAACCTTTCCCTTCCTGAAATGCCGGTGCTACAGCGCTTCCATTTGTTGGATCGCCATCATACCAACGAACACAGTCTTTAGTTGTATCCGAATTATTTGTCAGTAATTGAATTATTCCAGGAGTGTAGGCACCTGCTGCAATATTAGCGTATGGAAACTCTACAGTGAATGTATTTCCTGCTACCGTAACATAACCTGATTGGAAGTTTAATCCCGAACCACCGGTAAATTCATTAGCAAACACGTAGTCGCCAACAACCAAAGTGTTTCCAACAACGGTAAAATCAACGTGTGTTGCGTCTACTTGAGCAGCTGCTGACAGAATTAATGGAGTATCAGGTCCATAAAACTGCATCCCCACATTTGTTGGAGAAAAAGGTTGAGTGACCCCATTGGTAGCCCATAAGGCGCCTTGGTAATTAACTGTCCAGAATTGCTGATAATCTTCACCATTCCAAGATAATGGTTCAGGTGATGATTTTGGAACGTAACCAGGGTAAGCCGTAATGTTTAGTGACGGATTTTTATAAAAACTTACATCGTAAATTCCATAAGGAGTTGAGGTTTGGATATTATAAGAATATCTTGTATCAAATGCTAATGTTCCAGGGTATTGATTCACTTCTAAAACTAAATCACGTAGTCCCATGACAGGAAGACTTGGAAGCATAAAAACAGCAGTGCTTAAATTTGATCCAGAAATCGTTAATGTTCCATTAACTCGATCAAGTGTTGCCGTACCGGGACCATTCGTCAACAGAGTTTGAACACCAGGGTCTGCTGTTGTACCAGGATCTGTAAATATATTTGACCCCACAATATAGGAAGTTATCCCTGTATCAATAGTAACTGGAAGTATCGTGATGACTAAATTTCCTGCGCCGTCAGTATCGCCTAGATATCTTATTAGTCTATTCAGAAGCACGGTTCCACGCTTTCTTTTAACGCGACCTCTCCATTGATAAGCATTAATGAGCGTAGGAAAGCTTTCCTTATCAATATTAAAAGCTGTCCGACTTGTATTTAGACCCTGATTAATTGGTCCTACAACAATTTTTTCGCCCATTATTTACCTATTGCCCACCACATTAAATTTAAGCCGAGGTCTTGATTAGAAGCGTTTCGACATGCAACAGTAAATCCTGTTGCCGAAGATGTTTTGACGTAAGCAAGAACGGCACTGTTTGAGTTCTCTAAAATTGTCAAATTGATAACATAGGGGGCTGCAGCATAATCTTGAGTAAAAGTTACAGCTGTATCAGTTACTGCAGCAACCTGACCCCAATTAATTAAATAGCCACCGGGTAGAAAAGAAGAACCTAAGGTTGTTCCTTGTGGAGTACCCGGGCCTGTTAATTGTATTCCGGGATTACCACCTCGTGAGTAGAAAATCTCTCCTAAAGGTCCTAAAGGAGCTACACCAGCCGGTTGAGAATATAACGTTTCAAATCCAGCACCTAAAATATTTGGAGGTAAAGTCGGAGTTGTCGTTAAGTCAGTGTTTTTTAATGACACCTTCTGGTGAGTTCCTCCATCATTATCATTAAAGCCAAAATGATCAACCGCCCAAATACTGTCTTCTGAATTAGTATTTGTCTGCATAATCGGTTGGTCGGCTGAAGGATTATGAGACGCAAACGGAATGTCTCTAGTAAATGAAAAATTAGGCATTAGTAAACCCCTCCATGACCGCTATTATTGTTATTTCCATTCCAACCACCGCCTGCCCCTTGGCTATATATTGTTTGTGTTCTTGTTGCTGTCCACTGTCTCTGACTTCTCTTCCAAACAAGTAACTCTTGCTCTTTAAACAAAGGCTCATAAAACATAAATTGTTCCACATCTCCAGTGTCTGACAGAATTTTTCTTGCTGCCCCTCTTGCTATATACTCAGTCATGTAACCGTAAGGAAGGGCGTTTTCTGTGCTAAAAAAGGCACAAGGAGAAAGATAGGCATCTACTTCAACTAGATATTGTCTATCAGGAGGAGCGCGTAAAGTGAGAGTATTATTATAATATAAAATTCCACGAGGTAACCCAGTTTGAAAGTAAAAACACTGGCCTATAATGTTTTGTCCACTAGGGATAGCCTGAGGAAAGTATACGTTAGTAGCAACACCAGTAAAGTAATTTATTGTATTCTGCGTAGTGCTATAAAATGGTCCACCTCCCCCGGCTAGAGGCAAGTTGCCAAAAGGAGCTTTACCCGGCTGCATTAAAAGGCCATAATTAACATTATCCTCAAGAAATTGCCCACTATCGGAAATAACCACACTAGACCCATCGGATGCAATAGAAGTAAAATAAACAGATGGCAATGCGCTTGTAACTGCTATATCCTGAATGAAAGTGTCTAAATTCGTAATTTGTGTCGAAGAAACTAAAGGAGGATCAACATTAACACCTGTAGAAATTACCCCAGAAATATCAACATGACCCCTAAGCAAACCTTGCAAAGGTGGGTTAGGAGGAGTAGCAGGCGTTCCAATCACAGGGAATGTCAATGTGTAAGGGCCCGCTGACCCATCTCCGACACCAACTACTTGGTTATACTGAACAATGTTTGGCCAAGCGTTAAAAAAAGCTCTTTTCTGAGTCTCAAAGGAAATTTGTATTCCATTGATGTATGCAGGGGCTAAAAACCCCTGATACACTGGATACATTCCAATAGGATTGGCTGTTGTACCGTCAACATTTATAGACTGAATGCTATACAAGGGCATATTGTATTGATCTACACCCGGCACTGTCTGAAATTGATATTTAGTCTTCAAATCAAACACTTGCATACGAGCATCGACATCCATCATCCAAAAGCGATTGATATAATCGACAATTAAATTATCACTTATTGTCGCATTGCTAGGACTCTTGATAATTCGCCGGACATAGGTAATACAATCTTGCAATAGGTTCATTATTTACATCCTGACTTCTTCATCATAGATTTAATAAGTTTCTTGTCTTGTGCTTCATCAGGATGCTTCTTGCTAGCACCTTTGCTTTCATCACGACGAGACTTCATTGACTGGCTCTTTGAACTTTCTTTTCCGCGTTTCATTCCTAAAGACTCATCCATTTTGCTAGATTTTGTTTGCTTCTTCATTGTCTGCCTTACATTAAAACTTGTGTGAACCCATAAAAACTGATTTCCTGCTTGTAACTGGACGTGCATCTAACCTTTGTACGGTTGTATCAGCTGCCATAGAACCATAGTATTGACCCGCATGATCCCCGCCTGTAACAATACTTTCTTTCATAACAAGTCGGTGGTAACTTGCTCTCTTGATCTGTTCAGCTAGGTATCTAGGACCCCAAACCGGTTTGTTAACTGGAACCTTCCAATATTCTGCACTCATTCCGGGATACGGGCGTGTCCAAATTTCGATGCCTTCCCCAATGATTTCTTTATTTTCTGCCTCGAAATTAACGTATTCTTTATCAAATTCATACTGTTTACGCCATTTCTCGTTAAATTTCTCTCGACATCCAATAGATTTCACTGGTTTAAGGTAAATCTCGCCCATCTTTTCACGGTCAGCTTGAGAAAGTTCTATTTGGGGTGCTGTTTCTTCTTTAGGTGCTTCATTCATACGATCAAGTGTCAATGATTGAATGTTTTCATTAAAAGCGTCGAATTGCTCGCCTGCCTTAATGATTTCTTTTTCAGCTGATGTTGTATGTGTCTTTGCCATTAGTCCCTATGAAGGTGAAATGTTAATAAATGATCCCGGAATATACGTTCCAGTCGGATTTCTTCCACTTGAGTTGATAGCTCCACTATTTTGATCACCGATTGCCACAATTTGAGGATAAACTTTATTTTGAAAAGGCAGGTATGATGGTGAAGAAATAAATGCATTGGCACCGTTAGAATCAAGGTCTAACGTCACTTCTGTACTTGACGGTATCAAAACAACCAGTGCTTGTTTCTCGTTTAGCAGTCTAGACCCATAATTGCTAGGTATTAACAATCTTACCCACTGTCCTATTACATAATTGTGATCAACTGACGTTGTTATCGTCGTTTGTGGACCTAAAGTGATGTCGGAAATAGTAAATACCCGTGGCTGATAAGATTCAGGGTCTATCGCCGGATTAGAGTAGAGTGGTGTTGGGTATGTAATCACACCGTTTTGAGCCATGATAACCTATTGGGAGGGATCTATTTAATCCCCCCCAAAATGACTAATTATATATTAAAATACAACGTCATTCATGTGCATTATCTTTTTAAGGATAATTTTTATCGCTCATGTACGCGCGCCAGAACAAGACATCATCAGCAGATCCAGCAACACCTGAACCAATAACAAAACCCATAAAGGTATTGTTAATGTATGCGCCTTGAATTGCAGGGCCGTTAATGGTACGTCTCGCGCCTGTGCTAAACCCATCATATACTAATGGTGATGGATACAGATCAGAACCTGCCGAAATCGGCCATCCACCTGTATTAACATCGCCAACAGCAACAATTTGTGGATGTGTTTTTCCTACAAAACTTAGGAATGGGAAGTTGTTGTTCCACGCTCCATAAGTTGTTGAATCAATATTGACGACAACAGTATTTCTATCCGTGACAGAAACAACATAGCCGTAAATTGGTGATCCGGGGATTAACACGTTAGGCAAACTATTGAGTTCAGAAGGACCCCATACAGGTGGGATAATCCCAGCCATTGAAGGGATTCTAAACGCAACTTCTTGTCCAACCACAAAGTTATGTGGTGCAGTTGTTTCAACAGTTGTGGTCGCACCTAGTGTGATATCACAAATGTAAGAACTACCCGGCACGTATAACGCAGGATATAACACTTGCTTAAATGATCCGGCATTGTTCAATGACGTTGACGAATCAAAGGCAGTGTAATTAGATCCTGTGGTATCCCAGCAGATTGTAAATTGCTTAGAAGTTACAACCGTTACTTCAAAAGGAATGCCAGCTAATTGCTGCATACCAGTTGACGCTGTTTGGTATAAGTTAGAGAAAATAACAACATTTCCTGAAACTAAACCGTGATCGGTAACTGTATCAACCACAGCATTTGCTGCACTACTAATGCTAAAGTCAGCAGTTGCTACAGACAAGTGATAGTAAGCTGGTCCATACTGTAAAGATAATCCGGCTTGGATTGTCTTAAAGCCTGTACCATCTGTTAAACCCGCTGTGCTACCAATACTACCATTAAGCACGTCAATATACTGCTCACCAGTACCATAAAGGTTACGGAATGCAGCGCCTTGACCCATGTTCTTATTCCACCAAGCTCTAGTCACACCTGATGCAGCTTGTGCAGCAGTAGCGTTAGAAACCTCGATGTAATCAGGTAGAAATGGCACTGTAACAACAGTATCACCACCAACTGAAAGAACTTTTCCACTAGCTAATCTTGAATATTCAGCCATATAGACACCTCCCTTTTATGGACCAGAAATCGCGCTCAGGCGAGTGCTGATAAGGTTCCGGATCGCTGTATCTTGAGTGATTGCCTGCGCTTGCGCAAACTTCACCGCTAGTGTGGCGTTTTGTGCCAACATACCAGAATAGTAAGGGTCGCGATAAATTAAATTCATCGAGAAGCCATCTTGGTTAATATGGGTCAACGCTTGCTTACCGCATACCGTGTTATAGTATACATCCTGTCCGTTTGCGCTAGCTCCTCTCGCAACCGGTGCTTCCGAGCTTGTAAGGATACGTAAGTTATATACGGAACCCCATTCGCTTGGCAACGAACTGGAATTAGTAGGATAGTTCCAGTTGTTGAACACGCCTTGACCTACTAATGAGTCGAAGTCTGTCTGCAATTCAGTGGACGACAACATAAAATATGAGCTGCGTATTGGGCCTGTGCCGAAACGGTCCATTCCTTCAATACCAGACATAAATTTATAAGCGTTATTTGTATCAAGTGTAGTAGCAACTAAGCTAAAGTCACTTAGACCCAAATTTGTTGGATTGTCGCTATTTGAACCACCACCAGCGTTAATAACTGATGCAGCAGAAACGACATAATCACGAAGAATCAAATCCTCTGCTTGTCTCATTGCAACGGCAAGTCTTTCAGAAACCCAAGCGAGAACACCCTCTTGGTCTTGTAAAATAACTTGTTCGTTGATAATGCAACCGGTTCCGAAGAATGCCATTTGTGCATCAATGATGTCGCGTTGTGGAACTTGTGCTGGTGGATCAATTCCACTATTTCCAAGCTGAATAGTAGGTGGCTGTAGCGCACGAGGACGCATAAAGCGCATAGTAGTACCACCGTTTGCAGGCATACTTACCTTATCGCAAACAGTAATATAGTTCATTGTGGGGGTTGGCACATACAACATGGCAGGCGCAAGCGACTGCAAAATCATAGGACCAAGATTCCCTGATGTCGTTATCGACATTGGTAACCTCATAACTGAGATTAATGTGATATGAAGATCGGTAGACGAACCTAACTACATCTATTCTCGATCATATCTTGATGAAAGTTGCGAAGCTTTCTAACGCGAATGTCCATGACACAGGACTGGCGAGTCTTCAATATATAATTGACACAATATCAAGTCAAATAAAAATTCAATTGATATTGTGTCCTTAGGTTTATTAGAGCCTTAACCTAGCTTTTAATTCCTGCATTTTCTCATACGCCTGCTTTTGCCCACCTTGGCTAAAGTCACTTTGAGACTGATAGGGAGAAGAACCAACGCCACTTGGTTGGTAGTATGGAGACTTGCGATTAGCGTCTATTTTCTCTTGAATGCTAGGCGCTTTCTGTTCGGGTTTATCCAACCCCATTTGCTTAATGTTTTGATATACAAGCTTTTGTCTATCGAACCCTTCCGGCATTCTTAATATAGACTTAGCTAACTCAGGCGCATGTTGAGCAAACTTTTCAGCATGTTGCAATACATCATAAAAATCTGCGTTGTTATCGAGCCACATTTCTTGTTTAAGCTCTTCTTTTGCGGAATGCTTAGCCTGTTCCATTGCTTTTTGGATATCACTTTGAGTACTTTGACCAAACTTGCTCAACTGTTTGTTAAGTTTTTTCTTGTCAATGTAGGGCTCTCCATCATCATCATCATCATCATTTGCTTGTTGCCTTGATGCTAGAGACTCTTGCATTGCTCTTTCAGCCTCTAATCTTGCAGATCTTTCTTGCTCTAATTGTCTTTGATACTTCGCTTCTAAAGCGCGGAAATTCAGCTCTTTGTCTGATGGTGTAGCAACATTTGCTTGATTTTCTTCTACATTTGAGCTCATTTATGATATCCTTTGCCGTTACGCTGGCTTGCGGTTTGTTTGCAACCACATTACATATAAATATTTAATTGTTGGCAAGATATGAAACTAAATCGCCTTGAAACACATGATAGACTACTTCATCTTAAGAAAGAGCAAGCCCTAAATATTAATCAAGGGGCTGAAGATTGCTTAAAACACAATCGTTTGTCGCAAGGACTACAATATTACTCGCCTTATGTTTACATATTTGCTCACCCCAGAACAGCTGATGACGGAGTGACAAAAAAAATGTACTGGCAGCCAAGATTGACTAAACCTAAGCCTCAAACCAACTCGTATTTATTCCGTGCTGTATCTAACACTGACACTATGGAACTATGTTGGCTACTTCCCCCTGAAGAGACTTGGCCACAATATAAAAAAGGTAATGTTACGGAACACGAGCTCGTTTTGTGGAGTATCGACCAATACACTAATCATCGCAGTCACTTGGGCAAATCTTTTCTTGATGATCTGTCAGATGAAAAGTGCAAAGAGATTTATAGAAAAGTCGCAAAAGAAATTGACGAAGAGATTCGAGACGATAAGATGACTACTAAGCCAGTTTCTTAGGGGGCTTCTTTAACCGCTTAGGTGTTACGTCTGTAATTCCCATAACATCACGTATTTTACCAACTGGATTCTTTATACCAGATCCGTAGTGATCGCCCATACCAAACTTAGTTTTGGACACATGAGCCTCGCCTGATCGCTTTAGGGGTTTTAGCTTCTTCATACTATCCTAAATCATCATCTTGTAGTGTATTCTTTCTAGACTGAGGCAAAACATCAACGTGCATTTTAGGGTTTCCTTCGTGACCAATAGGTTGCTTGCGACCTACACCATAGTGTGTGCCTGCGTTAACGAAATTGCTAGACCTTTGATCGTATTGTGGACACCTAAAATCCCACTGCACACCAACGCCATCAACTGGTTTGTCATTAGGGTTTTGATTCCTAATAGCGATAGGATCAGCAAAGTTAGAATCACCTGTTTTTAAGGTGGTTCTATTCTTTTGAGCAGCAGTGTTTTTATATGACTGAATAGTCTTAGTACTTTTCATAAAATCCTTAAAAAGGGCTAGGGAACACGAGTTAGATTTACATCTATGTCATTCCCTAGCTTAATTAGTTTCTGTATTCAGGCAATTTACCTTGATGAGCTTTAGCTTTCTTCTGGTTTTTATCTTGCATACTCTTAATAGCTTCGCTTGTATCTTCATACTTACTTAGATCGCCAGCACCTTCAGCAGATGCATAACCTTTTGCTTTGTGTGGTCCGTCTGGAAATACTGAAGCTTTAGAGCGACCGCCTGCCCAGAATGAATGGTCATTAATTTTTTGTCCGCCTGACATAACTACTCCATTTGAGCCATTTCTGGCTGTTGTTGATTACTTTGTTGTTGATTTCCCATAGTACCAGAATTCATAATTTGTTGAAGAAATTTCTTTGATGCTTCAGTTTTTTCTACATCCATACGAGCAATTTTCTCCGTCTCTTCTTCATCTTGTTTAACCGCATCGAGTTGATTACTACGGATAAATGTTTCTACTTCTCCGAATTTCTGAATGGTTTCCATAAGTTGAGCAAGGGCAGCCATCTTCTCTTTAGTTGCCATACTATGGTTTTTACTAATTTCTGACATGCGCTCTTCAAATAATCCGATATTGCTTTCTGCTCTAGCGTCTCTTTCTCTTGCATGAGACAATTGATTATGAATTTTAGCCATGAGCTCTTTCATCTTCATTTCTTCGTAAGCATGTTGGATATTCTGCGCTTCCGCTTGTACGGCTGCTTGCTGTTGCTCTTGTTGTTGAAGATATGGGACGATCTCGCCTTTCCCGCTAATGTTCATCTTAGGAATAATCATGCTCGGAGGAAAGACCTCACGCCCGAATGTTTCGTTAATCTCTAACATATTCTTCGCTTGCAAATTCTGTTGAGTTGGTGTCAACATCCCCTCTTCTACTATCGTTTGATATTTAGCAAAAACTTTACTATAGAAGTGTGCAGTTGGCTCTTCTCCGATCATCAACTTAACTTTTTCAGCATTCCAATTGTTAAGAGCAATTTGCAAAAGCCTCTCACCAACAAGCTTAAGCGACTGATCCCATTGATCAAAATACTTTTGAAAAGGAAGAAGGTTAGCTGCTTGTTTTAACATTAATGTTAAACTTGACGTTTGCTTATCTTGTTGACCTGACCAGTTCTCTAAATCAATACCGCTAGTTTTAAAGATTAGGTTGCTCATCTGTTCAGCAAGCTCAAGGTCGCTTTGAGGAACGGCGCTAGGAATAATCTTCTCAACGTCTGTTAGCTCGTAACCTTCGTTGACGATGACGTCCCACCCTTGACCCGCTTTCTTTAAATTATCTTCATTAGCAACAGCACCGATCTTCCGCTTCCAACCTGCATTTATTGTAGCTGCTGCGATATCGTTGTTAGTGATTACTTTGTAATTGAAAAGGAATTGAGGCGAACGCATAGGAAATATCAATGAGCGCGAGCGTAGCTCATATTGCTGAATATGCGGGTCATAGTTCCAGTAGTTCGGGACGAATGGACATTCTGGGCCATCCCACAACGGATTTTCACCTTGAAACATAAGTTGTTCATTGAGAACGACACACATCTTCCAACAAGGAGTGTCTACAACGACCTCTTCCATGTCATCGATATGATAGAGAATCTCTTCTAACTGCCCATCGCCACCTGCATAATCAAAGAATTGATTGCGACTCCTACTATATAATCGCTTCTTTTTCTTTCTCCATTTGTACCAAACATAACTTAACACAAGTAGGTCATTGCGATTCATGTTGTAATTTTCGGGGAGGAAGTAAAACGAACCGTATCGCTGTGGGGTTCCCGCCATGGGTTTGACAGTATTGATTTTGTCAGGAAAACGCGCTTCGGCTTCGTTCTTACTAATATACTCTTGACACCAAACGAATTGAGCGTCGCTCATGTCGGGCTGTCTAAAGAATGGGTCAACAAGAAAGCTATTATATTCCCATACCTTAAGCTTTAATTGTCCTTGTGCGGGATCGTCGCCAGTGTAGTCAAGATAAGGCTGCATTAGATTCATGCCTGCAACAGCTGCAAGCTCACATGATTTAGAGTATTGCTCGTGTAGCCCTTCTTTTTGAGCTACATTCATAATCAATCGTGTGTATTGATCGGTAGTCTGAGGATCTGCACCATCCGCAGCTTGATAGACAATAGATTTCCTATGCTGACGCTGATATCCTGTGACCATATTTACAGGCTGTTGACATAGATTGAAATAGTATTGCTGCGAAGTGATGCCAGGAGAAAACGCAAAGTTTCTATTGATAAACGATTGATTGCCCGCGTAGAAAAGCGTGTCGATATTCGATTGATTCCAACGGGCTGCTTCAATCGGCTGAAACTTGCTATAAAGATTGTCGAGCCAGCCTCGAATGTTACCTTGATTCGGCTCTATGTTGTTTTGATATGGTGCTAGTGATAGAGAGATAAGAGCCTCACATATGTATGATATAGTATGCGAGACTCTACATTAAAGATTTTATTCTTGCAAGAAAGCAATAATTAAAAATTTCTTGTAACTTGATACTTGTTACGCTGAAACTCAACGGGATTGTGAACGTATGGTTCATAAACTGCCACCTTATGACTATAGATAGCATACCTTAGAGCGTCCACCGCGTCATCTTCCACTTTGACCGGCTTATCTTCCCCTCTTGCAGCTGCTCTACTATCCCAAACATACCCTTCAATCTGTCTAATAGTATTAGTACACTCTGAACATATGAATAGATTGCCTTTTCTCATTTCTGAAGCTGTGTGAGCAATGCCGTTAAGAACGTCATTATTAGCGTGAACAACGTGCATTCCTCGACGCTGCAATTCTAGTTGAAAAGCTTCAGCGCTTGGGTCCATGTAGATACATTTAATTGCGTAGGGTTCTAGAAACTCCTTAACATCATCTGCAAACTCGCTATTCGTTTTCTGTCGTTTCTTCTTTGTTGAGTCCCAGAAATACTCTTTCTCAACCCACATGCATTTGCCTGACTGATCGTATTTACCCGTTGAGACACCAATTAACAAGCAAACAAAAGGGTGAATTTGACCGTAGTCTATAGATGCAATCCAATATTCTGCTGCGCGTGGCGGTCTGTCTCTTACGTTAATTTTAGTGTCGAAAAAGTCAAATATTGACCCCTCAGCCATGCACCACAGACCTAGATATTTCCTCTTATAAAACAGGCCTGCTGAACTGTTC
>Ga0307377_10005739_pt1 | contig 13204 bp, 14 predicted proteins | sample TR3MG_FD_202535 | JGI IMG/M metagenome (GOLD analysis project Ga0307377, IMG submission 202535) | Soil microbial communities from Risofladan, Vaasa, Finland - TR-3 | ecosystem: Environmental > Terrestrial > Soil > Coastal area > Acid sulfate soil | place: Finland: Risofladan, Vaasa | collected... | reverse complement strand
GCAGCCACAGCGTTCGCAGCGATAGTCACAGTCGAAGGCCCAATGGTCGGAATGTTGGCCCAGGCAGCGCCGTTGGCCGTAGCATCCGAATTGGCGGTCGTGTGTTGCAGGATCACAGCACCATCGTTGCCGTCATTGGCCGTGGCAGCCGCTCCTACGTCCACATAGACATTAATGGTTTCCGTTGTCGGATACGGAGTGGCAACGGTCAGGTCAATGTCGCCTGTGTTGGCCCGTGCCGCAGCGACGGGCATCGCCACCGTCTCCGACAGGGTTGCATCCTTCAGGATGCGTGTGTTGACCGGGTAGTTGGTCGGCGTCAGTTGATTTGAGAAAGAAACGCTCATATTCGTTTAGCTGTTGGTTTCGGTGTTTAGGATTGAATCCGTGATGGTGATGGGGTAGCCGGCCAGAAACTCCGGCAGCGGAGAGTAGGCGGGTGCCCCTTGGCTTCCAGCGGGAACATACTGGGCAAACCCAGTGGAGGTTGTGACTGCTGAACGGTTCTGCCGCAGAGTAGATTCCGTTGTGCGGTTCATAAACCATCGCAGACGATTGCGCCGGGCCGCCGGGATGAAGCTGAGGAGTTGGAATCCCATCGTATCGGTCAATCCGTTGGTGTAGGCGGCGGTGTTGCTCGTGACGCCCGTGACGCCCCAGCAGGAATAGCTGGAACCGACATACAGACCCACATACGCCTTGAGGTTGCCCACATAGGCGAAGTAGCTCTTGCTGGCCGTATCCAACACCTGTTGTCGGAATGGCGGGCTAATGGCGAAACTGCCATCCCTCCCGACATCGTAGCGGACACCTTCCCGCTCGTCTTCCCAGACCAGATAGGCCGAGGTGCTGTCAGTCGTCTGATTGCCCTTGACGGCATAGGAGAGCTGGTTGGTGATACCTTGGAAACCCTTGGCGTCGGCACTGGTGCCGTACCAGGTTTGCTGGCCCAGAAGGATCGCGGCACCGCGAACGGCACCCTCGGCTTCCAACTGCCAAACCGCTCCGACAGAGCCATCGCTGGCGTCCCAAACCGCTTCGTCCATCTGAAGCTGAGTATCGAGGAAAAGCATTTCCTTGACCTCTTTCTTGTAAATGGACTTGCTGGTGGAAACACCCTCGTTGACGGAACGGAATTGCGCCGTCGGGTAAGTCACCCGCTTGACAACTTCGTACCATGTGCCGGGGCGCTTGACCGCGCCCAAGGTGGTGAATTCCGGCGCCAGAGTGGTAACGTCCTCAATGAGTCCCGTGTACGGGTCATTCCTTTGCAGAACCGCCAGATCGTATAATGTGAGATTTGCCATAATGTTGCTCTGTTAGTTGTTGTCGGACTGGCCCCGAATCAGGGCCGTTAGCTGTTCCGCACCCTCGGCGCGTTTTTCCCGGCAGAACTCCATCGCCTCCGGGGTTCCGCGCTGGATGATCTTGCCATCCTTGGTCGGGACGGCGCTCGTCGCCTTCTTTTTGAGGGAGACTTGCTGCGCCGGCAGTTTGGAGATCATTTCCTTGATGTCAGCCACATCCATCTTGGACAACTGTTCGTCCGTCAGCGGGACAACCTTGCCATCGCGGGACGCTTCCGCCACCAGGGCTGTGATCTCGGTTTTCTTAGCCTGTTCAGTGGCAGCCGCAGCAGCGGTAGTCAGCTTGGTCAGTTCGGTTTTGGCCGCTTCAATATCAGCGGTCACTTTGGTAAGGTCTGTCGGCTGGCTGGCCTCCAGGCGCTTCGTGAGTGCGGTAGCGATCTCCTCCTCAGTCGCCGTTTCGGGCAACGAGAGCGCCAGTGCGAATGCTTTGCTCATAATCGTAGTTTCTGGTTTGTCGTTTTGTTTGCTGAAAAGGCCGCTCGGATTGGCAGCAGGACTGTCAACCAGATCGGCACTGTAAATCTCGGCGCAGCGGGCGAATTTCTTTCCATCCACTTCCTCGGGATGATTGCTGAAGCTGATAGACAGCCCGAAGGAATCAGGGATCTTCTCGGCCAGCTCGAATACCTTGTCGCCGTCCTCCGCGTTCTCCAGAATGTGCAGGTCGGCCCGAACCTTGCCCCCCTCTACCTTGAAGTTCTGAAGGGTGCCAACGATGGATTCCAGCCCGCCCCCGTGGTTGAACTTGACCTTCAACCCGCCCTTGTAGGCCGAAGCGGTTTCTGCGACCTGCTTCAGCGTGGTGTCATCAATGAACAGCGAATGGCCATCGGCTTCTCCCACCGTAATGACGGAGACGCCAGCGATAAGGCGGGACGCTCGGTCAATGGACGTTCGCTCCTGTAACGAGGAGAACTGTGCAGTCAGTTGCATCTGTCGCAAACTAGACAGCCACCCATTGATATTCGCAAGACGACCTTGGCGTTCTTGGCGTTGAATCTATTTTCGGGTTTGGCGATCCACTTCTTCCCTAGCAGCGGTCCAGACCTCGGCTTCGGAGTATGGCGTCAGTTCAGGGCTGTCCTCGCTGCCGAACAGGGGAAAGAATGGCCTGGCAGGAGTGTTCCATTCGCCACCGCCCCACTGCTGGGTGGCAGCGTAATCCATATCGGTAAAGACACGGGCGAATTCCGGGCTGGTATCTTCAACCCGGATGGAATCGAGCATGTCGCCCGACAGAATCTCTTTTGGAGTGGTGTCACCCCCATGCGCTGTCCGCGCATAGCCAATGCTCAGGGGTTGCCATTCAGAGGGGCGATCTTCACCGTCAAGGCCAAAGTTGTTCTGGGTGATGTCTTGCAATCGGGCAGCCATTTCTTGCTGCACGGGAACCCGCAATGACTCCGCCCAGCGCAGCAGCGATTCCCCTGATGTCCCCAAGGAATCAGCTTGCAGCGTGAAGGTCATTTGTCCTCAACAAAATGCTTCGGGAAGTTCTCGGAGTCAACCCACAGGAATCCTGGCTTGAGCAGTTCGCCCCGGTCATTGACCTCGTGGTAGGCCATGTTCCGCGTGGTCTTGCCTCCCTTCTGGTCCGTAGCGGCTTCGTAGGTCCGGCGCCGGTAGTATGCCTGCACCTTGAAGTTCATCTTCGGCTTGTTCATGTCCTCCCCGAACTTCGACATGGGACACATGTTGTCCACTTCCCAGAACAGGTCTTTGGAGTTGGCAAATGCCTTCTTGGTATTGGGATCCACCCGCACCCACTTCTTTTGCATGATGCGGTTGAATTGGGCCATCTCCTCGTCGGAGAACAGAGTGTCATACGGATTATAGTCTGCCATAATGTTTTAGTACTTTAATTGCGATGCGTGCCGAGTTAGTTTGTAGGCCAGCACCTCGACGGAACACACATGCCAATGCGCTTTCCGCCCTGGACCGAGTTTCGTTGCTGTCTTGAATACGTTGCCTTCGCACATTCTTTCCAGAGAGCGCAGAGAGAGAGGGTAGAGATACTTCCTGTGTCGCGCAATAATGGCGATTGGAACAAGTTCTGGAACCTTCTCGACAGTCCCCATAAGCAGGCTCAATAGGTGATGCCTTGGAGTTTGTCCCGCAGCGGATCCTGAAACACCATTGTAATCAGGTCATCTGCCAGGACGCAGTTGTACACCTTGCCGCTGAAATCAGCATCTTCGCACGCCTGCCATTGCGCGGTGCCCGCGACCTGGCGTGCATACCAGTGGCGCGGCACGGACCACCATCCCGGCATCCCGCTCACGCTCATGCGCCGTGGCGTGTCTGTCGTTACACGATTCCAGATGACGGGTGTTGTTGACATGATGCCTTTCGCACGACGGAATAGGCCCAGCGATACCATTCCGAGATGACTTTTATGGCGTTCGAGGACGAGCACTGGCCTGATTCAACTAAGTCCGATAGCTCTACCAGCCAGCCATGTGGTGGCAGAATTCTCCACCGTTTGTTGCCTCCCATCTGGAGTATCATCCCCGGCAACTTGATTTCCTGTGCGGCAGTCATTTCTTTTTCGTGGGGCGCTGGTTGCCGTCGCCGCCGACGGTCGGTTCCGGCATTTCCCTGCGTTGAATGCCGTAGCCGAGCCGGTTGCCGGCATAGACCAGGGCTGGGTCGGTCAGTTCATATCCGCCCGCTCCGAGTTGCTGCATGGTCTGGGCGAACAGCTTGGCATCGCCGGAACTCATGCCGCCCCAGAACACATGACAACGCCCGCGATAGCCATTCACCCCAAGAATCTGGCTGAATAGCTGCCGTTCGAGCGTGTCGGAAAGTTTGAGCACGTCCCACATGCGGATGTCGTCGCGGACGTGCTCTGCCTGCTCCGATGCCCCGCTCCCCATTCCTGTCGGCGCAGGTTTGCTGCTGAGGGTCTGACCGACGACGATCTTACTCACCTCAGCATTGCAGAACTCGCTGAATATCTTGTGTGCCGCACTCCCATCCGTGCCGGCCACGCTTGCCCAGTCTATCTCCGCCTTCTTATCAATCACGATGCCGCCCAACCGGGTGCCAAGCATCAGCGCATTCTGTAAATCTTCCACCGTCTGTTTGTTCTGTGAGTCGGCCTTGGCCACAGGAATCGGCATACCATACTTGGCCATCATCAGCCCCCACCAGTCGCGGTCATTGGTTATCAGCAGCCAATAGGCCAGGATCGCCCGGATATGACCGCCAAAGTTTGGAGGGATGGACGGCGACATCAGGTTGCCGCGATGGATCATGTGCAGGTTCGGGTCCGGGGAATACACATCAGCCATCGTGAAGCTGGTGCGACCATTCGGTTCGGTCTTGTAGAAGCGCAGCCAGCTTTCCCAGGCATCGGCATCAAACTCAATCGCGGAATTGTTTTGCGTTCCCGACCCGGGGAGATAGGGCACCTTGAAACAAAGGGTGGTATAGCTGACCGGCGCCAGTTCCTTCAGCCGCATCCGCTTCAGATACTTGAAGGCAGCACCTCCCGACATGCCTATTGGCTCGAATATCTTTTCGGCCACCGATAGCGGGTAGAGCGTTGCATCGAGGAGGTGCTGCAAACCGTCCTGCCAGTTGCGGCAGTTGTCAATCGCTTCTTGAATAACTTTGCAGGCTACCTTGTCGTCTTCACTGTTCGGGTCGTGGGGAATGAGGCTCATCGGTTGCCCGACAATGACCATCTTGCGCTTGTTCCATTCCGCCTGAAGATGGGTGAAGCTCGCCACCATGTCCCGCACGATGGTAAAATACTGCCAGGTGTCCCCACGTTCAGCGGCCCGTAGCGCGGCATTGATTCGGGCCACATCAACGGTCTGGGCGAGGTATTGCGACTGGCTCAGTCCGGATTCGCGGGATACCCGACGCAGATGCACCGGCGCAGCAGTGACCGCTTGGGGCAGGATGCTCTGTGCTTTCTTGCGCGGGCCAGCTAAAGGAAGTGTGGTTGCCATCAGGATTCTAGTTTCTCGGTTATCAGTTCAACATCCCCAAGCCGGCCGCCATTGTCAAAGATGGCGCTCATGCGAACCAGGCCGTGCCCCTCCGGTATCTTGCGCTCCAGTTCAACATTGCCATGCTCAATCAAGAAAGCCGTGCCGTCTTCCGTTGCTTTCAGGCGAAGCGTCAGTATGCGCGGCGAGTTAGCCATTACTCCCACATAAAAAGCACACACCCAGCCATTTGTCAACAGACAACTTTTGTAAGTAAATGTTCACACACTTTTCCGGTTGCAATCCCCTTGGTATATCCTAGAATCAGGCATGGTTCGACGGATATTCGACCCGCAGGCTAAGGTGCTCGCCAACTTTGATCGGGTCCGTACCCTGCTGGAAACCAGCACCGCCAACCCTATTCTCGTCGAGGTGGACCCCAGCAACGTCTGTAATCATACCTGTGACTTCTGCCTGTCCTCCTATGTTCATGCCGGTAAACAGATGCTTCCCGAGGATGTGTTGCTGCGGCTCTGCGACGACCTGATCCGGGCAGAGGTGCGCGGCATTAACTGGACTGGCGGCGGCGAGCCGACGGTCAATCCGTTCCTGAAGAAAGCCATCATTCGAGTGGGAGAGTCTTCGGAAGTGAAGATGGGCATGTTCACCAATGGCACTTTGCTGGATCGCTTCGACTTGTTCGAGGCCGTCGTGGAACACTTCTCCTGGGTGCGGTTCTCCGTGGATGCGGGCAGCCCCGACACTTACAACCGGATTCGACGCACCCGGTCGGACGGCGATTGGGACCGCATGATGGCCAACCTGACCCGTCTGATCGAAGTCAACAGCCATTCCCCCCACCCCATAGACATCGGCGTTGGCTTCGTTATCACCCCCAGCAACATCTGCGATGTGCTGGATTTTGCCCGGTTGTTCCAAGGGATGAATGTGGCCTACTGCCAGTTCAAGCCTGAGATTGTCAACTTGGAACGCGACGAAGGCATCCAGCGGAAGGTCAAGTTCTGGAACATGGCCGGCGGACTGTTGCGGGAAGCGCACCACATCTTGGGCGACAAGTTCCAGTTGAATGAGTACAAGCTGGACGACTTGAGCGCCGACCCGGAACACTTTGGCCGCTGCTACCGGAAATGTCTCGGTTCACAGCTTTCCCCGTGCGTGGGCGCCGACGGCGAAGTGTACGTCTGCCCCAATCTTCGGGGCCGGCGCGAATATAGCTTCGGCTCCATCTATGAACGAAGCTTCGTTGACATCTGGCACGATACCGCCACCCGCCGCGCCGTCATGGAACGGATTGAGGAAAAGGAGAAGTTCGCCTTCTGCACCCAACTCTGCAAGCCGCACGAGAGCAACAAAGTGCTATGGAAACTGCATGAAGAATACCATTCCGCAGTTGACAAAGCTGCCTGGCTGGCAGACAAGGAATCCATTGGTAAAATTACACAGGTTGACCATAAAAGCTCCATTTAGTGGCTTGAAAAATAGATGACCGACGACTACCTCCGACTCACCGATCCGAAGCGATGCCCGTCCTGCGGCCATAAAGGTCAGTTCCGCAAGAATGGCTTCTGCGGCAACTGCGCCACCCGCCTGTTCTCAAGCGTGGGCGACTTTCACCAGATGGAAGATCAAGGACTGCCTCCCCACTACTGGACATTCACCAAAGAGGACGGCTGGAAACACCGCGACCATTTTATCGTTCACGGTGCCCGCCCCAACCCGCGCACCATCAAACTGGCTAAGCTGCCCAAGGACTACGGGAAGCGCACCACACCGAGCCAAGTGGCCGGCATGGGCGGCAAACTGACCAAGGCGCAGCGGCAGCGGCTCATCTCAGCCAGTCAGTAGAGACTGTTGCGCCCAGCTCGTGATGGCCAGCGGGGCGCAGAATTTCATGCCACCGCCGGGGTTGGTCGCCACGATATTCCGGGCGCATTCGAGGGCATCATCCCCGCCGCTGTCGTCCTCGGGTGAGGCGTTCATCTTCTCCACGTCCTCGGGCTTCTTCTCGTGATGCTGCGCCAGCGGGATCTGGCTGATTAACTCCTTGCACCGCTCATGGACGAACATGGTGGGTTTGATGCCCCGGTCCGGGTCGCCCAGCCGTTGCAGCATCTTAGCCCAGCCGTTTATGCGGTCAATCTCCGCCGGGGTCAGTTCAACCCCCTCCGCCGAGTAGCTGTCGTAGATGGTTGTCCCGTCCTCTTTCTTGCTGAAGCAATCCCGGCCCGCCGCGATGAACTCCAAGTCTCGCGGCATCAGTTGTCTTTGCCGCAGCATGGCGAACACGCACGAGGAATGTTCCGCCACGGTCATCTGCGAGGCGCTGTGCTCGTCCAGAAAGATCAGTTCGCCGTTGGACATCTCTCCTGCCAGCAGGAATACCGTCGGGTGCGTCCAGCCGTAGTCCAGTCCCCCATACCACCGCACAACCTTGCGCTCGTCAAAGCCACGGATGATATGGTATTTCTCGTTCCAAGTCGTGAAGAACTGCCCCGCCTGGAAGTTCGGGTCGCCGTCAAGCCAGGACTTGCGCTTCCAGCCCGTCAGCGATTCCAGGTATTGCCGGTACTCCTTGTTCACAAAACGGTTGTCCCGCACCGTGGACCGGATGAACCGCGTATTGGTCGGGCGCTTCTCAACCACCGGATCGTAAAACACCTGCTTGACCCAGACATGACCCACCCCGCCCCAGTTCCATGACGCATAGGTGCGCGGTCGCCAGCCTTCCTTGCTCGTTCGCAGGCAGGACAGCACATTCTTCCACTTCTCGTAACTCAGCGTCGTCAACTCCTCAATTACGATCTCGTCGTATTCCAGCCCCAGGTAGTTGTCTATGTCCTTCTCGTCTTTGAAGTGGCCAATGACAATCTTGCTGCCGTTGGCAAACTCCAGGTCGCCCCGCTGCTCCCGATAGTTATGTTTAAGAGCGCCAAACAGCTTGATCCTGAAATCGTTGAATTGTTCCTTGTTCGCCTTGGCCACTTTCCTCAGAAACAGCACCTTCAGCCCCGGGAACCGCTGGCAGTCGTCCACCCCCATCTGCGCGATAATGGCGTGCGTCTTGCCGGGGCCGCGACTGCCCCCCAGACCAATGTGAATCGGGCCGTCGGGCTTGTCGCAGTCACGGCACGCAGCGGCGAATTCCAACTGCTTCGGCTGAAGCCACACCCCGCGCCCGAGAAAGTTTCGGATCTGGTCCTCGGGACAGCCCGCACGCCGCGCCGCCCCGAATGCGGCTATGCCGGCCCGGTCAAAATCACTGAGCTTCTTCGGGGCCGCCATCTCTCAAGCCTTGCCGCTTCAGCCATTGAATAAAGAACAGTGTCGGATCGTCAAAGTACGCCCGAATCACCTTTTCCCAGTAATCCCTGGCCGCTTTACCCCGTTCCAGCATCTCCGAGAATGGTATTCCCGCCAGTTTTTGCAGTTCCTCATGCAATCCATCCACGGCGAGGCCCGAATCCATCTGGTACACGAAGGACGTGTCAAACATATCCTCGCCCGGAACCATAGTCCGCCCAATCACAACCGGAAACCGGCCGTAACAGCAGGCTTCGTAGAAGCGGGCCGTATTTACCGCATGTTCCCCTTGCGGACAGAGCATCACTGAACAGGTTTGTGCGTTCCGAATGAAGATGTCCCGGCAGGGTGCCTCGGGCGGGCTGGGTCCATTCCAAGTATCCGTCAGGGCCACATGCGCTGGAATACTGCACGCCACGGAGGCTTCCACCAGCCGCTCCCGCACCCCGGCACTGTCCGATTTCCCCACGAAACCGAAACAGGCTTCCTTCGGCGGCGACAGAGCCGGAGCCTTCCCCCGATACAGTTCCAGCAGCATTCGGGACATGGTTGGCCGGGGAAACACGTTGCCCGATTCCCGCCACCGATCCGGCGCCCCGCAGGCAATTCGCACCGCCCCATTGAACTCCTTCCGAAAGGTGCCCTCGGCATAGTCGCCTTCCAGGTCAACAATGTGCCGGCTTGGCTCGTCTCGGAACGACCAGAATGGCCAGGTATTGAATGGGTTGGGATCAAATTCCCGTACCGTGCCCATGTGCAGGAACTCCGCCCGATCGGGCGAGGTGACCGAGCACCACTGCTGAATTCCCTCGACACAGAACGGCACCGTATTGTGATACCATTCCAGTGTGTCGTGCAGCGGCGGAGCCGCGTTCGGATAAAAATAGACACCGAGTTTCTTCATGCTTCAAATCCTTCTGCCGGCCATTCCGGCCGCTCGAACAGCACTGTTTTTAGCACCGCAGCCGCATCCAGCCCCAACTCGCGATGAATATGGTCCCGCCCGTAAAGGTAGAGCAGCTTGTCCCGCACGCCCAGCCGGATAATTCGCTCCGGCCACATGGAACTGTCGGCCATGTGTTCGACGAGGATGCTGGACAATCCGCCAGCCAGCAAGTGTTCCTCCAGCGTCACCACCCGCTCAAAACCGGCCAGGCACCGCAGAATGTCTGTCGGGAACGGTTTCAGCCGGAAAGCATCAATGACCGCCACGCTGACCCCCTGCGCCCGCGCCAGTTCCCGCACCGCCATCGCCGTGTTCACCATCACGCCCGTCGCCACGATGCAGACATGGCTCCCGCCCGCCATGCGGTAGCCTTCATGGACATTCGTCGGTTCCATGCCGCTGACGGATTTGCCTCGTTCCAGCCGCAGATATACCGGGCCGCGCAGGTCGCACATATCATCCGCAATCGCCTCCGCCATGATGCTGTCCGAAGGGCTGTAAATGGTCATGTTCGGCACCACCCGCATCAAAGCAATGTCTTCCGTGTTGTGATGGGTAGGACCGGAATCCCCATACCCGAACCCCGCCCCCACTGCAATCGTTCCGTAAGAAAGGTTTTGGATTCCGGCATTGACCTTGTGAAATTCATGGATGCGCGACACCACAAACGGCGCGATGGCGTAAATAAACGGAAGTTTCCCCGCCTTGGCCATCCCCGCCGCAACCGATGCCAGGCATTGTTCGGCTATCCCCACGTCAATATACTGCTCCGGCAGCTCCCGCCGCCACGCATCCAGCGCTGGCGCCCCCATGTCCGCCGTTAGAAACACAATCCTCTTGTCGGTCTTTGCCCTAACCAGCATTTGACTGATTACTGCGTCTCGCATCTGTTCCGCCATATCAATAGCCTCCGTTCCGTTCGTGTTTTTCGATGAAACTTTTCAGTTCTAGAACCGCCTGAATTGCCTTCTCGCCCGAGGGCGCCGTTCCGTGCAGCCGGCAGTTGCCCACCATGCTCGCAATCCCACGCCCCTTGATCGTGTCCGCAATGATGACCTGCGGAAGTTCGTCCCCGCCAGCGATGGCCCGCATCAGCGCCTTCATAATGTCCGCCGCCGAGTGCCCGTTGACCCGCTGCGCTTTCCAGCCAAAGGACAGAAACTTGTCCGACAAAGGTTCCAGGGCCGCAATCTCCTCCGTATAACCGTTCACGCCCATGTGGTTCCGATCCACTATCGCAATCAGGTTGGACAGCCCGTGATGCGCCGCAAATGTCGCCACTTCCCAGTTCGATCCCTCATACAACTCGGCATCGCCCAGCAACACGAACACTCGCCCCGGATACGAGTCCATCTTGGCCGCCTTGGCTACACCCGCCGCATACCCCAGCCCATGCCCCAGCGAGCCGGTCGTGAAGCGCACCCCCGGCACCGTGCATTGCAGGTGAACGCCGAAGGGCGCGTCCTTGCCGAACCCATCCGTGCCCGAAGCGAACTGGTCAAGCCATTCCCTGGGGAACAAACCGCGATCCGCCAGAACCGCATAGAGAATCGGGCTGGCCTGCCCCTTGCTCAAAATGAACTTGTAGTCATACGGTCCCTCCCGAATCTCCACCCCGTAATACAGGCACGCAAGAATCTCCGCGCACGACATGCAGGACGTGACATGCCCCGTCCCCGCCTTGATGCACAGCCGCAGCGTTTCCAACCGCAAATCGTTCGCCTTCTGTTCCAGTTCAAATGGTGTCATAATTTGTCCCCAAGAATTCTGCGCTTCAGTTTTATCGTGTTCATCTCGTTGATGTGGTTTATGGCGGGAAACCCGAACCGGGCATGGACCCGTTCCAGATACGGTTCATAGCTGAAATAATCGTTAAATGCCTGATCCCGAAACCGCAGCACCTCCGCCGCACTCAATGTCTCGGTCGGCAGCGGCAGCGTGTAATAGGAATGGTGCGAATACGCCGTCCACCCACCCGGCACATCCTTGTCCCCCGGCAGCGCATACCCCCGAGACTGTGCCCATCCGTAGTCCGGCGCCCCAGGATAGGCCATCGTCGCATACAGATTGAACCACAACGTCTTGAGCTGCTTGGCCAGAACCAGCGTTTCCCGCATCGTCTCCTGCGTGTCTGTCCGTAACCCAACCATGTAGTTGCCCAAGACATCTATCCCCGCCCGCTCCACCCGTTCCACCGCCTGCACCACCGCTTCGTTGCTGAAGTTCTTGTCCGCCCCCGCCCGCACATTGCGATTGGCCGATTCAATCCCCAGCACCAGCCACTTCACCCCCGACCGCGCCATCAGCTCCAGCATCTCCTCGTCCCCTACTGTGTCCACCCGTGCATACGCCCAAATGTTCAGGTCATAACCGGCCTTGATAATCCCCCGCGCTATCCCTTTCACATGCCTCTTGTCCAGACAATACATCTCGTCTATGAACTTCAGGTGCCGCACCCCATACTGCTCCACCAATACCCCAACCTGGTTCAGCACCCAGTCCGCCGACCAATGCCGAATGCCGCTAATGCCCCGCGCCCGAAACGGCGCGTTGATGCAGCAGAACGAACACTTGTACGGACAACCCAAACTCGTGTACAGCGAAGCGTAATCCAATCGCTGCGCGGCCGGCTGAAAGTGCGCGTGCCAGTTGTGCGCCCGGTAATACCCCAACCCCAGCGGCAGCATGTCCCACGCCACTGACCCATACTCCAGATCCAATTCCTTGCCCGCCTCGCCCCGCTCCACCGAAGAAATAAATATCCCGTCCTGCAACCAATGCAGCCCCGGCACCCTGCGGTAACTGCCCTCCTCAGCCCGGCATTGCAACAAACCCAGTATCGTGTCCAATCCTTCACCCGTCGCCACGTAATCCACCGCTTCCTGGGTCAGCGTCCGTAATGGCAACGCCGCCGGATGTGTCCCCGTCAGCAGGATCTTAGTGTCGCTCACCATCTTGATCGCCCGGCATAAGTCCCCCACCCCACCCATCATCTGCGACGAAGCCGATGGCTGCTGGCCATGAACCACAATCACCACCAGCCGGGGCCGGCTGTTCATCACCAGTTCCGCCACCCGCCCCAGGTCCAACCCCAATGCCCCTGCATCCAGTAAATCCACCGAAAAGCCAGCCTGCCGCACTCCCGCAGCCAGTAACGCCGCCATGAAGGGCGGTTCCACCGCCGCCAAATCCTCCGCCAAACTGCCGTAGATCAATGGACTCGTGTTCGGATGTATGAACAGTACGTCCAACCTCATGCCCCACCCTCCTCCTTCTTCTCCGGTACCCACGCCGCTACCGCCGGCGCCAATGCCTTGCTCCGCCTCACAGGTAAGACCGGCCTGCCGCTTTCTCCCTCCGGTAATGCCTCGCCACTCACATTCTCCTGCGCCTCCTCCAACCCGTCCCGTATCGCCCCGCGCGCCCCCGCCCGCCCGCCGCCCTCCACTACCGACTTCCGCCGCTTCCGATACTCCGACTGCTTCGCCCGATTATACTCCTCCCGCTCCGCCTTGCTCAACATCCGACTATACTTGTCACCATTCAAAATCCGCCACCCCCCCTCCACCGCCTCTATCCGCCTACCCCCAAATTCCCGACTCCGCGAATTCTCGTCCGGCCCCGCC
>Ga0307377_10005738_pt1 | contig 13204 bp, 16 predicted proteins | sample TR3MG_FD_202535 | JGI IMG/M metagenome (GOLD analysis project Ga0307377, IMG submission 202535) | Soil microbial communities from Risofladan, Vaasa, Finland - TR-3 | ecosystem: Environmental > Terrestrial > Soil > Coastal area > Acid sulfate soil | place: Finland: Risofladan, Vaasa | collected... | reverse complement strand
CTATAAGCTAAATAAATTTGTTTTTCAGAAAAATCGTCCCTCCTTTAGTAAAGGATACTTAGAAAGATTTTATAATATAAGGAATTGAACCTTACACCAATTCTTAGAGAATGAATTATAGGACATTCTTTCCAAAGCCGTCTTATTCAACGTGAAAGATTTTCTCTCTAATAACTTCGGGTTATTAGCTGGGTTTGAGAATAGAATAAATTGTCGTAAAGATTGGTGCGGGATCGAACCGCAAATGTCCTGTCTGGACGAATGATAAGATTGTAAAGAAAGAATCGGTTTCCGCAATTAAACTCTCCTTCTACTATTATCTTTATATAAGAGATAAATTGACGTATTTGTTACTCCCTTTTTTTGACAAAAAAGTAAAAAAATGTTATAATTATATTAAGTAAGGTAAAAAAATGTTATAATTATATTAAGTAAGGTAAAAAAATGTTTGAAAAGAATTTAATATTATCACAGTTTATAAAACTCATTGAAGAAAGAGATGAAATAAAAATAAAAGATGAAATAGTTGATGGAAAGATATTATCTATCGTTTCTTACATCATTGTGAAAAATGATACTTTTGAAACCCCCTTGTCGAGAGAAGTACGAGGACTCGTTTTTGATAAAAAAACGGGTTCTTGTCTATCTCGTCCATTTCACAAATTTTTTAATGTGGATGAGAATCAATTTTCGTTAAGGGAAAAAATAGATTGGGAAAATGCTTTCATAGGAACTAAACACGATGGTTCAATGGCTATTCCAGTTGTTATAAATGGAAAAATTTTTTGGAAAACAAAAAAATCTTTTTATTCAGATGTTGCAATTAAAATAAATCAATTCTGGAATAACGAGATAAAACAAAAAGATAGACAAGAAATTGCAAATAAAATCTGGAGAGCATACGAACATGGTAATACTTTAATCTATGAATTTGTTGCTCCAAATAATAGAATTGTTCTTAAATATGATAAAACTAATTTAATCTATTTAGCAGAAAGAAATATTGAAACAGGTGAATATATTCACTATCATTCATCTAAAGTTAATTCAATTGATATAAAATATTCTTATCCAGAGATAGGAGAAGATAATATTTCTCTTAATGATTTTATTGATAAAGTAAAAACAATGGAAGAAATAGAAGGATTTGTTATTTCAGATAAAAAAGATTTTTATAAAATAAAGACTGATTGGTATTTCAGTAGACACAAGGTTATCTCTGGATTGTCTGGAAAGTTTATAGTCTATTCAACACTTAATGAAGAAATTGATGATATAATCGGTTTTATTAAACAAATGAAAATAGATGATCTTGCAAAAGAAGTTGAAATTGAAAGAGATAAAGTCATAAATGAATATCTAACAAAATACAATTTTTCTCATAATTGTTTTAAAGATTTGAAGCATATAAAAGATAGAAAGAAATTTGCAGAAGAAGTTTTGACAACGAAATACAAAGCTCTTTCACCATATCTATTTAAACTATTTGATGGAAGACCTATTGAAGACTTAATTAAGAAGTCTTTAAAAAGAGATTTACCAAAATTAATTAGGAACTTAGGAATTGGAGGATAATTATAATGCAATCAACTAATACAAGAATGCCTGGAGGATTTACAATGGTAAATGGTATTCCAAGAATGATTAGGCAGACAGTTGGTTCCGTGAGGTTTTTGAAAGAGCTAACAATTGAGAATGCAAAGAAAATGATAGGTAAAAATGCTCGTCTTTGCTATTATAGAACTTTACCTTTCTCTGAAATAGTTAAGATAAGAGACGTAGGTGATATGATTATTGCATATTTAAAAAATGGAATAGTAATTAATATTAATATATTAGAAATACAATAAGGGGCTGTACTTAATGGATTCGATCCGTCAAAAAAAGTTAGTTTAAAGTTTTTTTGTTTTTTAAAAGGCGAAGAAGAATATAAAATGGTTGCGTAGCAACCTCTAGGTTATGCCAATTTAAGAAGTGCTATCGACTTCGGGCATAACTAACAAAAACTGATAGAAACTTCGATTTATTGGAAAGTTGCCGAAGTAAAACTTAACTCTCCAGAAAACCTGTTTGGGTACGTTCAGTAAAAACGCTTGCAAAACTAATGGAAGTGACGGAGACGAGGGTTCGAAACCCTCCAGCTCCATTTTTAAAAATAGAAGAATTGAATTTTAAAAAACTTGTCAAAAAACAAATAATTTGTTATAATTATAATAACAGATAAGGAGTAATTATGAACAAGAAAACTAAACCAGTTGTTGTTATTAGTCCATGGATGTGGAATAATTGGGATTTTCTCGAAGTTATAATTCCAGTTTTGAAAAAATATAATAAATTTGAAGAAGCAAATTTTTTTATATCAAAAATTAGATCTGGAATAAATTTCTTTGAAGCTATTAAACTTGCAAAGAAATTTGTTGAAATAGAAATTAATGAGAAAGAGGTAATTTGTGGAAGGAATTAACATCGTTAATTTAAAAGAAGGACAGATTTATCATTCTATCGAAGTAGTCAAAAATACAAAAGGCTACAACTGGACAGTAAAATGTGCAGGCAATGAGATGGAAGAAGTTCTTAAGAGAGTTGAGAACATCGAAGAGCATCTCAATAAGAAGTTTGGAGGATAGTTTTGACTTTTGGGGATATAGACTAATGGTTAGGTCACGACACTTTCAATGTCGTAATACGGGTTCAACTCCCGTTATCCCTAGTTCTGTTCTATTTGTTTTATTTAAACAGTATTGTATTGACATTTTTAAAAAGAAGGGAAACAAAATGGCAGATTATAAAATACTCATTAAGGACTTTATTAGAGCTTTGCAAAAATTAGATGCTGATGATGTACCTGACGAACAGATAGTAAAATATGTTAGGCGTAATTCAAGTAGACTAATTGATGAAAAAGATCTTGATGAAGTTCTTATAACAAATCTAAAAAAAGTAAAGAATTATATACCCAAATTTGTAACTATAAAAATAGACTTAGAACCTAATGTTTATGAAGCTATTTTAAAACAAATCAAAGGCTTTGATTGGACTGTAGAAAAGTTTGTAAATCATGCATTAATAGGGTATATGTTAAGAAGGGAAATTTTAAATGAATAATACAAAAAATTATGATTATTATGATAATAAAGAATATTATAAAGGAAAATACGGTACAAATTATACAACTTATACAACTAAAGAAACAAAACCTTTAAAAGATGTTTTACTTGAAAAAGAGGATTATATAGGAGAATATGATGGTTCTTATGATAATGAATATCATGGAAGAACTATCGTTGCTTTTGAAAAACTAAAAGGAGTTGATTTTAAAGTTTGTTTTGATGGATCAAAAGTTTATGTAAGAACCGCCGAAGGAAAATCAACAGAAATTGTTAATGTTCTCAATAAAAAGTATATGAAAGGTTTTGGAAAAGTAGTTCAAAAATTTAATCAAGTTCCTTTCACAGCTTTTGGAATTTATATTATTCCTAAAAAATCAGATAATTCAATTTTGAAAACTGATTCGATAGATTATATAAAAGAGGATGGAGAATCTAAACTTGTTTTATATGATATTAAAATCAATGATAATTGGGTTTGCCAAGATCATATTAAAGAATTATTTAAAGAAAATGAAATAGATATTCTTCCTGAATTGTATAAAGGAACTTTTCATATAGATAAATTATATAATCTATTGAAAAAGAACTCTGTTTTCTCTGAATTTGAGAATCAACCAATTGAAGGAATAATTATTAAACCAATTTGTGAAGATGATGATTTAAAATTTCATAGATTGATTTTCAAAATTACAAATAGTTGTTTCAAAATAAATACTTATTTTACAAAAGAAGAAAAAGTAAATATTAATGATCTTGCTATTAAAACTATTGGAGAGTTTTTCAAATCCTCTACTGAAACTTATGTAGTTAATTTTTGGAAAGAAAGATTAAATTATGAAGGAATAGAAATTAAAACTGTTAATATGAGTAAAATTCTTAAATTACTTGTTAATGAAACTGTTGATAAAGAAATGTGGAATTATGTTTTTAATAATTCTTCTAAAGAATTTATTTCTATGGTAACTTTAAAAAAGGCAATAAAAAAAATTATGCCAAAAATAATTATAAATAAACTCGAATTAGTAAAGAACTTGACTAAAATCTAAAAAAATGTTATAATTAAATAACAAGTGAAAGGTGGGTTTTTTGTTAAATTTTAAAAATGAAACAGACACTAAAAACAGAGATATAATAGTATCTCTAGTAAAAAAGCATTTATATCTTACCGAAGAATCTTTCAATATGTTTGAAAGTAGAATGTTTGAACCAGACATAGATAATATTTATGCAAGAAATATTGGTAATGATTTAAGATTCAGAATAGATATTCCAGAGAACATGTTACATCATTTTGATAAAGGATGGAAGTCTTTTGAAAAGTATAAATCTTATATCAAAAAATATAAAATTACTTATTCTGATTTTAAATCAAATAAAATTTTTCATAAAAAGAATACTTTAAAAATCTTTAAGTTTCTTATGCAACATTACTTAGAAAAAAAACATTTTGAAGATTTTTATTTTGACTATAATTCTTTTGATTCTAACAATGAGTATCATATTAAAGAAGCAAAAAGATGGTTTGAATTTCGTTCAGAAGAATCTCTTCTAAAAGTTATAGAAAATTCTATAAGAAGAGATATAGAAACTATTGGAAATTATCGCCTTCCAGATAAAGCAAATATATCAATTGTTCTTTCTCTTAATTTTGCCGACTGGTTTCTTTGTTCTACTGCTGAATCTTGGGGATCTTGTTTAAATCTTGAAAGTGGCGGAGATGGAATGTATTGGACTGGATTGCCAGGATTAATTGGTGATAAAAATAGAGCAATGCTTTATATCACAGATGGTAAAAAGAAAGAATATTTAGGAATTGAAGTAGATAAAATATTAAGTAGATCTTGGATTCTTTTAGATAAAAAAGATGAAATAAATATAGTAAAGTGGTATCCTCAAAAGATTATGAAAGCTTCAGATATAAATAAATTATCTGGACTTGATATGAAATTTATAGTTAAAAATGAAAGCTTTCGTAGTAAGCATAAAGTAAATTTATTACGTTTTAAAAATTATTGTTCTTCTTTCATTTATCAGGATCACACTCGTTTTGAGAAGGAATATATAGTTGCTGGTGGTAGTGGTATGTATTATTATGATAAACAAAATTTAGAAGAAGGTGGAGTTTTCGGAAATTGTAAAAGTTTTCGTTCAATAGTTAAATTTAATAAAACAGTCGGTGATTATCCTTATGATACTCGTTATTGTTGTATTTGTGAAGATGAAGTTAATGATGATGATATTCATTACTCTCCAAATGGAGATAGTTATTGTCCTGATTGTTTTTATGAAAATTATTTCTATTGTGAAAGTTGTGATGAAATTTTTTCCATAAGTTTTGTTCATGGTATTGGTCATGAAACACTTTGCTCTATGTGTTATGATAACGAATATTTTACTTGTAATGAATGTGGCGAAGCGACACCAAAAAATGAAGGTAAAGAATATCAAAATAAGTTTTTATGTGAAAAATGTTATGAAGAAGCTAAGGAAGAGGAAGAATTTGACAAAAAAGAATAATAATATAATTAAAGGAAGGGGAAAATTTTGGATAAAGAATTGTTATTAAATATTTTTAAAATTCCTGCTCCATCAAATGAGGAATCTCAGATGGCAGAATTTATAAAAAAGACTTTAGACGATTATAATATAGATTATACACAAGATTCTAAGGGAAATGTTTATAATATTTCTAATCAGAATATTCCAATTCTATCTGCTCATATGGATACTGTTCAAGATAGTATAGATGCAAAATTAACAGCTTTTATTAGAATACGTGGAGATATTCTGAGTGGATATGGAGTAATTGGAGCTGATGATAAATGTGGAATTTATATAATTCTTAATTTATTAAAAGAAAGAAAATTAAATTTTGTGTTTAGTGTAGGAGAAGAAATTGGTGCTCATGGTATTAAGCATTTTATTAAACATAATGATTTATTACATGTTCCTTATGGAATTATTTTAGATAGAAGAGGTAATAATGATATTATCTGTGAGAAAAATGAATATGGAACAAAATTATTTGAAAATGCTTTATTAGAAATTGGAAAAGTATTTACATATTCTACTAATATTGGAACTTTTTCAGATGCCGATTTCTTAAATGAAAAAATTAGTTGTGCAAACTTGAGCGTTGGATATTACAATGCTCATACTAAAAATGAATTTGTTCAGTTAAGCGACTTACAAAGAGCTGAACATTTTGTTCGTTCAATCGTAAAAAATCTTAAAGAAAAATTTAAGAAACCAAAGAAAAATGGATATGGTGGAATGTACGGAATGTATGGTAATTATGGTATTGATGAATGGGATGATAATGATGAAGAAGAATATGCTTGTGTATTCTGTAAAAATTATTCAGAAACATTTTATCTTAGAAAGCTAAAAAAATATTGTTGTAAAAAATGTGCAGGAATCTTCTTAGAAGACGTAAGTGGAATGGATATTAACAATGATTTTTTTTTGGCAAATGAAATCAAAGAACTTGACGATGAGTACTACGAACGTGTTAAGGAGTATTGATGTTAGAAGGAATACTGAGATTAATTATTGGGGGAATAATATTTATATTAGCACTATCAGTAATAGGAAACTTTCCATATGCAGCGATAGTAGTCGTTACAGTATCGATAGTAGCACTTTTTTTGATATTCGGTAAAGATGAGTATTAACTTGTAAAGGTATTTATGATAGGAGATTATTATGGCTACAGATATAAGTATAAATATTGATGAAGTTGAAATTGGTTTAGATCAAGTGACTAATCCTAAAAACGAAGTTGAAGTTGGTTTAGATCAAGTGACTAATCCTAAAAATGAAGTTGAAGTTTCTGTAGGAAGTCCAACTAATCTAAAGGAAGAAATAGACGTTAGTGGAGATATTGAAACTCCAACTAATTTGAAAAGTGTATAACCCTGGGGGCTCCTGCCCCCAACCCCTTCTTGTCCCGCCTGAAATTTGCTTTTTTTGCAAATACTAACTTGGCGGGTTTTTTTATTAAGAAGGGTTAAAAAAGAAGAAAGGGGAACCGTATGCCTAATTTAGATGATACAGAAGAAGAAAATGTACCAGATATACCAGATGCAATGTCATATGCTACAAATATAATAAATTGGAACAGTCTTCAAGAACAAATACAAAATTTTAGAGTAGATGAACCACCTATTGATTGGGATAGTATTCAAGAACGAATGAATAGTCTTCAAAATCCTTTTATAAGTGAAGCTTTTAGTAATATTTCTTATAATAATTATAGTTTACCTGCACAACAGATGTATTATATGCCTACTGAATTTATGGAACAACAGTGGGAACAAAAGAAAAAAATTAAAAAGAAGGGGAAAAAAATAATGAATCCTTTAACTCAAAATATGAACAATAAGTTCAAGATTTTTGATTTAGTAAAGAAGCATTTTTGTTATGACGAAAAGAGTCTAAAACTTTTTAAATATAGATTGTTTTTAGAACCTCATATTGTTCCTGAATACGCAGAACTTTTAAAAGACTCGCCAGATCTCAGACTTAGAATTGATTTACCAGACGAAGATTTATATATTATGGATAATGGCTGGAAAGTATTTAAACAAATATTTTTTAGATTTATTAATGAAGTAGAGCCAACATACAAAAACTTTAGAGAGAATATTATTATATACAATAAACAGCAATATAAACTTAAAAAAGCTATTGTTGATTTCTATCTTAATAACTTTAAATATTACGCAGAACAGTTTGAAGTCTCAAGAGATATAAGAAATGAGCTTGTTAAAAATTCAAAAAATAAAGTAGAAGAATTAAATTTTTCTTATGGATATAATGGTTCTAGTTCATCTACAATGCAGTTTGCAAGACATTATGACGATGACATTAATATTAGATTCAGTGAAATCAAAGTAACAAAAAAATTACGTTCTCTTGTTGAAGATAAAATAATGTATGCTCTTGAAGATGTTGGCAGAATCAAAATGCCAGTTAAGAAATTACAACTTGTTCTTTCTTTGAATTTTGCAGATTGGTTGTTTTGTTCAACTGGAGAAGAATGGACTTCTTGTATGAGTCTTGAAAGTAGTCATTATGAAGCTTTCTGGACAGGTCTTCCAGGAATGGTTGGTGATAAAAATAGAGCGATGGTTTACTTGACTGATGGGCAGAAAAAAACAAATTATGGAATAACTGTTGACAGAATAATTGCAAGAAGTTTCATTTTAACAGTAAGATCAAAGATTCAAACAAAACCTATTAAATACAAAGAATATTTTTCTCTTGTAAAAGAATATCCACAAAAATTTGGAATGGAAAATCTTTTAAAGAAATATTTTAAAATAGAATTGATCCCAGAAGATGAGAATTTTGTAAGTAAATATTATACAGAAATTCTAAAACAAAAAGCTGGTAATGGAAAATACTTTGCTTGTATTTACCAAGATAATGTAACATTAAAAATTGCAAAAAAGAACAAAGCAAAATATTCTCCATATGAATATGGGTATTACCAATCCGGAAATAGAGGACATAGCTCTATTTATCAGGAAGGTTCTTCAATAGAAGAAACAAAAAATATAGGATGGAATTATCAAAATGGTTTGAAAGGTCTTATTGAAGGAAAAAAATTAAGAGAATACTTTCAGCTTGATAGAGATAGTTGACAATAAATAAAAAAAATGTTATAATATATTAATATATTAAAAAAAAGAAAGGTGGGGGTTTTATGAATAAAGAAATTATTTATAGTCTTGTAAAAAAACATTTTTCTCTGAAAGATACAAGCATAGATTATTTTAAGAAACAACTTTTTGAACCAGATGTTGATTCGGTTTATAAAAATATTTTAGGTGATTCTAATGAGTTAAGAAAAAGATGGGTCATTAAAGATGAAAACAGAAATAATATTGATGGTGGATGGTATCAATTCAAAAGGCAATTCAGACATTTTATTAGTCATCACAATCTTATTTATTCTGAATTCAGAATTGGAAAAAAAATAATTAATAAAAATGAAATCAAGCTAAGAAAATTGCTTATAGTTTATTATGAAAATATGAAATATGAATCAGAAGCGATTGATGATGGAATCAAATGTTGTCGTAGTTGTAGTTGCGATATAGAAAGAAAAATCGATAAATGTCTTGATAAAATTGGAAGTCAAAAACTTCCAAAAGAAGCCAATCTTCAAATTGTTCTTTCTCTTAATTTTGCCGACTGGTTTCTTTGTTCTACTGCTGAAGAGGGTTGGGGATCTTGTTTAAAACTTACAAATAATAACTATTCTTATTGGACTGGATTGCCAGGATTAATTGGTGATAAAAATAGAGCAATGCTTTATATCACAGATGGTAAAAAGAAATCTTTTGAAGGAATAACAACTGATAGATTCTTGAGTAGAACTTGGGTTCTTCTTGATAAAAAGAATATTCCAAATATAATAAAGTGGTATCCACAAAAATTTGTTGATAAAGAATTTATTACTGAATTAACTAATTGTAATTTTATAAAAATGAATAGTGATTTTATTTCAAAAAATCGAATTTATCCTCTATATTTCAAAAATGGAAATTCTTCTTTCATTTATCAAGATGATACAGAATTTAAAACTAATTATCATATTTATGGAACAGGTGGAGGATTTTACTATTTTATGGAAAATAGTAATTCTATTCATACTGGTGACCTTTTCTCTTACGAATATGGTCTTAGTGGATTAATTAATAGTAATACAGAAATCTGCGAATGTGAAGAAACTTATTGTTTTAATTGTGGCGATCAAAATAACGAAGATTCTTTCTATGAATATGAAAATAACTTATGGTGTGAAAGTTGTTACAATGAATATATAAGAACTTGTGGTTGTTGTGATAGACAAATTCATATTGATGGTTCTAATTGGATTGAAGATGAAAATCAAAATGTTTGCAATAGATGTTTTGAAAGAAACTATTTCTTTTGTCACAAATGTGGATATAATTGTAATTATGAAGAAAGCGTCAAATTAAAAAATGGTGATTATATTTGTAAAGAATGTGCAGAAGAAATGGAATGCTGTGAAGTATGTAATAGAAAAGAAGTAACAATTATTCACACAAAAGAGAAAATGATTTGTAAAGAGTGTCTTGAAAAAGATTTAACTCAACATATTTTAAATCTTTCAAAAGAAAAAGAGGTAGCGTAATGGAAATGAAATTATTTGATAACGAACATTATAAAGTGCTTATGTCAGAAGAATATAATTATACCTTCAATAAAGATAATGGAAGATTTTTTAGATGGGGAAAAACGAAGGAAGATAATCCTTCGTATTCCCCTTTTGGTCCAGAAATACTAGATCTTGAAATTTCAAAAGGGAGTTGTTTGGGTAATTGTGATTTTTGTTATAAGTGTAATGGTTTTGATAATAATAGTGTTAACCTTTCTTTTGCTAACTTCAAAAAGATTTTTGACAAGATGCCGAAAATTCTTACGCAAATTGCTTTCATTTTAGAAAATGGAAAAGAGATTACAGTAAAATCAAATAAAAAAATAAAACTTGTTAATGGAAATTATAAATTAGCAAAAGATATTATAGAAAATGACGATATAGATGAAAATCAGTTTTTTTAATGCGATTTGTGTAAAGATAAAAATATGAGCAGAAAATTAACACAAGAAAAAGTAGAAAAAAGATTTTTAAAAAAGGGGTTTGTTTTATTATCTGAATATAATGGATCGTATAAATTAGTTAATGTAAAATGCCATTGCGGCAAAATTTTTAGAACTAAACCTTTAAATATTTTTTATGGTCATAAATCATCTTGTGGTTGTTTATTTTATCAATACAGAAAAAGAGAAAATAATTATTTGTGGAGTGGTTTTGGAGAAATAAGTGGTTCTTTATGGAAAGCAATAATTAAAAATGCTAAAAAAAGAAATATTGTTTTTAATTTATCTATTGAGGATGCTTGGAGCAAATTTTTGAGTCAAAATAAATCATGTATTTATACAGGTGAAAAAATTATTTTTGCTAAACAACATAAATTTAGAAATCAAAGAACTGCAAGTTTAGATAGAATTAATTCATCAAAAGGTTATATGATAGATAATATTCAGTGGATACATAAAGACATTAATGAAATGAAATGGGATTTAGAAGATAAAATATTTATGTATTATGTTAATTTAATTGTTAATCCAATAAAACAAAAAAGTAAGAATATAATTATTATTGAACATAATCATAAAAACTGGAAAGGATTTGGAAATGTTAGTGGCCATTTATTTAGTAGGATAAAACTTAGTGCTAAAAAAAGAAATATAGATTTTTTTGTTTCTATTAAAGATTTATGGAATAAATTTTTAGAACAAAATGGATTATGTGCTTTAACTGGATTAGACATAAAAATTATTGATGGAACTGCAAGTTTAGATAGAATTGATTCAAAAAAAGGATATATGTTGAATAATATTCAGTGGATACATAAAGATATAAATAATAAAATAAAAAAACATTACAGTGAGGAAAAACTTAAAAAAATATGTTTGAAAATTTTGAAACATAGGGGGATAATATGAAAGTAAAGAAAGTTAAAAAAAAATATGTACATCATCTTTTACAGGTGGCCTTTGGAATAACAGATATTTATGCCAATCCTGATTTCTTTAAGATGATGAAATATTCAAGAGAGAAAGGTGTAATACCAAACTATACAACTCATGGTCTTGATGTTGATAATTATGCTGTTGATTTTACTGCGAAAAATTGTGGAGCAGTTGCAGTAAGTGTATCATCTCGCCCTGTAAAGATAAGGATGAGGAGAAAGAAATGCAAAAATGTGAATATGGATGTGGAAAAGAAGGAAAATATCAGTTAAAAAATGGTAAGTTGTGTTGTTCTGAAAGCGTGAATTCTTGTGAAGGTAAAAAAGCAAAGCATGATCAATATGGAGAAAAAAATCCTATGTTTGGGAAATCTTCTTGGAATAAAAGTTTAACAATTGAAAATGAAAGAGTTAAAAAGAACGTAGAAGCAGCAACAAAAACGATTAAAAAACAATTTGAAGAAGGAAGAGAAGTTTGGAATAAAAGTTTAACAATTGAAGATGAAAGAGTTAAAAAGAACGTAGAAGCAGCAACAAAAACGATTAAAAAACAATTTGAAGAAGGAAGAGAACATCCATTAAAAGGTAAAAAAAATAGGAAGAGAAGAGTTCCTATTAATGAAAATAATATAATAAATTTTTTTAAATATGCTATTAGAAATAGAATTCAATATCTTTGGAGAAAAAGAGTTATATCTGTAAAAGGAAAAAAATGTGAAAAATGTGAAAGCAATTCAAATATAGAGGTTCATCATAAAACATCATTTAATGAAATCTTTGAAAGATGTTGGTTTAAAAATATAAAAATAAAAGATAACAAAATAGATATAGATGAAATTGAAAAATTATATGATGATATTTACGAAGAGCATACAATTGATATATCAATTGTCTTATGCAAGAAATGTCATTCAATTATAGATAAATTTAGAAATTAGGGGGATTAATGAAAAATTATAATAAACTTTTAAAAGACGGTTGGGAATTAGTAAATTCTTATGAAAAAAATGAAGAGTATGAATATAAAGAATTTATTGTTGATAAACAAGATGTTGCTTACGATGCAGTAAAAAAATTTACTGATGCAGGAATGACTCAAGTAAATATTCATTTTATGTTATCAGAAGAAACTTCTGATCTTGCTCTTAGAGTTATTGAAGATATAGGAACTGATCCAAGATTGGAAAAGTTAAATGCTATAGTTTTTCTTGGTTATAAACACAAGAATCCAGATAGTCCTCATTCTCCAATTCCAAGTGTAGGATTGTATAAAACCATTATAGAATACTGTGATTCCTGGAAGATAAGATATGGCTTTGATAGTTGTAGTTGTCCTTTATATTTTAAATCAATACAAGAAAAAGAGGATATGAAAACTCTTTCAATGTATGCAGAACCTTGTGAATCAGGACTTTTCAGTTCATATATAAACTGTGAAGGAGAATTCTATCCATGTTCTTTCTCAGAGGAAAAAGGAACTTGGAAAAAAGGTATAAATGTTTTAGAAATAGATGAGTTTTTAAG
>Ga0307377_10005735_pt1 | contig 13206 bp, 13 predicted proteins | sample TR3MG_FD_202535 | JGI IMG/M metagenome (GOLD analysis project Ga0307377, IMG submission 202535) | Soil microbial communities from Risofladan, Vaasa, Finland - TR-3 | ecosystem: Environmental > Terrestrial > Soil > Coastal area > Acid sulfate soil | place: Finland: Risofladan, Vaasa | collected... | reverse complement strand
AGTTAGTGTAAAAACTAGCTTCATTAACATTTGGAGTAAGTATTTTAAGGTGAGGAAACAAATCTCTTTCTATTTCCAATTCCAGTCCTTCGCTCGAAATCCTAGCACCTGCGCTAGAAACCGAAACCGGATCTAATACGGCGATTAATTCGTATTTTTTCACATTTTCAACAATGATATCTAAAGCTTTAACATCGGGAATCATTCCTATTTTGACGTATTTAACTGGGTAACTTCCTAAAATTGAGTCCAACTGGTTATCTAGATCGTCAGAGAGAGATTTGTATCCTACAAATTCAGTCGCGTTTTGATAAGTAATAGCTGTAATTGCTGAGAAAGGATGAACTCCGCATCTATCAAATGTCCTAATATCTGCTTGAATACCCGCACCAGAGGTAGGATCTGAACCCGCTATTGTTAAACAAAAAGTTTTCATACTATAATATTAGTAAAACTTAAATCCTAATTAACTCTTTCATAAGCCCATTTGGCTTTATCGTCCAAACCTAGTGCTTCATATGCCTTTGCAAGAAATAAAAATCCGTCAGGATAATTATAATTCTCTTTTACTAATTTAAATAGTTGATTAATGGCAAGATCAAAGCGTCCTCGCATGTGGTTTATCTTACCTTTTAGGAATAGAATATCCTGATCTTTTTTATTTGAAAGATTCTTATCTTCGTGCAATTCTAACCGCGATAAAGCATAGTCATATTCTTGTTCGTTAATTAGGATATTGATAGATTCGATGAATTTTAGAAAAGTCATTTTCGAGGCAACTAATTCCATTTTTTTTGACTCTTCTTTTTTAAGTTCGTTATCTAATGTTGATAGCTTCTCATCTTCTCTAAGTTTTATGAAATCTTTGAATTCATCAAGCACTCCATTTGGATACGGTTCTCTGCATAACGGACAATTAGAAGAATGAAGTAACCACTCCTTCAAACAATCAGTGTGAGTCGGATGCCCATTAGGACAATCGTGAGAAGAATCTACGCCTTCAATAATACCCAAATGACAAATGATACAAATAGCCATGTCAATCAGAAAACTATTTAATAAATTATAAAATTATAACTTTTAAGTATATGTTCTTTTTAATATTTCACTCTAATATATTCGTATTACCCTCGAATCGATTATGTCAACGAACAAAAAACGATTGTTTAATGAGCTCCTAACAAAGTTTTTATTAATGTATGAAGATGTAGATGCTCTGATTGTATCCGATCATGAAGGATTAATAATTGCTGGGCAAAAAAGAGCAAGCATTGATATGGAATTGGTATCTGTTTTAACAGCTTTAATCAATCCTATTTTAGAAAGAATTAGAGACGAATTTGCCTTTAAAAAATTTGGATCAGCTAGTTTTGATACCGAAAACAATCGACTGTTGTTTATATCTATTGACGAGAACATAACTCTCAGTGTCGTATTAGATACACTATCCTCCATTGATAAAATTAGCCCATATGCATATTTTTTAGCAGAAAAGACTGCTCAAATTATTTATGCTGGAGAAAACGATGTCATTGAGGTCACAATACCCAATTTCGACACAGAATCCGAAAGCTTAAAGGAACCCGATAGAATAAAAAATCAAATCTATCAATTACGTTTAGATTCAGGAGGAATTTATAAATTTAAATTTATAATCGTGGGCGACAAAGCTGTTGGAAAATCTTCGATTGTAAGGAGATTTGTAGAAAATAAATTTTCTCTTGATTATAGGGCTACTCTTGGCTTAAATGTCCTCTCTCATTCATTAAACTTCTATGGTAATGAAATCTACTTTTCGCTTTGGGATGTAGGAGCACAAGAATATTTCAAACGCTTTAGAAAAACTTATTATATAGGCGCTCAAGCTGCTTTCATTGTGTTCGATGTTTGTAAAAGAGATTCCTTCGCAAATGTGAAAGTATGGTATAAAGAACTTGAAGATTTTCTCAATAAAAAAAATATCCCCATAGTAATTGTAGGTAATAAAATAGATTTAGTAGATCAGAGAAGCGTCGTATATCAAGAGGGTATTGAGCTTGCTGAAGAGCTTACAAAGGAGAATATTGAAAGTGACTTCTCTTACATTGAAACTAGCGCATTAACGGGCGAAAATATTGAGGACGCTTTTAGCTTAATAGCATACCATTATATAATGAAGAGAAAAGAGAGAGAGGAGCAAAAATTAGAAGAGAGCTTAATGGATCAAATCAATTCGTTATTAACTAAAAGAGGAAAATTAACCATCTCTTTTATTACTGAAAACCCATACTGGAGTCCCGGATTGCAGATCCTAAATGATGTTAATATATTATGTAAATGTGAAAAACTAATAGATGATAAAGATAAAAGATTGTATGAATACTCCAACGGGCTTATTATTAAGAACTTTTTGTTCGATAACATAGATATTAAAGATTCTGATGGTGTATTTATCATATTTGACGCCAGAAACAAAAAGCACATCGAGCAAAAATGGAAAGATGTGGTTTTGAACATTATAAGCAATTTAAAAGAAAATAAAGTTGCACTAATTGGCGTGAGAGTATCAGATGAAACCGATTGGTCAAATATAATGGAAGAATTTAATGTCAATCAATACTTAGAGAAGAAAATGGTATCTCTTTTGTTTTTTAAGATTGGCTTCGAGTATAGATTGGAAATATACGATCAACTTGATGTAATGTTTAGTACAATTACAAATTTATGAGTTCTTACATTAAGCATTAGTGAAAGCTAGCATAAAAGGTTAATAATTTCTAATAACTATTTCTAAAAGCAAGTTAAATTATTACATATTTTAAGAAATTAGCATGTTTTCCTTGAAATTAACAAAAATTTAAATAATTTTTGTCTATTATTTTATCACACCTCTGAATTGAAATTAACAGTGGAAAAAGTTGAGTCCTATGGAAGAAATGGCTTATAAAATATGTATATTTGGAGAAAGTGGAGTAGGAAAATCTACTTTAGCACATCGTTATTTAAAAGGTTATTTCGAAGAGGACATAAAACTTACGATGGGTGCTGAAATTTTTGTGAAATATATCAATATAGAGAATATAAGAGTGGTTCTGCAAATTTGGGATTTTGGGGGTGAAGATGACTTTAAATTCCTATTACCTTTGTACTCTAATGGATCATCTGGTGGAATTTTCATGTTTGATCTGAGTAATAAAGCGCCATTAAAAAATATTGATGGCTGGATCGAGACTTTTAAGAAAGGTTTAGCATCTAGTGAAAAAGAAATTCCAATATTAATGGTTGGGGGGAAATTAGATCTGCAAGATCAAATTACCGTAACTGAAAGCGAAGCAGTAAGCATCGCGAAAGATCTTAATCTGTATAAATATATCGCATGTTCTTCTAAGTCAGGTGTAAATGTTGAAATTATTTTTGAAACATTAGTAAGAGACATTTTGAGATTTCAGAATTTAATCTAAATAATTAAATAATTCGCATTAATATTACACTTGAATTTGATAGCTTTTTTGCACCTATAAAAACTATTTGAGACTTTATTTAATGAGATAACAAATGTTTGCACAAATTGAATATGGTAAAGAACTACAGTTTCTAGCTTATTTAGTTCCGGTTATAATGGGTATTCAATTAACTATTTATTTTTATACACAATATAAGAAACTTAAAGATGAGGATCTTCCGCTCAATATTATTTTATTAGCATTTGGTTCGTTTATTTTATTCATGGTTATTGGTGCTTTATTTATTCAAATTGCGAGAAATTTTATTGTGAATGAGACCATTTATGAAATAGTTTATAGAATTGGTTGGGTATTAACTTTTTTTTCTACGATATCTTTTTCAAGATTCATTATCCTTGAGGAGTTTACTTTAATTATTAATCTAAAAGTTGCGAAAACTTTAGTGATACTAAATTTTATACCAATTTTTTGCGTTTTTATTTTACCCTCATTACAGTCTCCAATCTTTATTGGAAGTATTTTTTTTGTCGTATTGAATGGTTTATATATAATTAGATTTCAAATAATATTGATCCAAAAATCAATAGGAAGGATAAGAACAAAAATTAGATTTTTTTTCATTGGAGCTTTGATTAGTCTCATTGCATTAGTTTTTGCTGTAATTGTGGGATTACGCTTTTTACCTCCAATTATTAATGAAATTGTGTATTTTACAGGAGTACTGAATCTATTTATAGGTTTCTTGATAATTTATTTTTCAGTTTACAATTTTCCACCTTTTTATGAATTTGAGTGGCGTGAGAATCTTATTAAACTTTTTATTTTTAACCCCAAAGATTTTAAGAGCTTATATCATTTGGATTTAGTTCAAAATTCTCATACAAGTAATTATGCCGAAAATATTGATAGGCTTTTTTCAAAAGGAATATCTGGAATTGAAAAATTAATTACTACAATTACTAATACAAAGACAGAGAGAATAGATAAGATACAGCAAGACGATTTTCTAATAATGTTTGAGTATGGAAATGTTCCTATTTCATTAATTTATGTTTTAATTGTTAAAAAGGATTTAATTAGTTCAAAACATTTATTAAAAATCATTAGAATACGATTTGAATCATTTTTCAAGGAAATATTATTAAATTTAGATAATATAGAGGAAGATCAAGAAAAAATATTTATTAGCTTTAATAATATAATGGAAAATATATTACGAGGATGATGAAATTATTTTTCCTATAACCGATCCACTAAGATTTGTGTCTTTAATATTGGAATGGATTTTTATCATTTTGTGTCTTGAATTAGGATTATATTTTCAAATAAAACATAAAAAGCAACCAGTGCAGATTAAAAATTCACAAAATGTTGGATTTTCCGCGCTATTTTATGGAATTTCACTTTTGAGATTCTTTATATTAATAGGGGATTATTATGCTATTGGAACGATAACTTCCCCGTTTTTAATTTGGTCAAGTGGGAGTTTTAGATTTGTATTTTTAAATTTTGGATATTTATCAATAAATTTTGGTTTCTTACTGTTTACTTTTTGTATGGAAAAATATAAAAAATTCTTTTTCAAAAAATATTTTTTCACTTTTTGCTTTTTAATACAAATTTTTATTCTCATTTCTATGGTTTTAATCGATCTTTTTAGTATTCTTTATCTATCAGTTTTATTATTACCGCTTTTCATCATATTTCTGCTTATCTATGCTAAAGATTTTGATAAACAAGGTAAAAAACAAAAGATACTCCCTAACATTGGTTTGAAAATGGGATTCTCAATTCTACTTATGTTATCTGGTCATATACTTACAATAGATTTTGTTTGGTATTATTATGGATTCATAACTAGATTAACCGGAATTAGTATGCAGCTTATCGCGATTGGTTTGATTTTTAAAATGTTCAGAAATTTTTTTCCCTTTTTTGAATTTAACTGGCACGATAAAATCGAAAATATATATATTTTGAATAGAAATGGGATTAATCTATATAGCAAATCTTTTTTAGAAGAAAGAAAAACTATCGATGAACAGGTCATATCTGGAGCATTATCATCAATAAATATTATGCTTAATGAATTAATGAATACCAAAGAAAATAAAATTTTGATCATTAAGAAAAAGAATAAAATAGTAACTATTTTTGCAAGTGTTTATATTATTGGTGTATTAGTTAGCACAGAGGAACTAGAATTTTTTAAGCATAACATTAAGAGATTAGTTTTAAAAATTGAAACACTCTATAGAAACCTGCTAATCAATTGGAATGGAGATAGAACCCAATTTTATCCAGTAAAGGATATTGTGACTGATATCTTTTCAATGTGAATAGATTTTTTCTAATTCTTTCTTTGAAATCTACGACCAAATTGAAGTGATGTTTAATTCTATCATAAACCTCTAAACTTTTCTCAAATTTTGCTAACTAAACCTTTATAAATTGAAAAAGCTACTTTTAAAAGCAAGTTGTGTTATATTTATGATAAGACGAAGTTTTTCTTTGTCTAGACCAAAAAAAGGTGTAAAATTCAATTGTTAGGAAACAAGCAAAAGCTTTTTAACGATATCCTTAATAATTTCTTGGAGCGGTTTTCCGAAATAGATGCTATTATTATCTCAGATCTTGAAGGTTTCGTGATCGCTGGAGAAAAAAGGAAGGATATTGATAGTAACATCGAGATCATCTCTGTTCTAACAACCCTTATTAACCCCGTTTTAGAAAGGATAAGAAATGAATTCAGTTTCAAGAAATTTGGAACTGCTTCGTTCGACACGGATGAGCATCGCTTATTATTTATTACAATAGACGAAGAAAGAATTTTAAGCTTAATTTTTAATAGCATGGCATCAGTTGAAAAAGTGGCACCCTATACCTATTTTTTAGCTGAGAAAACTGCTCAAATACTTAACATGCAAGGGGATGAATTAGTCCAGCTAGATATCCCTGATTTTGATTCTGAAGCAGAAAGGCATGAAAAACTTAAAGAATCTATATGTCAATCAGAATTAGATGAATGTGCTAATTATGCCTTTAAATTTATTATCGTAGGATCACACGAGGTAGGAAAAACTTCTTTAATCCGACAATTCGTAGAAAAAAAGTTTTCGCACGATTACCGAGCAACTATAGGATTAAATATTTTTGCTCATAATTTTGACTTTCAGGGAAACGAAATTCATGTCCAGCTCTGGGATATAGGCGCGCAGCAATATTTTAAAAGGTTTCGCAAGATATACTACAGCGGTGCAGAAGCGGCTTTTATTGTTTTTGATATTACTAACAGAGAATCATTTAATAAAATCAAAGGGTGGCATGGAGAGATAAATCAGCTCATTGATGAAAAAAATATCCCTATAGTTATCGTGGGAAATAAAGTCGACTTATCTGAGCAAAGAGTAATATCCACAGTTGAAGGAGAGGAGTTAGCCAAATTACTATCAGAAACCTACATAGAAACCAGTGCTCTTTCCGGTGAAAATGTGATCGACGCTTTTGAATTAATTGCTTACCACTACATCATTAAATCCAAAAAAAAGGAAAAAGATGTAATTCGAGAAGATTTAGTGAAAGCTATTCTCTCAACCTTAAAAGAACTAGTTATCTTAGAATTAACATTCATATCTGAAAACATGAGTTGGGATCCCGGCTTCCAAACGGTAATTCATCTGGAGGACCTCGGTGAATATTCAAAGCTAAAGGATAGTAATGAAGAAAAATTATATCCTTATAAGAACGGTCTAATTTTAAATAGTTTTACCTACGACGATTTTAATCTATCTAATTCGGACGGTGTATTCTGTATGTTCGACGCTCGCGAAAGGGAACACATTGATCCTAAATGGAAGGATATCCTTATTAACATAATTAAAAAAGTTAGAAGGAAACGCGCTGTAATTGTGGGAATTCGAGTATCTGACGACAAAAACTGGTCCCAGTTAATGGAAGAATTTTTAATCGATAGGGATTTAGAAGAGAAGGTTGTGTCGGTTCTATTCCTAAAAATTGGTCCAGACTATAGAGAAACTATATACGAACATTTGAAACTAATGCTAGATGTTATAGTTACCACGAGAAAATTATAATATTAGATTTTTACTCTTTTAGCTTATTTTTAAGTTTAATAGAAATTAGATCACCCATTTCTGTCGTGGTAAGTGTTTTTAAGCTATCATTTTTAATGTCAGTAGTCCTTCCTTCTAATAAAGCCTCTTCAACAGCAGTATCTATATCATTTCCTATTTCGGACGAGTTAAACGATTCTTCGAACATTAATTTTACGCTTAAAATCGTGCCTATAGGATTTGCAATTCCTTTTCCAGCAATATCGGGGGCTGAACCGTGAATTGGTTCGTACATTGACACTTTTCCGGGATGAATGTTTCCACTTGAGCCCATTCCCAGACTTCCTATAAGGAAAGCGCCTTCGTCGCTAATAATATCTCCAAACATATTTTCTGTGACTACAGTTTGAAATTTAGATGGCTCCCGAATAAGCCATTGGCAAAAGGCGTCGATGTATATATCTTCAGTTTCTATGGCTGAAAAGTTTTCGCTAATCTCATGGAAAATTTTTCTCCATAATTGGCTTGTTTTTAATATGTTTGCCTTATCAACGGAAGTAACCTTTTTATAACCTTTTCTTACTGCATAATCAAACGCAAATTTTATAATTCGCTCGCAACCTTCTCTGGTGTAAAGCATTAGGTTCTCTGCTGAGTCTTCTTCCAACTTACCTATGTTTTTATAAAGACCCTCAGTATTTTCTCGTATAAAAACAATATCTATTCCGTCTCCTATAAACTCGTCTTTTAAAGGACAGTTTTCGCGAAGTACGTTATATAATTTTACGGGTCGTAAATTAACATATAAATCTAACCCTTGTCGGATCTTTAATATTGCACTTTCCGCTACCCCCGGTGGTAAATCAGGCAAGCCAAGAGCGCCAAACAATAAGGCATCAGAATTTCTAATAGTTTCAAACGATTTTTCAGGAAGATTAGTACCAAATTCCTTCCAAACCTCACCTCCTGCTGGTGCGTCTTTAAATTCAAAATCATAATCAGTGAACTCTGAAACGATCTTTAGAATTTTAATTCCTTCGTTCACAACTTCGGGACCGCAACCATCACCACGAGTGATTGCTATTACTTTCTTCATACCATTTACCCATTATATTTTTAGAAATTTACTTAGTATTTATAATAGAAGGTTTATATACTATTCTTAATTCTTCTTGTTTAAACTTATATTCATGGTTAGTAAAAATGTCGTCAGATCCTAGTTTTTTTGATGTATGGTATAAAATTACATTTGTTGTTGTCTTCACTGGAACTTTATTGGTAACATTTATTGCTCCAATGAACATCTTGCCAGGAAGCATTCTATTTCCTAAATATGTCGAAGTTTGTGTGCTAACTTGTTACATGGTTGAAATTCCCATTAACAGCCTTTGGGGTGGACTGATTAACGGTGGAACTTATGGAGTTTTAGGAACGATAGGATATTTAGGAATTCGGTCAATCTGGAGAAAGTTAAAGAAATGAAATAATAAAATGTTGATTAGTTTCCCTTTTTTTTTAGTAAGAAATTAGACTTCTATTTATAATGAAATTAGAAAAGATAAAATACAATCAAGTTCAGATTTAATATAGAAATAAAAGAGAATGAGAGAAATGGAAATAATTGTTAAGCCTTTGAGTTCTAAGTTAATTGAAGACTTCCTAAATTTTTTCAACAATGTAGCCTTTACAGATAACCCCGATTGGTCTGGATGCTACTGCCAATTTTATCATTTCCCTGGAAGCATAAAAGAATGGAAAAAAACTACAAAAGAACAAAACAGAAACGCATCAGAAAAATTAATACTTGAGGAAAAGATGAAAGGATTTCTGGCTTACGTAAACAATCAACCCATAGGGTGGTGTAATGTTAATAACAAAGAAGTTTACTCAAACATTCCCTCCGAGGACGAATCGGAAGAAGATACGAAAGATAAAATTGCTTCAATCGTATGTTTTGTAATCTCACCGAATTACCGGAGAAAAGGCATCGCGCGTTTATTATTACAAAAAGCAATAATTAATTTAAAGGAAAACGGATTTAAATGGCTGGAATCGTATCCTAGAAAGGGTGAATTATCTAATGCTCATAGTTACCATGGACCCGTTTCATTATACTCTTCTGAAGGATTTTTTGTAGTTAAAGAGACAGAAGATTTTATGGTAATGCAGAAAGATTTAACTACTGAAGTTTGAAATGAGTTTTCCGATAAATAAAACCTTATTCTATCATTTATTTTATCTCATTAGAAGAAATATAATACTATTAATAATTTTTTAAAAAGTTGGTATAAAATTTTATCAGACTAAATTAATCCTAGTACACACTTCCAAATTAAAAAAAATCTCTTATCTAAAAGCTCAACAGCGTGTTTATCGCCTTTCTTCTCTCACATCGCAATTTTGTCGATCGGGCGATCTTATTAACCGAAAGATATACTATCGAAAAAATTAGGCAACTTTTAAATATATGAATGAAAATATATTATATAATAAAGTTCAAAGTAAAGCATAAGAACTTTATAAAAAATATTACTAAATTAAAAGTGGAGGAATGAAATAATGGCTAAAAAAGTATTTGCCTGGTCACCAGTTAGAAAATTAATGAAAGATAACGGCGCTGAAATGGTTGCTCGTGAAGCAGTCGATGCATTAATCGATTATCTTGAAAAAGTTGCCAGAGGAGTAACAAATAAAGCTCTTGAAATGACTCGTCACGCCGGTAGAAAGAAGCTAACTGATAACGACATGAACTTGGCAATGAAATTAATGTAAGTTTCAAAACTAAATTAAAAATTTAAATAACTCTTTTCTTTTTATATCTATTTTTTTTATTGATTTAGTATAGTTTCAATCAATATATTAATAAAAAATGAATTCTGGTTAATTTTATATGAGTGATATCTCGTGAGCCAAGAAGAATTTAAGAAGAAAATCTCAAGAAATATTTGGAAGTTCTATTTGTACGGTTTTATTTTGGGGATTCATACAGTCAGGGGCGTTTATTATCCGTATATGACCGTGTGGGGAGGTTTAACCTTCTTTGAGATGATGCTCTTACAAAGTTATTTCATGTTTATGATTTTTATTCTCGAAATCCCCTCTGGAGCTATCGCTGATTACTTGAGTAGGAAAACAGCTATGGCTTTATCTGCTTTATTTGTGGTTTCGGCGGCATTTACCTATAGTATTTTTCCAAATATTTTTTTATTCTTTTTAGCCGAGACATTTTGGGCGTTTAGTATTGCTCTAATGTCAGGTACAGATGAAGCTTTTATATTTAGCACTTTAAAAATAACGGGTGAAGAAGATAAATTATCAAAGATTTTAGGTAGAACTCAATTAATGTTTATAATCGCAAATGTTATATCAGCACCATTAGGTTCTGTTATCGCAGAATTTATCTCTTTACAGTTTACTATGACCTGTTTAGGATTAATTTATATTGGAGCATTTCTCACTTCACTTACCTTTATGGAACCAACATTTAAAAGAGAAGAGAAAACCAAAAGATACTTAACGATTTTAAAGGACGGTTTTAACGAGCTAAAGAAAAATAAAATTTTAAGAATCCTTTGTTTTGATAGATTATTCATAAACATTTGTATATTCCTCTTATTCTGGACTTATCAACCGTATCTAACTGCTGTCAATATCCCAATAGTATTGTTTGGGTTTATCTTGGCAGGAATGAATGTATTTAATGCAATATTCAACGAATTAATTCCTAGATTCTTAAAAAAAGTTAATAAGAAAAAAGATTTATTGATTAGTGTTAATATAATCAACGGCATTGCGTATATTATACTAGGATTTGCTGTTATTCCCATTCTAGGTATATTTATGCTCTTTCTTATTGTAGGTTTTGGATACACTCGAGGACTAATTTATATAAATGGAATTAATATGCAAATTGAATCTGAAAATAGGGCTACCGTTCTTAGCACGATTAACATGTTTGAAAGCATATTAAGGGCGATTTTGTATCCATTTATCGGACTTATTGTAGAATGGAACCTTTTTGTTATGTTTATAATAATAGGGATTATGATTCTAATACTTACAGCGCTTACTAGAGTAAAAAGTGAATATCTTTAACCAATTTCATTTATAGTCAATATTTTCGTAGTTCAAATTATTAGCGAAGAATTTTCAAATTGAAAATCAAAATTGGTTATTTTCCGTTGGATTTCTAAGCAAAACAAAATAGAAAAAACTTTAATTCTTTCTTACATTAGAATATATCGTTCAGAGTAATTAGAAATTGATAAATTTTAAGGGATTAAATCATGAATGAAGTTAAAGAAAATAAGGAAGAAGAGATAGAGGTTTTTCCTTTCATTGAGGGAGAATCTATTGATTTAGTTGCTGGCAATTCTAAATGGGTACAATTAATGTGCAAATGGCAAAATGATCCAAATGTTCGTCGTTACGCTCGAAATATGTGGCCCTTTACTATAGAAGATGTAAAAAAATGGTTCGAGCCCTCTCCAGACAACCATACGAGAGAATTTGTTGTTTTCACTATTTACCATAAACGCGACAAGCGCCCAATCGGTACAGTTGGATTTGGACGTATTAATTGGGTTAACAGGAATGCTAACATTTTCGCTACTATTGGAGAGCCGGAATATTGGGGGAAGGGTATCGCTATTGAGGCAAATAAATTATTGATTAAATATGGTTTTACGGAATTAAACTTTCATAAAATATATGCAGGAGTATTTACGCCGAATAAAAGATCACTTCGAGCAGCAGAGAAATTGGGTTTTGAAAAGGAAGCAATTTTAAAAGAAGAGATGTTTGTTGACGGAGTGTATCATGATATCCATAAATTCGCACTTTTCAAGAGAGATTGGATTAAATCCAATCAAAACGAATCATAAGATGTTTTTTTTGTAAGGTTTAGTCTTCAAAATAAGAAAATTTAATCAAATCAAAAGAGATTAATTGATTTAAAGTTGTAAACTATGCCGGAAGAAAAAGAAAAGAGTAAAAAAGAGATTGAAGTCTTTCCATTTATCGAAGGGAAAATTATTGATTTAGTTGCCCAAAACTCAAAATGGGCTGAACTCATATGCAAATGGAGAAACGATCCAAAAGTCCGACAATATTCAAGAAATGCGTGGCCAAGGAGTCTGGATGATGTGAAAAAAAGGTTTGAAACTATTCTAGATGAGCATGGACATACCAGGGATAATGTAGGTTTCATAATTTATCACAAATGTGATAAACGTCCAATTGGAGATATAGGATTGAACCGCATTGATTGGGTAAGCCGTCATGCTAATATTTTCGCAATGATTGGTGAACCAGAATATTGGGGGAAGGGTATAGTCGGTGAAGCCGCTCAATTAGTACTCAAATATGCATTTACAGAATTAAACTTGCACAAGATAAAAGCGGGTGTATTTACACCAAATGAAAGATCTCTTCGTGCAGCTGAAAAGCTGGGGTTAAATAAAGAAGCGGTAGTGAAAGAGGCGATATATGTCGACGGAAAATACCATGATATTCATAAATGGGGCTTAACAAAAGACGAATGGCTAAAAAAAAATTAATTTTAACTACATAATGGTTAATCACGACTAAATCCATAATTTTACACTTGTCCAAGGAATTATAATCAATTTAATATCCTTTTAAAGATGATTGGTTAAAGCTAGAGAAAGAAAAATAGTTTACATAAAGAA
>Ga0307377_10005734_pt1 | contig 13208 bp, 12 predicted proteins | sample TR3MG_FD_202535 | JGI IMG/M metagenome (GOLD analysis project Ga0307377, IMG submission 202535) | Soil microbial communities from Risofladan, Vaasa, Finland - TR-3 | ecosystem: Environmental > Terrestrial > Soil > Coastal area > Acid sulfate soil | place: Finland: Risofladan, Vaasa | collected... | reverse complement strand
TACCTGGCACAGGAGATAACCGAAGAAAATAATTCACAGTTCCAGCGCAAGAACCGTGAAAAGATTCCAACACTGCCCGGATCTCTCATAGCGGGCATTGACACGGTGCCGCCGCTCCCTTAACTTGCCTCCAACCAACAAAGGAGAATTAGTTATGGCGAAAGCTAGAAAAAACCAACGATATACGCAGGAAGAACAAGACCTGCTGGTGAGCATGTACGAGGGCGGCACAGCCGTCGCAACAATCGCGCGGAAGCTCGGCAGAACCAAGCACGCGATCAATGTGCGAGTGGCGAGGCTGGGGATTTCCAGGAAAGAGCTTGCGCATCGCACGCCGAGCACATCCGAGACAGAGAGAATCCTTCGGACAGTTCTGCAGTCTGGATTGTCTACTGCTAAGAAATTAGAAATCGCTACTTCATTAATCTAAAGCACAAACTCTTGGCCCCGAGGCCCTTAGGCCGAGGTGGGGCCTTGTTTTTTTGGTCCGCCTTTTGGCGGAACTTATCCGTGCGATAGCAACTAAAAAACCCCCTGCGCGGGGGTCCAAACTCTCATTTGTTTTTTCGGTGCATCCAGGATACCACAGTTGCGCCTGTCGTCTAGTCCTGGTACCTTGAGTCAATGAGCGATTCTGAGAAGCCCCCTGAAGACGACAAAGAGCAACCATTATTTATGCGTGCGAATGATCCGAGCACCTGGAAAAAACCGGATGAAGTCAGTTGGGGGGATTATTCCTTCCATCCAGGGCGGCCCCTCACGGCTAGGCAGCGCGAAGTATGTCGAATGCACGTTGCAGGGTTCAAGCAAACGGAGATAGCAGAGAAACTAAACTATACACAGCCTCATATCTCGCGCATTCTTACATGCACTAAGGGAAAAGCGGAAGTTGAGCGCATTTTCGACAAGGCCTTCGAGCTTTCAGTCGCAGATCGCGTAAAAATACTAAGTACACCCGCATTAGACGTTTTCGAAGACATACTTACGTCAGAAGATCCGGAAATTAAGCCGCAGCTCAAGTTAGATGCCGCAAAATGGATTGCAGAGAAGATTTCGGGCAAAGCAAAACAAGAAGTCGAGTTCCAAGGCAGCATTGCAGTTAGTATCTTAGACCGTGTTAAGGAATTGCAGCAGTCGGGGCAAATTATTGATGTAACTCAGCAGTCAAGGCCCGAAGCTACCGAAGAAACTAAGGAATTAACGGAACAAGAGAAGGACAGGAAGAAGATCGATAATTTTTTCGACACCGACTTGTAAATCGTTCACGAATACGTCACACTCTCTAGTATAGAGGGGCCAGACTAACACCGATGAGTAACTCAGAAGAAGCCGTACAGCGCTACTTGCGCTATTCTCAAGATCCTTGGGCATTCCTAACCGAATGTGTATATACCCTCGATCAAGTTGACACAGATAACCCAATTAAGCTTTACCCGGGCGACCTAGATTACCTCTACTTCGTAGTGCAGATGTGGCAGCGCGAAAAACTAATCGCAGTTCCTAAGTCCCGCCGTATGACGATGAGTTGGACCTTCATTGCACTAAACCTATGGTTTGCAATATTCGGCAAAGGTCGTCATATCGGATTTATCTCTAAAAAAGAAGATGATGCGGCAGACCTCGTACAGCGGGCAGAATTCATATTCAACAATATCCCCGAGGATAAGATTCCCCGGGACTTACTTCCGAAGATCAAGGGCGGGAAAGCAACCAAGGCTCCCCCCGTCATGGAGTTCGAAGGTACATCATCAGTAATTAGAGGCACCGCTATGGGTGCCGATCAATTACGTCAGTTTACATTTTCTAGTCTCTTCGGAGATGAGTGTGCATTTTGGCCGGAGGCGGAGAAGTTTTATGCAGCAGCTAAGCCAACTCTAGACGGTGGAGGTCGCATGGCTCTCGTCTCTTCCCGCTCTCCCGGCTTTTTCAAAAAGATCGTTTTTGATAAGATTAACTCCCCGGATTATAATTTCCCGGAAGTTCCACCTTCGCAGGTTCGTTCTCCTATGGAGGGCATCGAGTGCTGGAAGAATCCAAACAACGGTTTCGTAGTTATCGATCTGCACTATACAGCGAATCCAGCGAAGCGCGGTCATGCTTGGAAAGAGGCGATCAAGAACAGTATGCCTATCCGCGACTATATGATGGAGTATGAGAAGAACTGGCAAACATTCCAGGGACTTTCTGTATATCCGGATTTCAACAAAGATGTGCATGTGATGAAAGAGGCCAGGAAGCCGGAGTATGGTCTTCCTCTCCTTCTCGGATGGGATTTCGGGCTCACTCCCGCCTGCATCGTCGGACAGCTCGTGGGGAATCAACTTCGCATCTTTCATGAGTTCGTAGAGCAGAACAGAGGGATAGAATCCTTCGCACCCATCGTAATGAATAAACTAAAGCAGCTTTACCCATCATGGACAGACCCCGATAATGATTACATTAGTTTTGTCGATCCGTCCGGCTTCTCCCGCAATGACGTAGACGAAAGAACGTGCGCACTTGAGCTTCGCAAGCAAGGATTTAAGAACTTGCAGCCGGGGCCTATGAATTGGGAACCTAGGCGGAAATCAGTTGAGGGTTTCCTCGTAGGTATCGATAGAGATGGGGCGCACTTCCAGATCAATGAAGTGAATTGCCCGACGTTAGTCGAGGGCTTCACGGGCGGTTACAGATACCCGGATGCCGCCTCCGACATAGAACCCACGAAGATCAGGCCAGTAAAAGATCATTACTCGCATCCGCACGATGCGCTTCAGTACTTAGCATTCGGTGCACACAAGAACGTCAATAAAGTATCTGTACAAATGCAATCACCATCATATAATTTCGGTTCGTCTACATCGACGAAGAAGCAAACGGAAATACCGCAACACAGGAGAAAAGAACTTGGCATCAAACTCTGATGATGAATCTAAAATCGTAACGTATGTATTGGACTCGAAAAATGAGGCAAACCAGGCGAAAAGAACTCGCATGGACCTCAACGAAAACAACTTTGAAATGTATCACCTGCAGCATGACTTCTCGCATAAGAAAGAGGGGCAGAGCCGCGAAATACTGGGGAAGCAAAGTATGGCAGTGGAGCAAATCCGCTCCTTTTTCGTACAAGCCCTCGTAGATATTGGTGACTGGTGGAAAGTTGAGTTCGAAAGTGGCAAAGAAAATCCGGCAGCTCTAATACAGCCTCACGAAATCTTCAAGCTGACAAATTACCTACTGGAGAAAGCAGGATATTTCTCACACGTTGGTAACGCGATTCAGTCGGCACTTCTCGGCTCTCTAGCAGTCACGAAGGTATGGGGTAAGGAAGTTCCGAAGCCTAAGTATGTTTCTAGAAAAGAAGGTAAGGGTAAGGACTTTAAGCGAAAGTTAATTAAAGAAGAGGATAAGACATTCCGTCTGCAGTTCGACATCGTTCGGCAGGAGAACTATTACCCGGACCCAACAGGCTTGAATTTATACAAGATTGAAGAATCCTATGTGGATTATCATGAAGTGAAGAAGCTCGCTAAAGGCAAGGGTGCAATTTACAATACTGAAGCTGTAGCTAACTTACGGCCCTATCAGGCAGAAGATGCAATCGACGCGGGGAAGAAAGCACGGGAGACCGGGCAAGATGTGACGAATCGGGAGAACCGACCCACAGTTAAGATATGGGAAATGTGGGGAGACATCATTGATCGTCAAACAGGTGACGTACTTCACGAGAACGTAGTAGTTACGATTGCGAACGAAAGAACGATCATTCGTAAGCCGACAGGCAATCCGAACTGGGATCAAATGGACCCATACGTAGTAGCTCCTCTCATTGAGGTTGCCAATTCAGTTTGGCACCGCGCCCTCATGGATGCTCCGACCAAGCACAATCGCTCTCTAATCGAATTATACAATCTAACTGTCGATGGAGCTATGCGCTCAATCCACGGGGTTAATCAGATCAGAACAGACGTTCTAGAAGATGCGAGTCAAATATCAGACGGCATTCCCTTCGGTACGACACTAAAGGTTACTTCAGCACTTCCTATGGGCGCAAAGGTCATGGAACCAGTCGTCACGGGAGATGTTCCGCAAGACGTACTGCAAGTAATGAATGTAATGCAGCAGGAATTCAATTCATCCGCACTTACTTCTGACTTACGTCAAGGGGTGCAGCCATTCCGCGCAGTAAAAGCGACTGAAGTGGTTGAGGCATCTAACTCCCTTACAAGTATCTTCCAGGGGCTCGGTAAGAATGTCGAGGCGAAGCTAGTACAGCGGCAACTCGAAAAAGCATGGATGGTAACCGCACAGAATATCGATAAGATCAGCAAAGAAGAACTACAGAGCCTATTCGGCGAGGAGCGGGGTGAAGAACTTTCCCAGCTTGCACCGGAAGATGTATTCGCAGAGACAGTAGGCTCCCTCCGCTTTAAGGTGTTTGGTATTTCTCTTACCCTCGGTAAGCAAAACGACTTTAAGAAATACATGACTATGCTACAGACAATCGGAAGTTCTGAAGTACTCATCGAAGAGTTCGCTAAGAAGTATGACTTCGGAAAGCTACTCGGGCAGATCCTAACTACACTCGACATCGATGAAGAGAAAATCGCAATCGACCCAGAACAGGGTGCCTTAATTGGCGGCGACTCTCCATTAGATGATGGAGCTGCCGCACAAGGCGGAGATCAGTTCGCAGCGCCGGGTGAAGAAGGTGCAGACGAACAGGCACAGAGTCTTCTCGATGGGGAAGCCCCTTTTCCGGGTAGCATTGCTACGTCTGGCCAGTAATGGACGAAAAGTCGGCACAGAAGTTAAATGAACTGCGAAGCTATGCGAATTTTGCACCCTATCTGCTTCCGATGCTGGAGAAGCGGAAAAAGGCGGCTCAGTCTCGCCTTATTTCAAATTATCACTCCGCAGCCGACCTATTGGGGCCTACTGCTGAAATAGCAATTCTATATGACATGGAAAGAGAAATTTTAAGCAAACTTAAAGAGCTGGAGAGCTTTAACACATAGGAGACAGTATGAGCAACGATATGACAGACGCAGGCACCCAATTACTTTCGGAAGAGAATTCCGAAACACTACAGCAACTTCGACAAGTAAATGAGCGAAGATCGCGTGGGGAGTCAGCACCCATCGAAGCAGCGGAAGCAGGAGTACCTGCAGGCGCTACTATCGAAGATGCAGACAACATCGTAGAGGCGAATCCTGAAGCAAAAGTAAAAATCGGCGATCAGGAATTTTCCTCACACGATGAGGCTTTTGCCTACGCGCAGTCGTTACATGAGCGCGGGGAGACCGAAAAGCTGATTAATGACGCATATCGGCAGGGCATCCAGGATGCTGCGCAGAGCGATCAATTCAATCAAAATGTAACTCAGTCTGCGCCGGCAGAACCAGAAGAGGATCTGGACGCTAAATTCTTCGAAAATCCTACCGAATACCTGAAGACAATGGGATCGAAGATACGGGCAGAAGCTAAAGCTGAGGCACTACATGAAATGCAAGTGAAGCAAGCCGAGACAAACCTATGGCAGGAATTCTATACGCGTCATCCAGACTTAGATGGTTTTCAACAAGACTGCGATTTCACACTAGAGCAGTTCAATGATGAAGTAGCTACACTAGCTAAGACACAGGGAAAACAGAAGGCAATGGATTATCTTGCACAGAAGGTACGCGCTAAATTCCAGACCTATATGGCCCGGCAGCGCCCGCAAGAAGAAGTGCAGCGAGCACCTGCACAGCCTAGTCCGTCAGGGGGCCAGAGAGTAACTCAGCAAAGCTCCGAAAAAGGGGCAGTTGATTTCATGTCACAATTAGCCGAATATAAAAGATCGAAACATGTGCGCAGCTAGTCCATGCATGGGGCATAGATTAGGGCGCGTTAATTAACAACTGTTAACAAAAGAGGTAAACAACATGAGTCACAGTTGGACATATGACGCCCCTACTGGCGTCTATAAAAACCACAAGTTAAGTTCCGCGATTCGCATGGCAGCGATCGAGGATGCAAAGTTCATGCAATTCGTTAAGCCCGAAGCTGGGTACGGTAAGAAAATGGGTGAGTCTGTAAGTATCACTCGTGTTTCTAACGTAGATGTACCAGGCGACGATATCCTTAATGAGCAAGAGCGCATCCCTGAAGATGCCCTAGCGTTAAGCACCCAAGCAATCACAGTGAATGAGCGTGGACGATCAATCCCTTTCACTTCACTAAGCATCGATCTAGGTCACTTTGACCTTGAGAATGCAATCCAAAAGAAGTTGAGAGATCAGCTTAAACTGCGCATGGACATCACTGCCTCTGCTGCATTTAAGACAGGTCAAGTTAAAGCGATCCCTACTGGAGTTGCTTCTACTACTTTCGACACTGACGGAACTGCTTCTTCTCAAGCGACTAGCAACCTAAATGTGTATCACGTAGAGAGCATCCGAGACTATATGTACTCAACTCTTCTAATTGATCCGCACGTAGGCGATGACTACATGTGTGTGCTTATCACTAAAGCTAAGCGCGGCATCATGAGAGATCCACAATGGCAAGATTGGCAGAAGTACACTGATCCATCTAAGAAGTTTAATTCTGAGATTGGTCGTTTGGAAAATATCCGATTCGTAGAAACTAACCACACATCTGCATTATCTAATTCACTAGGCGCAAGTTCAGTATTAGGTGAAGCGGTATTCTTCGGTGCTGACCCAGTATGTATGGCGATGGCCCAAGACCCAGAACTTCGTGCTAAAGAGTCTGATGACTATGGTCGAAGCAAAGGTGTAGCTTGGTACGGTATCTATGGATTCGCACAAATCTGGACTGATTCTGCTAACCCTGGTGAAGCTCGTGTAGTTCACTTAACATCTAGCTAGGATTAACAACTTAATTAAGGAGATAAGAAAATGAGTTATGAAAAAAGTGGTTCTAACCTATTAGAGTTCTTCATGCCACGCGGCACGGCGCCTCTAGCGATCGAAGCGATTGACGCTGCGGTAGCAGTACACGGAGGCCTTGTTTGCGTAAAACGATGCGCTGTAAAACGACTTATGTTTGTTTTAGAGACTGCAGTCGTGGGCACGTCAACTGCTCCAGCAGTGGAGTTCAATCGTCGTCCGACTATTGCTTCTGCTTCTGGCGAGGTATTACTAGGCACGTTAACAATTCCTGACGGCACTGCCTTAGGTTCTGTTATCTACAAGGACATCGATCCTGTTGTTTTCGAGGTAGGCGATGAGCTTAGCCTTGAGCACAGTGTGCAGGCTGTCGGTGGAACTGTAGCTGGTGACGGGTATTATGCAGCTCTTTGCATCGACGACCCTGAAGTAGCGGCTAACGAATCTAACATGATTGCTTCGGCGTAAGGCGGGGTGACCAATGGCAGATTTAGTAGCAGCAGACCTAACATACAGCAAGCTCTCAGAGGAAATGACTGATGGGAGCCGTGTAAAGCGAAGATTTGCAATTACTACTGCAGCGGGAGAGTACCCTACAGGTGGTCTTCCACTAGACAAAGCCAAGATGGGCTATCCAACAGTGTTGGAGAGCGTAATCGTCTTGGAAGGTGATGTGTCTGATCCTCTTCTTTCCTACAACTGGGACCGCTCTGCGGAAACCCTAGTGTGTGTGGAAGATGACGGAACATCCGGTGTCCCTGCAGAGCATGCAAATGCGACGTTCACTAGCCCAGATCAACTAATCATAGAAGTATCTGGTTGGTAATTATTAGCACTCTGGGGGTCAGGCGTCCGTTGTCTGGCTCCCTCCTTTTAACGACAGACATACGAAAATAGGAGTTCAAAATGTCAGATGAAAAAAAAGAATTTAGCGTAAAGACACACTACTGGGATGCCAGAACTAGACAAGTTGCAAAGGTAGATACCTACCGCATGCATAAGATCAAGGGCATTGAATACTGGGAAAGACCGTCAGGATCAGGCAATTTATATGCAAAAGACGGAAGTTCTTTAGGACGCATCACTAATCGCAGTAAGTTGATTATTGATAAGGAAGCAGCCCACATTGACTATGAGCCGCCTAAATCAGCCGCTGAACGACAGTCTATTAAATTTCAAGAATCACAAGTTAAAATTAAAGAACTAGAAGCAGAAATCAACGCAATTAAAATGGAGAAGAAGTTCGACAACGTAGAGAATGCAGCAAGTGCTGCTAAGGCTGCGTCGGATAAAGCTCCAGCTAAGGTTGAGGTTACTGCTAAGAAATAGGATAAGGCATGGCTCAATTTAGAAATACTGCTGATATACTTGATACAATTTTGAGGCGGGCGGGAGAGACAACGAATGGCAACTCTGCTTATGAAGCCGAGGCCCTGGAGTACCTGAATAAGGTACATCAAGCTATCATCGCTGGAGGTTCTGTATTGAATCTCGATGTTGATGAAAGCTGGACTTGGGCGCGGTCTAAAGCTCCCATGACTATTGAACTCCAGCCAAAATATGAAACGGGAACTGTGTCTGTCACATTGGGCAGCGAAGCTGGTACGTTTTCTTCCGCCCCGTCTTTTTCAGTTGAAGGATGGTTCCTGAAGCTGGATGACAGGGGCGAAACATACAAGATCGTAAAGCACGTTGCTGCAGGTGCCGCATTCGAACTGGATGCAGCCTACATAGGTCCAACAAACGCCACACAAGCATATAAAGTATATAAGTTAGATTATGAATTGATGCCTAGTTACCTAACGGTGACTGCTGAGAATAACAAAATTGACTTCGAAGAAACTGCAAGCACGGGGCTTGCGGCCACTATTTCAGTAGGCAGTTACACGCCCGCTGAATTAGCTGCAGAAGTTAAGACACAGCTTGATGCTGCAGGAGCTTCTGTCTACACGGTTAGTTATAGCGCAAGCACCCGTCTTTTCTCCATCGCATCAGATCGCGCAGGAGGCGGAAATGTATTTATTCTTAAGTTCGGCACGGGTTCTAATGTGGGCAATTCGGCTGCTGCTCTACTGGGTTACGACGATGATGATTATGCAGACGCAGCTTCCCAGACTGGGGTTTATCCTCTAGGCGCTGTGTCTAGGCTCATTGAGCCGATCAGGTCGCACAGACAGTCTGAGCGTGACGCACTCATTATGGGTATCGCACCACTTAAATTCATGTACGAATATCCAGTGCACAGAGTGCCTGAGAAAACCCCTACTGCTTTCACGAAGATCGAGGAAGATCAGGACGGGCGAGTAATTATTCGATTCAATGGTTACCCTAGTGAAAAAAAGAAATTAGATGTGCACTACATACCAGTTCCACGCGACCTTAAAGACAACACGAAGTCGCGACCCCTCTTTCCGCGAAATGCAGTAGAGGTATTGGAATACGGCACTGCTTACCATCTTCTTCTTGAGAAGGAGGACAGTAAGGCGCAGGTATTCCTGCAGTTAGCACAAGCAGGACTCGCAGCTCTAGAGAAGCGGAACCGAGAACAGATGCGCAAGACTGACGATAATTTTGGAGAAATCATCACACGCCCTTCGCAGTTGGAAAAATACACAAACAGAAGATTTAGATACGGCTATACAGCGGAGGATTAATGGCATACGAAGGAGTACCAGCAACAATTCCCTTTGGGGACTTCGGGTTACTCACTGACGTAGCCCCATCTGATGTACCATTTAATGCACTCATTGATTGCAAGAACATCAGTATGGAAAAAGGAATGATCGAGAAAGCACCGGGCACACTCCGGTATAATGCTACTCCCCTTTCTTCTGGCATCGTTGCGGCTATCGATTGGTGGCCCTCGAACTTCCAGCAACGAAAGATCGCAGTCACCTCTGATGGTTCCGTGTATCGGGACATAGGAGATCGGCTCTTCTCAGGGGGCACCGCGATTACTACAGGCCTCGGGAATCTCGATCCGAATACATTCCTAGTTACAGGCGGGCAGGAGACTGCAGGCCGCGCTCGAAAGTTATTTCTATTCACTTCAGGGAAGAATCAACTTAAGGTTCTTTCAGGGGACGGAACATCCTTCGCGGATGTGTCAACTCCCGCAACTGATTGGGGTGTTACTACTTATCCAACAGTGGGTGTGGTGCATAGAAATAGACTTTGGGCATTCCAGGGGCAGCTTTCTTATGCTTCCGCAACCGGCAACCATGAGGAATTCCAAACGGGCTTCCTTGTGCAGACAATATTCCCGGGTGAAGGCGGAGATATGCAAGGAGCCTTTGTCTTCAAGGGCAGACTCTTCGCATTTAAAGAGGGTGGCTTCGTGTATTACCTAGAGGATTCCGCAACGGATTCAGCTCAGTGGTTCTGGAAAAAGCTAAGCTCGAACTTCGGGCTATCCGGCCCTCACGCAGTTATCGATGCACTCGATTTCATGGTTGCCGGGAACATATCCGGTTCCGTCACTAACTATTCGGCCACTGATGCATTCGGCGATATTGAGACTGCAGACATCTTCAGGAGTGCGATCATGGAGAATTGGGTTCGAGAGAACACCAGTAAGTCAGGCCTCGAATACCAACACGCAGTTTACTATGCATCTAAGAAGCAGGCCTTCTTTACATACCGCAGCACATACCGCACAGAAAACGACATGCTAATGGTGCTCGACGCAAACAAAGATAATCTCCGCGTGTACCCTTGGATTAAGGGAACTCCTGAGTGCCTAGCCCTCTACAGAGATCAATTCGGTATTGAAAAACCCATGTATGGGGATGCCGCAGGCTACCTGAATATGATGGATTATGAAGACAGGCTCGAAGGGGGTGAGAGTTACTCAGGCGAGTTCCAGACTCCCCACCTTGATTTCCGCTTTGTAGATCCAAGTCTCGCATATGTGCAGAAGAACTTTGACTTCCTCGCGGTAGAGTTCGTAGGCGCGGGCGATTGGAACGTCACAGTAGATTATTACATTGACGGGAAATACTACGACACCGCAACATTTGAACAACAACTTAGTGGCAATTACTTAGATCAATTCCTACTGGACACAGATCGCCTTGCGCAGAGCAATACTCAGACAGTCTCCAAACCCATCAAGGGTGTGGGACGCAGAATTAGCTTTAGGTTTAGGCAAGCGGGCGCGAATCAGAGTTTTCAGATCGCGAGCATTACTGTAGGATTTAGACCAAGTGGGCAACAAGCGACTAAACTTTAGGGGGGCGTAATGCCAGCAATTTTTTCAAGATTAAAGAACTGGGTAGCCGAGGTGCTTACCTATGCAGACCTGAATGCGGAGATAGATAATATCCTCGCTAACTTCGAACCTGCCCAGATGGACGATTATTCGACTAATGTAGGCGAAATGCGCGTGCAGACAGACCCTGGAGAGGCTGGCTCTGAGTCACTTCCTACTACTCTTGCCGGTGAGCTTGAGCGAATCCGATTCGCACTAACGGGCATCACGGGCAAGACCTACTGGTATGAGACCCCTTCTTCTACGATTGACACACTCTTTACTAACTCGGGTAGCACACAGCTAAAGACCCGGATTACCTCAGGGCGCGTGCGCACGGGCTCAAGTCAGGGACTCTGGCTTACTCCTGACGGAGCGGGTAATGGGAATTCAGCGAAGGTTAAGGGCGCGACAACAAATCTAGTTTATGTAATCAATGACACGGAATACACGATCTCCTCAGATGTAGCGATCACAGGTCTCTCTACGGCACCGAGTACAAACAATACATGCTTGGTGAACGACCTAGGTATCTTAGACGGAGAAGAAACTAAGTACATCGGGGAGTTCGGCAGCGAACTAATCGTAGATGCTATGGGCTCTGAGATTGTCGGAGAGACGGGCAAGTATGCGGGCTTCAAAATCAATAATGGGGCAGCCGACGAATACTTCACAGCATATGTGGAGAGTAGTACTAAGCTGACGCAAATCAGAAGGGGTTCTTTCTTTGACGATGCAGATGCTCCGGTTCCGCGTATAGCGATTGCGAACAACGATACGATCACACTAATGCAAACAGTATATGTGTTTGCGAAAACTGATCTCTCTCTTACCTCCACGAACAATGCTCCTCATTGGAGCAAGGAAGAACCGTCTTCACCTGCGGGCGGAGATTACTGGTTTGATTTAGCTAATGAGATATGGAAGACATACAACGGATCTGCCTTCGTAGATGCGACAGCCGCATACATGGGTACTCTTCTTGTTGACGATACAGATTGTGTAGTCGCACTAAGCGCCGATCAAAATGCTGTGCACAGCGATATTAACTCTGTGGAGCTTGAAGTGGTTTCAGCTACTGTTATACGCAGCAACAGGCGCGGAGAGAAAGTCAGTGTCTTCGGTAGCACGGTATCGTTCGCAGACGATGCAATCCAATGGGATATGACAACTGATCTAGATTCAGGTGTGTCCGAGGCAGCGAGTACTACATACTTCCTTTATCTGTCTGAAGATGGAAAGGCGATCATATCTGATGCAGCTCCTCGGGATAGAAGGGGTGATAGACTCGGGCTGTATCACCCATTCGATACTTGGCGCTGCGTAGGGCAGGCATACAATGACGCCTCTTTGAATCTTATAAAAGTTATTTCGTACTCAGATAGGTCTGCTGCGAATCTTGAAATAATAAACGAAACTGCGGCTGGCGCACTTACACTTAGTGTTTTACGCGATCCCTCATTACCTTATAGTTTTGGGGATGATACAGGCAGGGGCGTGGTCAGTATTTTGCCGGGAACTTCTTTAACAATCTCTTCGGGCTCTACTTTAGGTACTGACGATGGGGACGATGCGATTCTCCGCCTCATTGGCGTTTCAAATAACAAAAGACTTTCCCTCGCAGTTGGAACTGGCGGAAATATACAGCCGGGAGATATTATTACAACTACGGCAGAGGGTGGCGCGGGGGCGGCGGATGCCGCTGGAACTTTTTACTCATCTGTAGCTTTATCTACCTTAGCTGCTATGCCGTTAGCTAAGGCTGTATCTAATCAAACTACAGCCGGGACTTGGGCAGCCGCACTAAATGAATTTAAATTCTGGCCTTTTCTTAATATGGGCAAAATGGCATTCCAGGAATTTACAACCACGGGAACCTATGTGCCGACACGGGGACTACGACAAGCCATAGTCATCTCCATAGGAGCAGGGGGCGGAGGCGGAGGCGCTGACCGTAGTACTGCCAATACTCCGGCTGCCGCAGGCGGGGGTGGCTCAGGCGGGATGTGCATTGAGTTATTTAATGCCAGTGACCTAGGCGCGACTGAAGCCGTGACTATAGGGGCAGGTGGTACTGCTGGCGC
>Ga0307377_10005733_pt1 | contig 13208 bp, 17 predicted proteins | sample TR3MG_FD_202535 | JGI IMG/M metagenome (GOLD analysis project Ga0307377, IMG submission 202535) | Soil microbial communities from Risofladan, Vaasa, Finland - TR-3 | ecosystem: Environmental > Terrestrial > Soil > Coastal area > Acid sulfate soil | place: Finland: Risofladan, Vaasa | collected... | reverse complement strand
CGATGGCCTGGCGTTGTGGGTAGAGGGCACCTTCGTTGTCGGCGTAGAGCACCAACTCACGAGCGGCCTGAGAATCTGCGGGGGATCTGTGTGACATTTTTCTCGCCTTTTCTTGGTGGACTTAGACTGACCCGTCGCCGCGCTGCCAGGCGCGCAGGATCCTGGCTTCCTCGGCAGGCGTCCGCTTCCTGCGAGGTGAAACCTTTTTCTTCGGCACCTTGGCCCGCTTGCGCACGTTCTTTTTGTTCGCCCTGGCGGCGCGACCCTCGGCCGCCCGGTTGCGCGTTTTCTTCTTGGTGGCCTTCTTGACCACCTTTTTCTTGGTGGCCTTTTTCTTGGTGGCCTTCTTGACCACCTTTTTCTTGGTGGCCTTCTTGGTGGCCTTTTTCTTGGTGGCCATCGCAAAGACACTCTCCACCGCTTCCTCCACCGTGGAGAAGTATTGAATGTAGGCGCCGTCGCCCGTCATGCGAACCCATGGCTCGCCCCCAGGGGCCGCTTGGTCGCGCCCTACAATCCACCGCCGGTTGCCCCTCCTAAACTCTGCACGCCCTGCCGTCTTGACGGTGCGAACGATCTTGTCGAAGGCTGCGCCGCGGGACTTGGTGGCCTTCCTGCGCGCAGGCCCCGAGCCCTCCAGCGCGTCCAGCACTACCTGCCATAGCGGGAGCATCTCGCGGCGATTCTCGGCAACTCGCCCCGTGGGTTCCTTCTCCAACATCCGGGTGTTGTATTGAACCCGCTGGTGCAGGATCTCCAGGAACGTGGTCCCCTCTTTCCGGTAGTAATCCACATCCACCCGCATCTCCAGGAAAGGCTCCCGCTTCCCGTCAATGTAGATCTTCGGCCACGTCTTGGTGTAGCCGCCGGATGCACTTTTCATACCCGCCTCGGCCGCCATCCACTGGTCAAACTCCTCCACCGTGCGCTTGCCCTTCGGCGTGTCAGCCTCGGAGTTGGAGTAGTCAATGCGCACCCGCGGGTACTTGTCCGAAGCCCCAGCCCTCGGCGTGCGGCTGGGGGCCTTCTTGCGAGTCGCCTTTTTCTTGGTGGCCTTTTTCTTGGTGGCCTTCGGGAGTCTGAGTAATGGCAGCAGACCCTTGTCGGCCAGGCGCAGGGCGAGGATGCCGGAGAAGGTGGAGACGCCCTGGTTGCGCACCAGGGCATCCACCACGTCGGCCGCCGCCGACGCGATGTTGCGGTCGTAGTCCGGGCCGTACTCCAGCCACTTGCTGGCCGCCTCTATCAAGATCTGCGCCTCATCGCGGGTGTAGCCGCGCTCCGTGTACTTGGCGATGCGTGCGTCCATGGACTTGGCGGCAGGGGATGTTTTCAGACGCCCAAAATCGTTGTGCTTGGACGCGGGGCGAGTACGGATCTCCGTGGACTCTCCGCTACTGTCCAAGACTTGCCGCACCTCCGTGAGCCCTTCCCGGGCCGACACCTCAATCCAGTGCTCCATAAGTTCACGGACGCGCGCGGGAAGATCCCGGCCCCCGTCTGGTTTGAAAGCCAGAGCCCACCGCCTGTGCCGCAACCCATACGTGGCGCTCCCGATAACTTTGCCGTCCCGTTCAAATTGCACCGAGCCGACGCCGTTGCCCGCCCACTTCACCACGGCCTTGAAGTCGCTACCCGGGCCCGAGATATAGATCCTGGTGGGATCCTTGGCGGGAGGCTTCACTTTGCCGTATCGCGGATCTCGTGCCTTTTTCTTGGTGGCCTTTTTCTTGGTGGCCTTCTTGGCCGACGCATAAAACGCCGCCGGGTCGGAGAGCCACGGCATGATCTGTGGGAGGCGCCGGCACGCGATCTCGCCCAACTCTTTTGCGGACGGCGCCTGCATGAAAATCTCGTTCTTTTTGAAGTCCCGGGCCGACCCAGGGCCGCCTACGGAAACCGTGTACCACCCCGCCTGCCCCGCCGAGCGCGACACATGGAACGTGCGCTTGGACCCCGGGTAGCAGAGCACAAAACCGTGCTTGCTCGCCTTCTTGACTTCAAGCCCGTGCGGCCGTGCGCACTCAGGAGCCAGAGCCCCCACGTCAATCTCGGCGCCCTTCACGGTGGCCTTCTTGGTGGCCTTTTTCTTGGTGGCCTTCTTGGCAGTCGGGACGATCTCCCAGAACTTCCGAAACTCAGTCTCACCGAGGATCCGCGAGTCCCCCCGGGTCTCGCTTCGGATCTCCCAAACATCCCGCCTGAAAGACTCCCCCCGCCACGGGGTCGCGCCGGACCCAGGGACGCCCTTGGCTACCTTCTCAACTTTCCAAAGCCCCGTCCCGAAGCGTTCCTCCGGGTTCTTGAGCCGGATCGTGAGACCCGTTTTCAGAGTCGGCTTCGCCTTCGCCTTCGGCTTCGCCTTCGGCTTGGCCTTCGGTGCGCCTTCAAGCAAACGGTCTAGCGCGCTCTCCACCCCGGCCGGCATGTAGTAGGGGTCTGCCCTCTCCCACTTGGCGGGGTTCGTCCACGTCCGGCCTCCGCTGGAGTGCGGGAGGGACTCTGGCTGCCATTCGTAGTAGCTGATACCGCTGCCGACGCGCCGAGCGCCCCACTTCTTGCCCGTGCCGTCCTTTACCGTCGCACCCATGGCAACGGCCGGCTTCGGCTTCGGCTTCGGCTTCTCCACATCCCCCGCCGCAATATCCTCTGCAACGTCTTTGGCGCTATTGAGAGTGTTTGCGTCCCAGCGATGCTCCTCATCCCGGAACAGGTTGTACCCGCTGGAGGCGTGCCCCGTGATGCGGTAGGCGTGGCCCTTGTGCGCCGCAGTGTGGGTCTGGTGAGCCACCGCAGGATCGTAGGTGTAACTCCAGGTAAGACGTTTCTTGGCCATCTCTCAGACTGCTCCCGCTCCGCGCTTCCACGCGTTGAGAATCTTTTGCTCCTCGGCGGGCGAACGCTGCACCCGAGGCGCCTTTTTCTTGACGGACTTCTTGCGACGGGCCGCCACGTTCTTCTTGGCCACCCGCTTCGCCCGCGCTTCCTCGGCGCGAGTCCGCGTCCGCTTGGCGGGTTTCTTCTTGACCGGCACCTTGCGCTTGGGCGTGACCTTCTTGGTGGCCTTTTTCTTGGCGGCCTTGCGCTTCTTGGTGTCGCTACGGATAGCCTCCAAGCCCTCGCGCCACCGCGCAGCCTTCACCCCAATGGCCTTGAAAAACCCGCTGCGCTGCGCCTCGCTGCCCTCGTGCTTGAAGTAATACGGCCTGCCGGAGCCGTCCGTGAAATAAATGTTCTCCTCCCCCTCATCCGTGACCATGAAGGGGCCCACAAGCTCCTGCTTGATCTCTCTCAACTCCACACCGCTCACCCGAGAAGAAATCCACCCACCTCGGTAGAGGATCTCCCGCTTCGCCGCCAACTGCTCCGCGGCCTTCTCTACCCGGCTAAAATGCACACCGCGAAAAACGGGATGCGCAGCCACGTCAGTTAGCCGCTGCTGCAAACCACCCTCCGCGTCCACCTTGCGCTTCAATGCGGCGCGCACCTGCTCCATCGTCTTGGTGGCCGCCTTGGTGGCCTTCGGAGCGGCCTTCTTGGTGGCCTTCTTGCCCGCATTTAGATCGTCTGCCGTGCGGTATGCCAGGTCGCGATCCTCCTGGGGTTGGAGTGCCCATCCGGCCCGACGCCGCCCTTGCATCTTTGCAACACCGTACAGGTTTCCAACTGTGCGACCACCCAGCAGCCGGTTGGCAAGTTCCACACGGTATGTAATCACCTCACTGATCCTGGAGGCCCTAGCATCCCCGGCGGCCAAAGCTGCAATCGAGGCGGCCTTCTTGCCACCGCCCCCGCACAGATCGTCGCGCATTTTGAGGTAGAGCCCAACATACCGATGCTGGCGCCCCCCCATCATTTTCTGGTGCTCCACATCCTCGCGGACCGTATCGTCAACCTGGGTTTTTATCTGCGCACAGGTCTTGGCCCCCAATGCCCAATCCCACAACGTGGCCGCCCCCGTCTGCCGACGCCGCATATCGCTCGCCTTGTACTCCGGGGGCATCGCCCCCAGCAGCGCCACATCCACAGTGCCCCGGGGGGTTTTCAATCGGGCGTAGTCCCCCTTGGGGGTGTCCACAATCCGCGCCGCCGTGGTCTGTGACACGACGTGCCAGCGGCTCTGGTCGTCCCGCGCCCAATACTTCACCTTACTCGTGATGCACACGTCCCCCACCATGGTGCCCCCCTTCTTGGCCGCCTTTTTCTTGGTGGCCTTCTTGGCACCGGGGTAGTTCAACTCCCCGGTCACCAGGAAATCATCCAGCGCCTTGATCGTTTTCCGTGCCGGCGGCATGGACGACACGATAAAATGCCGGTTGATTGACCGTTTCAGAATGGCCACGGCCTCCGGGGTCAATGGCCCAGGGCTCAAGTCGTCCTCCACACGCTTCGCCGCGGCCAAGTAGTGGCCCATCGCATATATATTGCCGGCGTTGTACCGCTTATCGTACTGCGTGAGATTGGCGGTTAGGACCATCACGGCCCCGGCTACGGTGGAGGGGACCATGGCTTAGACCGCTCCGTCGCCGCGCTGCCACGCGCGCAATACTGCCTGCTCCTCGGCGGGCGTGCGCCGCTTGGTAGCTGCGCCCTTCTTGGCCGCCTTCTTGCGCGTCGCCTTCTTGCGAGCCTTGGTGCGCGCGCCCTTCTTGGCCGCCTTCTTGCGCGTGGCCTTTTTCTTGGCCTTCTTTTTGGTGGCCTTTTTCTTGGTGGCCTTTTTCTTGGCCTTCTTGCGCTTGTTGGCGGCGAGCATCTTTGCGGTGGCCCGCTTTTGCGCGGCAGAGCGTGGTTTCTTGTGTGCCATGTTCTTGTTCCTGGGTTGAGAGTTGAAAGGACCGGGCTATTGTTCGCCGGCCATCCAGTTGGCGGGCCAGTTCACCTTGGGGATACAGCGAATCACTCCACCCTCCCCGAGCAGGCAATCGTACTGGTCACCGGAGATGGTCCCGGCCGGGACTCGAATCGGAGAAAACGCCGGGCCTCCCTCGCCCTCCTTTCGGAAGTACAGGAAGTAGGCCGCCACGCCGCCGACCGCCGCGAGCCCGAAGATCCAGGGCCACAGGCTCCCCTTCTTTTCAGCGCCCACCTTCGGGTTCTTCTTGTCGTCTTTTTTGCGTGGCATGTTGGTACTCTATTCCGTGGAGTCGTCCGGGATGGCATCTGCCAGCGCCCGCACCGCTTCGGTCTCGCGGTCCTCAGCCTTTTGGAAGTCCGCGAGGATCGCTTCCTTCACAGTGAGCGTCACCTCGGCCACCTGCTCCGAGGAGATGGTGGGGTTCAAGTCCGGGAGAATGTTTCCCAGTTCACCGTCGCAGAAACGGTCGAAGTAGCCGGGGCCCGGTTTCAGGAGCCAGTAGCAGGTTCCCGCGAGCGCGGCGACCGTCGTGCCGATCCAAAACTTTTGGCTGCTGTCAAGGTGTGATGCGGTTTCGGACATAGGGACAGGTTACAGGATCAGGCGGGGCCCAGGAACATCCCGGGCTGCCCTGGGTCTGGGGTCTCATCGTCGGGCCCCACGGGGTTTAGACTCAGGGGCCCGTTGTCGGGCGGCGGGTCCTCATCGTCATAGGGATCCCCAGCGGTGCCCAGGGAGGCCGTCTGCGGGCCCGTGTCCGCGTCCGCGTCCGTGCCCTCCCCCTCCCCCTCTGGCTCCTCCCCGCCCATGGAGGCGGCCACAAGAAGGCCCACGGCTCCGAGCCCAAGAATCGCAAGTAGGATTTTGGTGTCCATGGTTTTCTCAGTCCTCTACGGGTGTTTGTCGGGTCATATCCCGGCCTTGGTGCTCACTGGAACCATTCACGCTACCAGATCGTCAATGATTACCTTGGTGGCGGGCCCCCCTGCGAGCGCCACACCGTTGGTCTTGAAAAAGTGGTTGCTGACACCATCGAGCAGGACACTGCCCGCCGGCCCGGTGAAGGTGCCCCCCGTGAAGTTGGAGGCGATGATCCCGAACGGCGTGATGCCTGCCGGCGGGGCGCCCGTCACCGTCATGCCGCCGTCGATTCGGCACGACTGGATGAGGCTGTAGTTATCCACCGAGATGAGGCCGCTGAAACGTGACCGCTCTGCAACCTGAAACTGCCAGTTGGAGCCGGTCAGCGTCCCACGTATCCGGCTGTGGTAAATGTAGCTTTGGATGATGGCGGCCCCGGCGTCGATAGAGACGCCGAGATCGTCTCCAAAGATCTCGCACTGGAGCCCCAGTTCAATAGAGCCGATGCCGGCGGCGCCGGTCAGGTCAATCTTCCCCGAGATACGGGGCTTGGTCAGATAGCTCTGGTGGGTTGTCATAGCCTCCGTGACCGGGAGGTTGTTTGTGATCACGAGGCCGGGTCGGATGCCGTCCACGTTCGCGGCGGCACCTGTGACCACAATGTCCCGGCGGGTGCCGGACGGGGACCAGTCGGCACCGTCAAACGTCCCGAGATTCCACGGGCCGGGTCCGGTGAGGATGATTCGCTTCCGGGAAATATCGACGGCGAGATCCTCGTCATAGTCGCCCGGAGCGATCTGTGCGACGTACACATTGCGTGCGCCCGCCGAGTCGTCACCAGCAGGAACCGCATCCAAAAAAGCCTGGATGGTTTGAAAGGCGAGAGTGGTGCCTATCGCCCCGGTGGCATCGTCGCCGTTGACAAGATCCACAAGGCCGACGTTGTTCTGTCCGGCAGTGTTCTCGGCGTCCGGGATGGTGACCGTTTTGTACCCCACGGGGGTGCGGACAACTTCTTGAGGGGGCATGGGTTCTTCTCTTTCCTACGTCCCGAGGACGCTGTTTCCGTTGACCGAGAAGGCCGAGATTTTCTTGCCCGACCGCACCACGTTGCCCGAGTCTCCAGAGGCAAGTAGGATGGCCGGAGTGACGGCCCCGGCCGGAAGTCCGCCGTTGCCCGAGAAGGCATCCACCAGGATCGCGTCCGGGTTGGCTGCGATGATGGCCTGCCAGTTGTAGCTGTTCTCCAGCCAGGACGGGCCAACCGACACATTGGGTAGCACTCCACCCGGCGCGGGTGGGACCTGGCCCACAATCAAAATGTCCTGCGTGAGCCCGTCCCATCCGTAGGTGAGCACGTTGGACCCGTTGTTGACGTAGGAACCCAGAGCCGCGGTGATCGCCACGTTCAGGCTATCGTCCAGCACCACGCACACCTTCACATCCCCAACCCCGAGCGGATCGAAGTCCACCAGGAGATTGATGTAGGGCGTCTGGATGGCCGGGCCGCCGGGGGGAATGAAAAACGGGCCTCCCGGTCCGTCCACATTTTCCCAGACGTACTCCAGCGTCTCCAGGTCGCCAATCGGCAACCCGTTGAATCCGAACGTACCACCGATGGCTTTGTTGCCGGTGCCGCCTCCGTTGTAAGCACCCAACAAGTTGAGTCGCGTACCCGTGCGCAGCACGACGCTGCCATCATCGTATCCGCCGTTCAAGGCGGCGGCGTTGACCGAGAAGTCGGTGGTACCTCCCACCTGCCCGGACCCCCCGCCACCTCCACCACCGCCTCCCCCTCCGGTTTCGATGGTCTTGTACCCGTCTGGCGTTCTTACAACTGCGCTTGGCATTTTTTTGATTCCAGGGGAAGGGTTGGGTTGGGCTACTCAGCCACCCATTCTTTGAGGGGCGACGGTGCGGCGTACTGGTTGCCGTTTGCGTCGGTGAGAAGGACACCCCAGATGGAGCCGTTGTTGCCCTGGGAGGTGTCAATGGTGACGGCGATGGAAGTCGGCCCAAACACGACGCTCTGGATGAGGGGGGCGGGCGCTCCGTTCCCCGCCACGTTCACATCCTCGGAAACGTCCACGCTCACGATGCCGTCCAGGTTCACGCCCCGGATGATGAAAGTCTGGTCAACCTGCGTTGCCGCCTCCACCTTGTAAGCGAGCCCTGGCGTCGGAAACGGGTCGAGGAGATCATCGAAAACTGGGAAGATCGCCCGAGCGGGTGCTCCTCCGGTTTCGACGGCCTTGTATCCAACTGGTGTGCGTACTACTTCCTGTGGCATTTTCTCTCTCCTGCGTGTTGGGGGTTTTGGGTTGGGGCCCCGAAGGGCCCCGGCTGCTACTCTTCGCCTATCCCTATGGGGCCGCCGCTACTATCTTCAATGGCGACGGCGCACCGTAGACATTGCCGTCCGCGTCTGTGAGGAAAATGCCCCAATAATCGCCCGCGATGGTCGGCCCCTGCGAGCCATCCAAGGGAACGGTGATAGAGGTGTCGGTCACGATGAGAGCCCCCACCACGGGTGAGGGGCCACCGTTTCCGGCCACATTCACGTCGGTGCTCACGTCCACCGAAACAATGCCGGTGAGGTTGCGACCCAGAATGATGATGCTCCCAAGATCATCGCCAGCAATGGCCTTGTAGGTGAGGCCGGGAGGGCCTGGATCCACCACATCATTGAAAACCGGGAACACTGCCCGCGCCGGAGCACCTCCGGTTTCGATGGCCTTGAATCCTACGGGTGTGCGTACTACTTCCTGTGGCATTTTCTCTCTCCTGCGTGTTGGGGGTTTGGATCAGGTTGGAGCCGCGTTATCCCCCGGAGGAACGCGACGCGCGGTTTTGCGGGGCCGGAGCCCCAAGAAAACTAGAGCGAGACTCCCTCAAGTGGAATCAGAGCGCAGCAACCGCTCGCGTTCGCGATCTCCAAAACGTACCGGCCATCCGTGGCCAGGGCGGGGTCAAGGTCTACGCGCAGAGCGTTGTTGGCCACGTCGTACGCGACAGTGACCACGGCGGGTGGTGTGCCAGGAGGTCCCCCGAAAAAGCTGGGCCGCACGGTTGCGGTGAGCGGCTCCTCCTGCCCACAGGCCGACGCGTCCAGGCTCACGGAAAAGAGCCCGCCGTTCGTATCGTAGGTCCAGGCAAACGAGTCCCACATCTGCTGCGAGAGATACTGCGGCGCGCAGCCCTCGGCCCCGCCGGTTTCGATGGTCTTGTACCCTACGGGTGTGCGTACTACTTCTTGCATTTTTCTCTCTCCTGGTGTGGGTTGGATTGTTTAGGGGGCGGGTGCCCCGAGCCGTTCTGCGAGAGGGAGAATCCCAGGCCACGAGCCCAGCACCACCTCCTGGTCAATGAAATCCGGGCTCACGCCCACCTGCTCCAACGCGATGCGAAAGTTCGCGCGCTTTTCCGGGAAGTTGTCACGCTGCGATGCGGGCACGCGTGTGTGCGTGCCCCACCCCCGCCGCATATCTCCCCAGGTGATGCGTTGTCCGGGCTCGGCCCAATCCATGAGACGGCGAACAAGATCGGCGGCGGCGGCCACCGCCCACGCGCGGTTTTTCAGGAGGTTCGGCTGGCTCTGGAGATCGGTGAGATCGTTCTTCCAGTTGAAAGCCGTTTTCGGTTTCATCTGAAACCAGCCAATGTCCCGATTCGGCCCCGTGCCGCGCTCCGCATCCGGGTTGAACTTTGATTCGATGAAGGCCGTCGCGAGCAGGAAGTTGTGCAGCCCTCGCAACGTGCCGCCATCCTCAATCAACATGGACAGATCGAAGATCGCCGCCTGCTCCTGGGGGCGCCCAGTGTAGGGCCCCAGGCGGAAGTCTCCCGACGCGGGCGGCAGGTCCCCCGACGCGCTCGCCGTGGCGGCCAGGAGAAGTACAGCCGCCGCGGCTGCCCCCACGATGTATGCGTCTCGCGCCATCCTATGCGCCCTTTTTTCCCCGCTTGTTGCGGTCGGTCACCGCACTCATGTTCTGGAGCACGCCCCACACACGGCTCACGCTGCTCTGCACGCGGGGGTCTCCCACCACGCCCATCACTGCGGAGATGAGATCCTCGCCGCCTTCCTGGTGGGCGTTATCTTCCTCGTGGGGGAAGTCCACCACCTCGCCGCCATCCCCGTCCTCATCATCACCCACCACGGTGGTCCGTACTACCTGGGGCGCCTCGCCAGCAATGCGAATCAACTCCCGCACCACCAACTCCGTGTCGGTGGCTTTGAGAATCACGGACTTGCCGCCCGCGGTCAGGTTCAGGTAGTTGCCGTCTACCTCTACAGTGATTTGTGCTTTGTTACTCATCTCACTTCTTCTTTCGGAAAAAGAACCACCAGGCGGCCCCGCCCAGCAAAAGGATACCGGGAAGCCCAGCCAGGGCCCCCGCCGCTTTGGCGGCCACCTTCGCCACCGCCTCAAGAATCTCCCAGATATTTTCGAGCGTCTCCGTCGCAGCGTCGTAGGCGTGTTGGGCTACCTCCACCGCGCCGCCGTACTCCTCCAACGCGCCGCCCGTGAACATGAGATCGAGTGATGCGAGAGCCGTAAACTCTTGCATAATGTCTAGCTGATTCTCCTCGGCGGCCTCCACCATGGGAATCAGCGAGAGCGTGGTCATGTAGTCCGGCCCGTCGCAGTCGGGAACACCCGCGATTTTCCAGTTCTCTTTGCACTCGCCGGGCGTCCACAAAAACAGGGGACCGTCAAGTTGCTGGGCGATGGCCGCCCACTGCTCCGGGCCCCAGTTGGTGGCGTCTGGGATGATGCCGCCTTTGAAGATCGGCGCATACACGCTTTCGTACCGCGCGAGCACTCCAGCAATGACGGGATCGAAGGAAGTCTCCAGCCCCGCCTCCCCGAGCAGGATGTTGCTGCGCCACACCTGCAACTGGCCGAGCATGACCCCTATCTCCACCACAATGTTGCGCAGCATGGTGAGCCGCAGGCGGTCCACCGCGGCCACGCGCGTCTCCAGGGTCGCGCTCTGCTGGCCAGCGCGGGACAGGAGCGCGTGGATCTCCGTCTCCTGCTCAGAGGCCAGGCTGCCCTTGGCCACCGCTTCCTCCACCTGCTCACGCGCGTCCCCCAGCGACGTGAGCACTTCGGCCTGCCCCGCGTGGAGATCCGCCTGCAACTCCAGGACGGCAAGGTATGCCTCCTTTTGCCGATTGAAGGCGTTGGAAAACTTGAATGGGACAAAGACAGGCATCTCAGGCACCGAGCGCGACTAGCAGATCCTTGAAAATGGTGGGTGGTTCGATGCCCGGGTTGCCGCTGCCGTCGTCCTGGAGCACGTCAATACAGGTAATGTCGGCCGCCGCGTTTGCGCGGATGATGGGTATCCACAGGAGCCCGTAGGAGTTGCCGCCCACCGGGGCGGGGACGTTTCCGTCGCGGAGTACCGCCACCGCGTTCTGGTGTTCGTTGAAAAACGCCGAGCGGATGCTGATTTCATCCGGGCTTGTCCACCCTGGGAAGTTGGGCGAGTTGAAATCCCCCTCCACCCCATACAGCGCCCGGTTCCACTGGCTCGCACTCATGCATTGCATAAGAGACGTTCGGTTGGAACCCTTGTTGAACGCCGGGTGTACCGCCGAGAGAGCGCGCTGCGTGATGTTCTTGAGCGAGTCCCCCTGGCGAATCTGATAGAACCTGCCCACGCGGGGCTCCGGTGTGATCAGCACGTCCAGGAGATCGTTGAGGTGCCCCAGGTTGTCCGCCTCGGACTCCGGCTGCTCCAGGGGCCCCAGGTCTACCGGGGCCGCAGGGCCACCCCCTCCGTCGCCCGAGCCCGGGTCCGGCAAGTCTCCCAGGTTGATTTTCCCCAGGTCCGCGTCGGGATCCTCGGCGTCGGGCTCCTCATCGTAGCCCCCGAAGTCCCCCTGCGGCGGCTCCTCATCATCGTCCGGCTCGTCGGGCCCAACGAAGTCGGGATCTGCGGCCGAGGCGGTGCCCATCGTGGCGAGCAAAATCACCGCGACCACGCCAACACCGACGCCGATTTTCTGTTTTTCGGTCATGGCCATAGGGGTACCTCTAGGATTCTGCTAGCTCTTTTGGGGGTTGAAAGTTGGGGCCCGACCCTATCGCCTGCGCGACGAAAGCCTGCCAGGGAATGTTCGGGGTCACCGTGCGTGCCGCGAACTTGAGAGCGTTGGACGTGGGCACGTCCATCTGGTTTGTCTCCTCCAGGAACATCTCAATCACCCACTCCGGCCCCACCCACTCCGTCATTACAGCGTTGAAGTGCTGCTGGAAAAGCTGGAGCACGTTGTCATCATCATCGTACCCGAGCGCCAACACCGTGGCGCGTTGGTCCGGGGTCAACTTGCCGGCTGACCCACCCACCGCACCGCCGCGCAGATTGTTGGGGTCGAAGTGGTAACGGTCCAGGTACACGGCCATCACCGCCGCCGAGAGGTTGGCGATGAGTTGGTTGAGTTGAGGATAGTCCGTGTTGGATGCGGACTGAATCACCGCGTACCCCTTGAAGTGATCCTCCATCCGCCCGTAAAAGGCGCCGCGCGTCTCCCCGAGCAAGGGCATGGGGAGCGGAACGTCTTGGATGAAAAAGTCCACCCATGGCAGTTCCGATTTTCCGCAGTCCGTCCAAGGCTCCAACACGTCGCGCACAACCGCGTTGATTGAGTCGTTCGCCATCGCGTTGCCGTTGCCCACCAGAGGGACCCCCGCGCCAGCATAAACAGCCTCGCGGATGCGCGGCCCCGCCCAACCCACAAACCAGTCGGAGCCTTCCTCCACGGTCTTGCAGTCGTCGGAGACGTACAACTCCAGGGGGCCCACATCATCCTCCACCACGGGCTCCTCCCCCTCATCGTCACCTCCCATGGTGAACACGAGCAGTCCGATTGCAGCCAAAGCGGCCACACCAATCACCATCTGATCTTGCTTGGTCATTGCCATAGGCCAACCCTATCCGCCCATCTGCAACTTGCCCACCTCGGACAAGAAGCGAGCCCACACGAGATGCTGCGTCGGCATCTGGAAGGGGTTTCCGGCGGGCGGCCACGCGCAGCCGGGGAAAAGAGTCTCCAGAACAAACGCGGCGATCTCGTGCGCCGTCCCGGCACCGTTGCCCACCGCTACCGGGTAGGTCATGGCGATGTAGGGCGTGATGTAGTCGGCCCACATCGCGTCAATGTCGGCCTCATCGCGAGAGCCGGTGTATTCGATGGTCTCACAGTTCTCCGCGACCGTGAAAAACTCCTGCACCTTGCGGCGCATATCTTCGCGGGTCGCGGGATCTTCCTCATCGAAAACGCCCGAGGCGCCGGCACCAAGAACCGCAAGGGCCACAACCCCCATGATCCCGAAAATGATTAGTTCTTTTTTGTCTTGCATCACATTCTCCAAAAGGTTGGCGGGGGTTCCAACCCCGAGATGGCGGACGCACCCCACACCACGCCGTCCGTGGTGACGCGACCGTCCAGTAGCGCGTCCAAGGCAATGAGTGGCAG
>Ga0307377_10005732_pt1 | contig 13209 bp, 14 predicted proteins | sample TR3MG_FD_202535 | JGI IMG/M metagenome (GOLD analysis project Ga0307377, IMG submission 202535) | Soil microbial communities from Risofladan, Vaasa, Finland - TR-3 | ecosystem: Environmental > Terrestrial > Soil > Coastal area > Acid sulfate soil | place: Finland: Risofladan, Vaasa | collected... | reverse complement strand
CAGTAGCCGAAGGGCGCCCAGACATTCTGGGCGCTCTTTTTTAGCTATGAGTCCGTCTTGACACGAGCAAGCCTGTTGGTACACTCCCAGGTAACTCTTGAGAGGAGGACGCACATGGACGATGGAAATATCATGACTCCGAAGCCGGTAGGCGGAGAGGGTCAGCAGGCCGAGGCGCAGAACCTATCCGGGGGGAAGGGCGTTCCTAAGGAGGCCGACGGTCTGAAGGTCGTCGAGACGAAGTTCGAGGGCGGCAAGCTGGTCGTCACGATCGAAGGCGACAACGCTGACAAGGTGATGTCCGTTGCCTCGCGCAATCTCGCGTACGCCCAGCGCTTCTCCTTCGGGATGGTCAACGCCGGCATCGAGGCGCTCGCTGGCATGTACGTCCCCGAGGAAGAGTACAAGGCCGCTCAGGCGGACAAGTCGAAGCAGGTCTCGCACTGGCGTCGGGACTTCATTCTGACCCCGTCGCTATGAGCGAATACTGCATTCCCACCAGCGTAGCGACCGGCAGCCCGTTCAAGCCATCCCCGGCTTTGGTTCGGGCTGCCGCCGCTGCGGTTTTCAATCGCGACCTAGCCGACGACGACAAGCTCTGCGTCGCCGAGCTGGCCGTCACACTCGGCTACAAGGTCTTGATGGACATGGGTCACGAGCAGACGCACGCACAGACCATCTTCCGCTTCTTCAAAGACTTGATTGAGGAGTGGAGCGCGGCCTTTGAGGTTTGGCACGTGCACATGGGGCGCCCGTACAACAAGATCAAACTCAAGCCAGATCCGATCATGCTAGAGATCATTGATAACAAGTACGCGCTGATGCTGGACGGGAAGAAGAGGTCGAAGCTGCTGGATATCAGAGAAGGCGTAGCTACTACCCGGCGGGGATGGCCAGTGATTCAGGTCGCTGTGCAACTTTCAGCGCTGACTGAACTTGTTCTAGATACCCAAGGATCTGACTGGTATCGCCATTTGCTAGCGGGAGAGTCCGCAGCTGCTGCGCCAGCAATCCGAAGTGATTCACCACGTACTGAGTAATCTCCGCACGCTCGCGCGCCTGTCGATCCTCATACATATGCAGCATGTGCTCGTCCGGACCGACGATAGCTCCGGCTGCCTCCTCGGGGTCGCGATCGTATTCGGTGAATGGCTTGAGGATGGCCGGCGGAGTCGTGACGCCTTCAGATGACAGCGTCAGCGCGATGTAGCTCTTGATCTCGTGCGAGAAGCGGTCGCCAACTTCTTCGCCCTTCATGGCCGGATCGTGCAGCAGTACTTCCATGATGCCCCACGCCGCCTCTTCGCCGGTGACTGGATCGTAGTGCGCGAAGTCCGCCTCGGAACCATTCAGCGAGTTGCAAATGGGGATGAACGACTCAAGGCTCACGTAGAACAGGTTCGTCGTGAGTGCGGTGACGAGTGCCCAGACCTTGTCGCGATTCTCGTCGGGAAGCTCGACGCCGAACGCGCGGCGGCACTCGATGTCGAATGTCTCAGTTTCCCAGTCGAAGAATTCCGTACTGAACATGTCAGTGCAGGCGAGAAGGAGTGGCGACGCGAGTGTCTCTTCGCTGGTGACGATCTCAGCGAGTCGCTCGTTGCGTAGCATGCTAGCCTCCAGCGAGTACCCGGTCGATGAATCTGTCGATGAGCCCTCGATGCTTTACGAGCAGCGAGCCGGCAACAGTCATGGCGCCGACGTTGCCAGCACCCTGCGGTCGCGGCGTCGGAGGCACGTACCTCTGGGGCTGCATAGGCGTGGACCCCTGGGGCTGCTGCTGCGCCATGCCGCCGGGTGCCATCATCTGCATTCCGGCGGTGCGTTGCTGCTGTCCCTGCGCTTTCGACTTGTTGGCGACACTGCGGATGCGTAGGTGGGTATTGTTCAGTCCGCCAATGCCCGGACCCATGACGCCTGCGGGGCCGGCGCTCGGCGGTTGTAGCTTGAACGGCTGTGTTGCAATCTGATCGGTGAACGTCGCCATCGGAACCCCTAGACTATGTCGGCGGTCTCAGGCTGCTTGAGGTTCGCGCCGGCTGACTGAAGTGCGCGTTCGAGGATCAGGGCGTCGTTGCGCGGCAGCGTCTTGGCGACGGCCGCGAACTTGTCCATGTCGATGTCGAGACTGTCCGGCGCCATCACGGCCTTGACGAAGTCCTCGCCGAGTGCGCCAGCGACCTTCTGCAGATCGCAGCGACCCAGCATGTCCTTCGAGATCGTGGTGCCGGTGGTCAGCTCCAGCACGGTGGTGCCGACAGCGGCTGCGCGCTTCTCGGTGACGGCGAAGAACATCTCTTCGGGGGTCTCAACACCTTCGGCGTAGTGGTGGTGCAGCCCGTACTCGCGGTCGAGTCGGTCGACGATCGCGGCCAGCTTGATCAGCTGAGCCGGGGGCTGGAAGTCGTCGAGCTTGGCGATGGTGGTCGCCAGCTTCGCCGCCTTGGCGCGCATGTCCTTCGCGGCCTTCGGCAGCATGAGGACACGGTAGCCGAGTTTCACGGCGGCTTCTTTCGACATCGTCGAGCCGAAGCCTGCCGCCTTGCAGAGATACTCGCTCAGCTCGGGATCGATCGATGCGCCCAGCTCGCTCGCTTTGTGGAGAATCTTCCGCGCGGCGGAGAGGCGCCAGTCGTACGGATAGTCCGCGCGCTTCTCGTACAGCTGCTGCGCGGCCATCTTCACGTTCACCTCGTTGCTGATCGGCAGGCGGCGAACTTTCTCGCCCTCGTAGTCGACGACGATCGCGTAGTTCGCATCGTCGAGATCGGGAGCCTCCGCCCGCTGGTGTGACGCCCACGTGGTCGATGCGTTCTTCACCATACCGGTGATCGCGAAGTAAGCAGCAGCCTTGTTGATTCGGCCTTGAACTTCTGCGGCACGGACGGTAGGGTACTTGTGACGCGACTCCAGGAAGTAGAGTTGCGAGAGCCACGTCGCTGCCTTCGTGTGGCACGGGAACTTCCGGCTCACGGAGTCGGCGAACACGACGCGTGGCAGCTGCGCCGCCTCTTCCTCATTGACGGAAGCTGCTGACTTCACGAAGTCGGGCAGCGGCACCAACTTGCTCAGCTTGAACAATAGTTGGTGATTGGAATCGTCGACGGCATCGACGGGCTTGGCGGGCAGAGACATGGCAACCCCTCCTGTAGACCTGAATTTACACATAGATCATGCGAGCATATTACAGTCTTTCGAATTAACGGTCAAGCCTCATCTACCAGCCCTTACGACGTGTCCGATGTGCCGTCAGATGACCCTCTACGTGTACGTCTCCCCCCTCGCAGGCGGGCGCTGGTACAACTGCCGGTTCTGTCATTTCAGTGGCGATTCGATCGAGCTATATCAGGCGGGCCACGGCCTCAAAACCCCGCAGGACGCCGTCGTAGAGCTTGACAGAGGCAATCTACTGAACGTGCAGACGGAGCTGTCACATGCTGTCGTGCGCAGCTACGTGAGCTACTACATCGCGCGGCGTCGAAAATTCACCGACTTCTTAGAGCGCGCCCAGAAGCAGGCCATCGACGTCCACCGAGCGTGGCTAGAAATCATGCAGCAAAATCACATCTGGCAGGCGTACAGTCCCACCGAGTGGCATCAGGAGCTGGGGCGGTTCGTCGGCGGTGCGACGAAGAAGGATCTCGAAGCGCTGGCCCTCGAAGTGAACATCCCCCAGGGCTTCAGCCACTTCATCGTCTGCCCGTTCTACGACGTGCCTGGACGTCTCGCCTCGCTCTACCTGCTGGGGCGGCGACAGAATCTCCGAGTGAATCTGCAGGAGCGTGAGGCCGAGCGCGAAGACGGACTGATGATGCTCGACGCCAACGAGCTGCACGACGACATCGTCATCGCGCTGGACGATCCGATCATCGCGCTGCAGATGCAGCGGAAGAACTTCGCTGACGACAGCGTGCCGCTGAAACTCGTGGTCTATGGGCAGCACACGATCAAGGCGTGGCAGTCGCTGTCAGCGCGACGCATCATCTTCTGGAACGAGGAGCAGGGCGTAGACCTCTTCATGCAGGCGCGCAAGCACCCGCGCGCGTATATAGCGCGACGCCCGCAGTCAACGAACATCTACGATCTCATGCAGTGGAAGTCGCTCCCCGTATTGCTCAAGGCGTTTCGCGACTCGTCAGTGCCGTGGCTGGAGGCGCTGAAGGACTTCATCCTGGAGAAGCCGAACGACGAGGTGCTGGAGACAGTACGGCGGCTGGAACTGACGGCGTACGAGATGAGTCGCATGCTGGAGATCTGTACAGCTGATGAGCGCGCGCGTGTGCAGGCAATCCTCGGCGACAAGCCACCCGACCGCTACGTCCACATCGCGAAGATGCGTGTGGTCGAGGCCGACGGCGCGTGGTGGATCATACGAAAGAATCAGCGGGAGCTGGGATGCAACGCCGTCATTCGGATCGACAAAGCGAAGCATGCCAAGGACTCCAGTACGAACATATACGAGGGCACCGTTATCGCCAACGGCAAGACGGTGCGCTTCAACGACGACATGGAGGACGTGGAGAAGAAGCCGCTTGACTGGCTGCGCAAGAAGATGATGGAGGGCGGACTCGGCGTGCCGGTCGTACAGAACTCACTGAAGTCCCACCTGATCACGATCGCCAAGCAGTTTCACGAGCCGGTCTACGTGCAGGGCTTCAGCCGCGTGGGCTGGTACTCGGAGGAGCAGGCGTTCATCTTCCCGAACTTCAGCATCATGGACGGGCGTATCACTGACTCCGCCTACGCGATGTCGACGTTGCACTCGCGCATCCCGGCGGCCCACGTCTACCCACTCTCGTACAGCGAGGGTGACTGGGACGAGGCACTGAAGAAGACACCAGAGAACGCCGCGCTGTGGGCTGGGTTAGCGAGCGTCATGTCGAACATCGTCGCACCGGTGGTAGGAGTCGAGCCCCAGATGGTGGGGTTCGTCGGCGGGATGGGCTCTACTGCTCGTGTGATCGGGCAGCACATCGCCTCGGAGCTGGGGCTGGTGGATATCAACACCAACCGCACGCTCACCGGGCGCAACGCCAGCTCGTGGCGTGACGTGGTCAAGGCAACTGACAAGCACAGCTACCCTGTCTGGGTTGAGATCGATCCGAGCAATGTACAGTTCTACCGACGCATGAGCGCAGCCGACCGATACAACGCAGTGCTTCAACTGCCGGAGTCAGCGGCGACAGCACTGGCGGTCGGCGAGGCGTGGGTGTTCGTCATAGCGAAGGGGATCATGGCCCAGCGGCAGGCGCTGCCGAAGTTGCATGGGGCGATGAGATATCTGGCGTGGCTGCAAGGACGCGGCTTCCAGCTGCCCAGCGCAACCAACTTGCAGCACAGCGTCCTGCAGTCGCTGGCGGAGTGGGCGGACGAAGAGCTGAACGCGCTGAGCCTCGACGTCTTCAGCGACGCTGAGAAGCTCCTCTGGACAGCGGACGCCGGCGGCCTGGAGCGTCGGCTCATGTGGCTCATCTTCTGGCTGCGTGAGTCGCAGCAGTTATCCATCGAGCAAGATCTATTCTACGACACCTTCGAGCAGAGCGCGTCGATCGCGTCACTCAAGCAACCCTGGCGAAAGAAGATCCTTGGCGTTGTGGACATCGAGAAACGAAAGGTCTACGTTTATGCCGCAACTCTCAAGCGCGCTCTCGCCAATCACCCCTCCCCCTGTCTCGACGAAGCCATCCAGGCGCTGGCTGCCGATGCCGCACGTACCGGCTTCGAGCCTGGCGGTGATGGGTTCCTCGTCGATCTCGATTATTGGAATGCAGAAGCGAAACGGTGGCACGCCTCCAAAGGCCAGCCTTGAGATGGCCCGGTACTATGTGCCCCACATCCACCAAGGCCAGAGTTTCAAGCAGCGACCCACCTACTTCTCCAAGAATCTGATACTGATCATCACGCCGTGCTGCGTCCGCCGCCTTCGTGTCTTCATCCACGAACTTCCCGAGCACAAATGCAAGACGGTACTCCATCGGCGGTGCCCGCGCTGTCGTTGGATGTGGACTTTGACGTTCATTCCGGCTCGCGGCCGTCGTGTCTGGAAAGCACGTCTAAACGCCTAAAAACAGCCCCCAAACGCGTTACAATGAGATGCGCTGGAGCTAGTGCTATCTGCACGAGGCTCCGAACTCCTTTCCTGGGTTGAGGGGACCGGCGGGCACCGGTCCCCTCTACTTTTTCAGAAACTGAGAACGCGTTCGTACATCTGCTCGTCAGAAAGGAAGCAGGCCATGCCTATCGAAGTAGAACGCATCAATGGGCGCGACTACGTCTGGCAGTTGTCGTGGCGTAAGAATGTGCCGGTGCGTTGCCTGGTCTGTGATTGCATTGTAGACCGTCGTAGGATTGCGTGCCCTGACTGCGGCACGCCGGTTGGCGAGACCGGGAAACTCGTACCCGTCGGGGAGTAAACGAAAAAGACAAACGGCATCTGGATCACCCCGGCTGCCGAGAGGCAGCCGGGGCGGTTCGCATCTATCTTTAGGTATCAGTCCCACTGCTGGATGTCGGGCTCCGCGAACTCAGCGGCCTGCGCCGGCGTGAGCTTGATCGCGTTCAGCTTCGACAGGTCGGGGAAGCAACGGTGGGTGTTCCAGATGCCGATGCACGCGTAGTTCAGAGCGTGCGCGAAGTCATCTGACATCTTCGGGTTTCGCACGACCAGATACATGTCGGCAGCGCTGAGCGTGTCGTGCTTCTCTTCAGTGAGGGCGAGGAGGTCGTGGGTGATATCCTTCGACGACTCGTACTCGGGAAGAGCGATCGTCCCCGTCTTCAGGCACTGCGCCTGGAGGACGAGGGACCGCGCCTTGTCGAGCGTGTAGTAGGCACGCTGGTTGTAGCCGCTGGGCCGCTTCGCTTCGACCATCTTCTTGGCCGAGGCACGCACGTACATGAAAGGCAGGATCTTCGACATCGGTAGACCCGCCTGAATCATGAGCGCTTCACGGACCGAGCCAGAGCCACCGTAGTCGTGACAGAAGTAGTGGCATTGGAACGACGTGAAAATCCGAATGAGCGCCGCCGCTTCCTCAGCGTGAGAGTACGCTGAGTGGAAGCGTTTGGCGAAGATGCATTCCATATTCCCGTTCTGCGGGTTGATTCCGACGACGGCACAGGTGGTGAACGAAACCATGTTCTCGCCGCCGCCGCCCCAGTCGACTCCCAGAGCGCGGTATCGATAGCTTCGCACAGCCTTGAGCGCGTCGCGTTCTTCGTTCTTGTTCAGTGTCGAGGCTTTCTTGATGTCGGTCAGCGTGACGAGTTTCACACCAACGTCGCAGGATTCCCCCATCACCTCGTTGAGGAATTTGCCTTCGGTATATCCTCCGCGTCCGTCACGCTTACCAAGTAGTTCCAGCCATTTTTCTGTGGCGACGCCAGGCAACACGCCAGGTCTGTCAAGATTCTCGTAGTGCATCGGCATAACAATTTGGGGTACGTGATATCCGGCATCGGTGGTCATACGGCTGGGGTTGCCGTGTACCCACCGCCCGATACGCGGCTGGATCTGGTGCCCACATTTGGCGCAGACCGGTCCCCTACTTCCGATCATCTTCAGCAGGTCGTGGTCGATGGACGGTATGTTGTCGTGGCGACACGACTCACACCTGACGTGCCATTCGGCCTGGGAGCTGGTTTCCCACAGCGCCTGCAGGGTATTGTCCAGCGTCTTGGGCGTACCGAAGAACATCTCGATCGCAAACTTCGAGGCAGACATGCACTCGCGGATGACCGGGATGAAATCGATGTCGATGTCTTGGATTTCGTCGTACTTCGTGCAGTCGGCTGAGATGCCGCGCACGCGTTCGACGTCCAGGAAGGCGAACGAGAAGAACATCTTGGCGTGGTTCAGGAACGACTTCTGAAGCACCGAACTCTCAACACTCGTGTTGGTGATGAGGTTGTTGATGAGGCTCTGTTCTATGAACGGCCGGACGTAGTTCGTGCTCACGCGTCGGATCTGCTCGAAGCGTGGAGCAATGAACAAGGTAGCGAAGTGAGCCTGTGTAGCTGTCTGCAGTACTGACTGAGCGGCAAGCCCTGTTGTTTTAGAGACCTGTCTCCCCGTTTTCCAGTATATCCGCCTCGGAACCCGGAGGTTGAATAGTGGCTCAAACGGTGGGTGATTGCTCAACGAATAGGGTACGCCTTTCAGTGCCAGGGCGGGCAGAATCGGTATGAATGATTTTAGCTTGCCCCCTTGGTACAGCTTGGTGATCGCATCGATGTCCGCTGCAGCTCTGCGGAGGTTGAGCGGTTCCGGCTCAGGCAGTTCCATTAATCACCTCGCTGAAGAGTGGTACAATGAGTGGTACAAGGGGGTGTCCAAGTATGGACGCGTGGATAGAGGCAGTCGATGAGCTTCGGGCATTCGTCCGCAGTATTCTGCGTGACATGTTCTGGTTCCTCGGCTAAAATCCGGGTAGAGACGGTCGCTTGATCAAAAGACTCGGCGACCATCTCAAAACTCTACCAGGAGGATCTGTCCATGGCAACTCGATCGTCGGATCTTTATCGAAAGCGGAAGAAGCACATCTTCGTGACGCCATGGCCGCATCCACGGTACGAGATGCAGGCAATCAGCTCACACTTCCGCCCACACACGCCGTTGCCTGAACTCAAGAACCGAGAGAATCCGGCGGCACGTTTGGCAACAGTACCGCTAGCAGAGGTTCCCGCAAATGTCGAAGAGGAAATACTCACCTCCTGATTCAACCCTCTCCGTCATTGTCGTGGGCGCATTCATTGCTGTAGGCGGGGCCGCCATCCTCAGCAAATCACCAGGGATGTTAGTCATTGGTCTCATCGCGGTCTGTGTCGCGGTGCGAATGTTCTATAAGTAGGGAGGCATCGTGGATCAGAATCTCTGCGAGCTTGCCGTAGATCTCGCACGCGAAGCCGGAGCGCGAATAGCAAAACTCCCAGGATGCCACGCTGTCTGCGTGACATTCGTCGGCGCTGAGATGCCGGTTGGGATCATAGTTTATGACCGAGAGCAGCCTGAAGGGCTCACAGCCGTACAAGCCGTTGATCGACTCGCTGCGCACATCCACGTGATCGCGGGGTCGATGGCTGCTGTTGGTGAGAAGGAGCAACATACGGATGCCAGGAATAATAGCTCAAGCGTGGGCGAACAAGGATCGTCTGAAACTCACGCTGACACAGGTGCGCCAGCGCCTGATGCAACACCTGACGCAACGAGCTAAGCGTCCGCCTGGACAGCGTACAAACTACATCCCAATCATGATCGGCGAGCCGGGTATCGGCAAGTCGACTACGCTGGCCATCATGGCAGCGGACCTCGGCTGGGACTTCCAGCGATGGGATGTAAACACGCAGGGGTTCGAGGACATCACCGGCCTGCCCACGATCACAGAGCATGAGATCGATGGGCACAAACAGCAAGTAGCGACGTTCGCCAAGGCGGCATTCGTCCCCGGCGCTGTTTGGAAAAAGGACCGGTTCACGCTGGGCGAGATCGGCGAGCTGCCAACAGCTCCCCCGAACGTTCAGAATATTCTACGCGAGATGATCGACGGCCAGCTGAACGGGGAAGCCCTCGATCCGAAGTGCATGTACGTCGCAACAGGCAACCCGCCCGAAGCGAGGTTCACAACGGGAAGCATGATCGATGACGCGGTTGAGGATCGTCTCGACCCGTATATCGTCATACCGACAGGAGATGAGCTGCTAGATGTGTGGTCACGCATTATGTACAACACAATCTACCAGTTCCTAATGCTCAACAAGTCGCTTATTGACGACACGATCAGTCCCAGGCACTGGATGGTCATCGCAGAGAAAGTCCAGAACCTGATGCAGGTGGGCGAACAAGCAGAAGTGATTCTCCAGGATGTTCGAACGGCATTCGCAGCACATCAGAACGTGCTACCGATGCTGCTCGAATTTCTGAAACACGGGAACGACCCCTACAAGTTGCCGATACTCGGACGCGATTATCTGTACGCGGACGAGGAGGCGATGACGGGGTTCGACGATCGACTGACGTACTGGTTCAAACAGAACAACCGAGGCTTCGTGGGACACACGAAGAACGACATTATCCGAGGGCTCAACACGCTCACGGCAGCGGACCAGGAGCATCACGAGACGATCGTCAAGAACGTCGTTCACTTCCTGATCGTATTGGTAGAGGGAAAGTGCAACGACATGGCCAAGAGCCTTCTCGAAGTCGCATACTCGAAGGAGGCGTTGGTCGATCCCATGCTGGAGCAACTCGCTGACACGCCCGCGCTCGACAAGATGGCGGAAGCGTATGGTCGTTACGAGACGCGAAAGAAAGAGCTGACGCAGGGCGACAGCGGCGGCAGGAAGAAGCGCCGTGCAGCTAAGACCTGATATCAAAGACTCGGCTGGCCGCGAGTGGCTCGAAGAGCTGATCTACTACATGCTGGAGACCAAGCAGTACGACTACTGCTACGCTCTGCATAACGTGGACATCATCGCAACAGACCAGCCGTTTGCGTTCTGCGGTCCGTATCCTGTTCCGGCTGCGGTCGGGATGGATCCACACACGGACCAAATCACCATGTTCCTGTACTGGCCCATACTCAGTCGCGTGAGTTTCGAGGGCCGCATGCAGGAGGTCATGCACGAGACGGTGCACATCATCGATGGGCACCTGTCGTCGTATGGCAACAAGATACGCAAGATGTTCGGGCCAACCATCGCGAACATGGCCATGGACATTTACGTGAACCAGAAGATCGACCGTGCGGCGCTAGAAGCCGACGGGATCCCTGGCACGCAGCTCAAGCACTTCCCAGACCTACCCCCGGACCTGTCTTCATACGAGTATGCTGAGCTGTTGCAAATGATGTCGGAAGCTGGCGACCTTCAACTCCCAGACTGGAATCTCTGGTTACCCGGCCAGGGGCTTCCCAGCGGAGGTGCGCCAACTGATCCTCTAGCCGGTACTGCTGGCAGTCCTGGTGAAGAATTCACCGGGAAGGGCGAGCATATCCCCAGTGAGATCATTGATGTTGATGATGAGAGTGCGATGACCGCCGACGAAAAGACGCGGGCATTAATTCAGAGTGTAGCATCGACCCTAGCAGCCACCAAGAAATCTTGGGGCCGAGGGTTCGGCGGCGCAGACCAGGCACAGTTCATTGAGGCTTCGAAGCGGGAGAGCGAAGTCCCATGGACCTACTACCTGAGAACGCTGGAGTCGAGGTATCGAGCGGACATTGTAGTTCCGACACGCAGAAGGCCGTCAAGACGGCATCCCTCGCACATGGGGCGAGTACGGCGGTACGGACTGGATGTTGCGTTCATAGTCGACACCTCTGGATCGATGGGCGTTGGTGAACTCTGCGAAGTGGACCCCGAACTTCGGGCTCTTCACTATCGTGGCGCACACATCAACGTCTACCACTGCGATGCAGCCGTCGCCAAAGTCGAGGAATACAACCCCTACAAGCCATTGCAGGAGTTCCACGGCCGAGGCGGGACCGAGTACAGCGACGCTCTCCTGAAGATTCGGGAGAACCCGCACAAGCCCGGTTTCATCGTCTGTTTCACCGACGGTTGGGGTGGCATCGAAACGTACAAGAGAGTGATAGTAGAAGAGCGTGGGGAATCCTGGTGGGATGAGTATGCTGCGTCAAGCCCGACGCATTGTCCTGACGGGATCGAGACGCTGTGGTTGATCCCGCAAGACTGTATGGCCCCGGACGAGTTCAAACAGAGCATCGTTCCCTGGGGTCATGTGCTCGTCGTGCCGTCCTCACGTTCAGAGTAGCTTCATTACATCAGCGAAAAGGAGTTCAGCGGGAGCAAGTGCTCCTGCACCGATTGGTATCAATCCCATTTTTGAAGGAGGCAGTAATGCCCGAAGGCCAGATCCGTGTTTTCCTCACCACCACAACCGAGACCGGCTTCGCCGATTTCGTGAACCTCGATGCCGGTGCCACGATCGAGGATCTGTGGAACAAGCAGATGGGCGCGCAGGACGCGTCCAAGTACGTCATCCGCTGCTCGCGCGCAGAAGCCCAGGTTCTCCCGGCCGACTTCGCGCTGCAGGACGGTGACCGCATCACGATCACGCCGCACAAGATCGACGGTGCGGAGGTCGCCGGCTTCGCGGCCTAGTCTTTCACCGATGTGAGCGATGCCCGCCCGGCATGTCCGGGCGGGCGTCGTCTCTCTCTCTTTTTTTTCATTGAAGGGAAGATATGCCTCACAATGTTACCCCAGATCTCATCGAGAACCACGATGAGATCGCGACCATCCTGGCCAGATCGATCAGGATTCGTCGGGCAGAGACGCCTGACGCAGTAGCAGCGTGCATCGAAGACTTACTGGGCGAGGTCGAGCGCAACAGAGACCTGGCCAAGCACGCTGACTTCCAGAGGCGCCAGGGCGATCGTTCCGGCGCAACAGAGTCGCTGCAGGGAGTGCGCAACTACTTGAACGTTCTGCGCAATCAGGCAGCAAATGTGATGAGCACCGTTGATCGGTGTATCGCTTCGCTAGGGAACACCACGCGAACGACGGGCTTTGACACCAGGGACGGCTCACGCCCTGGCGATTTGAACCTGGAGCAGATGAAGCAGGGACTCATCGCCATAGGCAATGAGTTCCACAGCTGGCGGTTCGAGCGACGGACCACCGGCTACCATTTGGTAGCGAGGACGTACGATATCCAGCTCGCACTGGAGCGCGGCCCGAGCTTCAACTTCGGGCAGTTCGACATCGACCTGGATATCACAGGACTGACGCGCGGCGTCAGCAGACCGTACCAGACGATAGCGGTCACTCCGCGACCTTCGCGGGTTGACTCAGGCGTTCCGCATCCTCACGTACAGGGCTCAGTCATGTGCGAGGGAAACGGGGCGGCAGGAATCTCGCGGCTGCTGGAGCACGGAGACTTCTATTCGTTCTTCGTCATCGTGAATCAGACACTGACGAACTACAACTCGCGCTCGCCGTACGTTGCTCTCGACGAGTGGGTCCGAGCGCAGCCGCGCGATCGCAACTCTCGCACGTGCAGCGTCTGCAGTGACACCTTGTCCGGCAGAACGACGTTGGTCTGCGGGAACTGCAGGAATCGTATCTGCGTGGACTGCGCAAGCACCTGTGAGGTCAACGAAAGAATCGTATGCGAGACCTGCCAGGGAACGCTTCGAACCAATCGCATGGCGTGTCAGGACTGCGCCGAGGGCGGGGCGCCGGATTGCC
>Ga0307377_10005730_pt1 | contig 13215 bp, 7 predicted proteins | sample TR3MG_FD_202535 | JGI IMG/M metagenome (GOLD analysis project Ga0307377, IMG submission 202535) | Soil microbial communities from Risofladan, Vaasa, Finland - TR-3 | ecosystem: Environmental > Terrestrial > Soil > Coastal area > Acid sulfate soil | place: Finland: Risofladan, Vaasa | collected... | reverse complement strand
AAGCGGCAACCGGGTCGGCCAGGGTATCCGTTAAACCGCGCAAAATAGCCCTCACCAATCCCTGGGCCAACTCCGGATTTTCCTCAAGCACGGTCTCATTGGTGATGAGGCCATTGGCTACCAGGTCGGCCGAGTCGGCCACGTAGATAACATTGACTTCAACGCCTTGAGCAGCCAGCTGGACAGGCTCGTTGTTAGCGTAACCGACGACAGCTTCAACCTGGTCAGTCAGCAAGGCCTCCACCTGGCTAAAACCTATCTCGCTGGCGTTAACATCTTCCTGGGTCAAGCCGTTGGCAGCCAATAGAGCGGCGTAACCGACATAACTGGCCCCGAAGAAGCCAGGCAAGCCGACTTCACGGCCGGCTAACTCCGCGGGTCCGGTAATCCCGGCCTCGGTTTTGCTGATGACGGCGATGGGATAACGCTGGAACCACTCCATTATGTAAACTACAGGCACACCCTGCGCCCGAGCCAGGATAACCTGTTCTCCACTTACGATAGCGAAAGGCAGCTCGCCGGCTCCGACCAGGGCAATCCCGTCAGTCTCTGAAGTGTAATCAAACTCAACCGCCAGCCCTTCATCGGCAAAATAACCTCTCTCGTCGGCTACAAAAAATGGTGCATACTGGGGATCGGGGATGTAGCCCATGGGCAATCGCACTGAAAGCAGCTCAGCTTTGACTGGATTCTCCTGCGAGTCTCCTGAACCAACTCCGGTACCCTGCCCGCCTGAATTCAAATCGGTGTTACAAGCAGTCAGAATCAGGAACGACAGCAACAAAAACACCATTCTAAACATGATGAAACTCCTTTGGATAACAGGAGATGATTATCCATAATCTACTAACTCCTTCATTCTCCATTAGCGCCTTTCCACCTTAACAGACGCTTTTCAAGCAATGCCACAAGACCGTACAAGGTCAGGGCAATGGCCGCCAGCGTAAGTAAAACCACAAAGACCAGATCAGTCTTGAACTGGTAACGGGCTGTCACCAACAGATAACCTAATCCCTGGCTTTTCGGTTGGACAAATTCACCAACAATAGCGCCGATCACGGCCAGGGTCGCGCCAACTTTCAAGCCAGCCAGGGTAAAAGGTAGCGCAGCCGGCCATTCCAACTTGTGCGCCACCTGCCAGCGACTGGCCCGGAGTGAGTGCATCAGATCATAGAGCTCGTTGGGCACCGAACGCAAGCCGGCGATGGTATTTATCGCTATAGGGAAGAAAACGACCAGCACAGCAACCATGACCCGGCTCCAGTAAGTTGAGCGTACCCATATAGTCAGCAAGGGGGCTAACGCGATTATGGGGATGGCCTGGGAAGCAATGAGATAGGGCGATATGAATCGCTCGGCAATGGCTGATTTGGCCAGGAGATAGCCCAAGGGCATGGCTACCAGACAACCGATCAACAAGCCGGGAATTATCTCGCTAATGGTGATCGTGGCGTGCTTGAGCAAGCGGCCGTCGGACAATACCACTTTAAATTGTTGCCATACATCGCTGGGCGCCGGCAAAATAAAGCTGTCGTAACCACCCAAGGTCGCCAGTAAGTGCCAGGCGGCAATCAAAAAGAGAAAAGAAATCCCTATTGAAAGCCAGGCCGGAACACGCTTTACCATCTGCCATGGACCGGTCCGGCCGGTAGATTTAAGATCCGGTCTCTTTTTTCGAGATCGCAAAGCATCGAGGATCATGGATTAATTCCATTTTCTAAAACGGGGCGGGGGAATACGGGAATGGCCACCCGATTGGGCTTGCCATGTCAAAAAAAAACCACCTTGCAGAAGGTGGGGCATAGCAAACAAACGCGTAACGTTTGGCTTAACCTTCTTTCATCCAGACTTTAACTGTCGGCTCTGGCTTCTCACCAGATCCACCCAAACCCAAACATATGGTTTTAGATTTAGGGTCGCGGGCTTGGACTGCGCAGGCCTCACCGCCGATCGGGAATTTCACCCTGCCCCGAAGGTTGGTATTCAATTACTTGAATTATATCTCGCCCGCGGGCCGGGGCAAGAGCAAGCACGGATTACCATGAGCGGTGAAGTGGCGATTGTACGATCAGCGCCGTCCTGGTAATCCCCAGAACCCTTTATCGGGGCTTGAGTAACCAGGTACTGGCCCACAGCCAGGGATCATCCTGGCTTATAGAGTCAATCGACCGGTCCATCATGCTCAAAGTTCTGAACTCCCTGACAGCCATAGAGTTCCCCAAAAAAGAACCCCGAAGGCGCTCCGGCTAAACCGGTTACGCCAGCGGGGTCATTGATCCCGGATGTCAAAAGGTGAAATCATCTATGGTTTAGGAAGTAGTCTCACTGCTCAGGCCACTCCCAGCCATCGTCTCGGGGGCTTTCTTCCCTTCATCAGAGTGATTCGCGGCCGGTACCAATCCTGGCAGACTCTGCAAGGTGCTCATCAAATCACTGCCGGTCAACGCCTCGATAGTCGCCGGTACCTGGGCAACGATGTCGGTCACATCTCGGGTAATTCTTGAGGCGCCGGCGCCGCCCTCATTACCGCTATTAATAACCACGATACGCTTAGTCTTCGCGAGAGGATAGGCTACGGCCCCGGCCACTTCGGGCAGGGCATCGATGATCTGTTGGATAACCGCCGCCTGAGTATATTCCTTCCAGGCCTCCGCATTCTTATGGGTTGCTTCCGCCTCTGATAGACCCTGCTGGGGGATGACATCGGCCTCCGCCAGACCAGTAGCCCTGGCAGCTTCTGCTGCAGATTTGCCCTGAGCCAGGATAACATCTGCTTCGGCTTCGCCGATGTTGGCATCTCTCTTTATCTGGGCGATACGCGGTCGGCCTAAGGTCTCCAGGTAAACTTCGACATCACGGATGTCTTTGATGACGAAGGAAACAATCTCCAGGCCCATACTGGCCATGTCGTCGGCCGAAACCTCCTGCACTTTTTGGGCGAAGGCTTCCCGGTCGCGGTAGAGCTGCTCGACAGGTAGGGTGCCTAAGATGGCCCGCAAATGACCGGCTAGGGTTTCGTGGGCGACATGTTCGATCTCATCCTGGGTTTTCGAAAGGAACTGGATGGCGGCCGGATAAAGTGTGTTATACTACGCACCCGTAACAAGGAGCAGCCCATACGAGGGATATAAATGATATAAAAACTCTTGTTGCGACAGGTTATTTTATTTACCGAAAGACAGCGCCGGTCAAGATGGGCAAACATGGTTATTGTTCTGACCTGCGCCCTTATACCTATGAGGAATAACCGTTAGATGGCTAAGAAGACACGCCGAAGAAGACGTTCAACCAGCGAGAAGGTCATGCTTGTTCTAGGGATCATAATAGCCCTGAGCATGTTGGTCTCATTAATTGCCGGCCTAGGTACGAGGGGTCGTAATAACAACGCACCCCTGCCAGAAGGCGAGCTTTTCGAGCAGATACATATCGAGCCGGTAAGTGCGATTGATGGGGATCTACCTGGCCTGGTCTATGCCCTGGCAGCCCTCTCGCCACCTTTCATCTAGTCACGAAAAATTGGGCAGGCCAACCCAAATCCAACACGGGGTCACTTCTCCGGGTGAGATCCAGCTGTCAGGTCAGTAACCAGATTAGCAGCAACCCCAGCGCGACAACGCCCACATATTCAAGAATAACTCTCCGGTCCAGGTTTCCGGCGAGATAGTTTTGTATTAAGCCGGCGAGAGCGTAAAAAAGCACGAGCAATACCAGGCCGCCGGTAGCCGTCGACAATGGCAAATAATTGAGCATCCAGGCTACAAGACCAAGGACGAGCCCGACAACCAGTCCATAGCCCGCGGCGAGAAGCGGCCGTTCGGTGCTGTACCACAGGAGCCGTGTAACCAACAAAGCCGTTATGAAAACCACGGCGGGGCCACTGAGCAGAGCCCGGTCTCCCACATCGTAGATGCGAGTATATAGGAGCAAGGCGGTCAGGTATACCAACACCGTCTCAAGCCAGCCGACAAAAGCCAGACCTCTTTGCTCCGGGTCGACAGTCGCATATTCGGCCGAGAGAGACAACGGGATAATGATCGCGCTGGCGATAAGTCCAAAAGTCCAAGAACCGATGTTCTCGAAAACGGCCAACCAGAGGGCCAGGCCTGCAACCAAGAGGCCTGGAACGATCCAAAAATGGTAGGTTCTGACCAGGCTTCCTTGACGGGCTAACGGATGGCTTCGCAACAGCGATTCGACGGCCGTCACCGCCATGCCGACCATGACCAGTAACATGAGGGTTGTCTCTGACAGGTTTATACCCAGGGGTGAACCCAAAACCGATGTGCCCAGCGACTGCACCGGCGTCTCAACAAAGCGGCTCAAAGCCAGCCCTAATAAAAGCGCCCCACTCAATACGCCTAAGCGGTCCCGGTCGAGACCGTGAACCAAATTATTGTTCGCTTTCCCGGCGATCATACACCCCTCTAAGCTGGCTTAGCTTCACGCGCTGGATTTCCCGGACCATTTCTAGCGACTCCTTCAGGTAGCGGACCATTTCCCCTTCCTTACCCTTGGTCTCACTCCGATCTCGATTGCGCCATTCAACAACGACTTCTTTTATGGGATAACCAGCCCGGTCAAATAAGTAAAGCAGTTCCACATCATAGGCCGACACTTTCCATCCGGCCGTTTCTGTTTCTTGAGAGAAATATTGCAGATGAGGGAAGGTCGCCATGGCTGCTTGGCGCCGGCATGATTTGAAGCCGCACTGAGTATCATAGATCGTGCGTAACAGGAAAAGGCGGCGGAAATTCAGAAAGATGAAGCTGCCCATCTTGCGCATGAGCGAGGTGCCCTCCCGGGCGCTGCCGCGAGAGCCGATGACCACATCAAAGCCTTCTGGATACCAGGGTAAAACTTTGTCCAACTCTTTGATAGGTGTCGATTGGTCCATATCTGTAAAAAGAACGATATCCCCGCGGGCGTGTTGAATACCGGTCCAGACCGCCACAGGCTTCCCCCCATGGGGAATAGTTAACAGAGAAAAGCCAGCCAGCCCATCAATGGCGGCCTCAATCAAGGCGCGGCTTTCATCGGTGGATCCATCGTCGACGATAATAACTTCCCAGGTATAACTCTGCCCGGCCAGATATTGTTGGATCTCCGTAAGAACCCCATTTTCAATATTTCGCTGCTCATTCCAACAGGGGATGATGATTGAAATATGTATTTCAGAATGTTGCGGCAATGTTCGCATCTCCTGTAATCTGGCGCTGTTTCGAACGAACAACGGATGGCTGAGCAGTGACTCTCATTGATCAAGAATCCAGTCCTCGACCTGCGTTAAGACTAACTCTACCTCTAATTCGCTTCCCTGGGCAAGTGCCAAATCAACATCTGTTGGCGGCTGGCCGGTCCGCAACTCGTCCAACACTCGCAAGATTCGCAAACGCCCATCGGCCGATAAGGCCGGATGGACCAGAGCCATACCCACCCAGTTGATGGCCTCCAGTGCGTCCAAATCCTTGGCCCGCAGGCGAGCTATTTCGGCCAGGGTTATGAGTGCGCCGGGCAGATTGCCCATATCCCAGTACAAGCGGAGCGCTTTGGTCAAGTACTGGCGGGCAGCCGTCAAATCGCCCAAACCCACGGCCGCACCCCCCAGGATTCGCAGACAGTTACCGAGCAAGTAATCTGTGCCGAGTTCCGTTAGCGCCGGTAGGGTTGCCAGGCCGACCGTCCAGGCTGAGGCAAAATCATCCCGTTCAAGATGCACAGTCCCCTTATTGACCGCCACCATGGCTCGCACGCTGGGAAATGGTCGGGAGCCTAGGATTTCAAGGGCCTGATCGTAAAAGTGTAACGCTTCCTCATAATCTCCCTGGTTGCGAGCATTTTCCCCTAGGCTGTTCAAGGCGTTGGCGGCATCGCCCACATTTTCTTCTTCCCGGGCGAGGCTTAGACTTTCCTCAAGCAGGCTCTTCGCCTCGTTATGAGCGCCGGTCACCGACGCCTGGTTACCCAATTGGCGAAGGGTAAAGATCAAGGTCCGCCGATCGTCCAGCTCGCGGGCGATAGCCGAAGCCGCTTCCAATTCTCCCTGCGCTTTTTCGTAATCACCTAACCACAAACCGGTCACCCGGCCGAGTTGAGCCAGGACATTGGCTTCAAGTCGCCGGTTGTCCAGACGTCGTGAAGAGGCTAAGGCAGCCAACAATAAATCATTGGCCTGGCGGTAGTCGCCCATCCAGCTGTACAAATTGCCCAGAGCCACCCGCAATCGCATGGTTTCTGCTTCATTCTCTTCAGGATTTAACAAGCTTAAACCGTGTTCCAATAAGCGTTGGCCTTCGATAAGTGCGCCGCGACCTACAGCATCATTGCCGGCCCGACGGAAATATTCACCCGCCTGTACCAATTCGCCGGCTTGTTCATAATATTCGGCGATAAGGGCATTAAATTCAGCGGACCGCTCACCGCCCTGGGCTGTCAGCCACTCAGCCGCTGCCAAGCTATAGGTACGCAATTGACGTTGGAGCAACGTCTCTTTGATCAGATCACGCAACATCGCCTGCCCAAATATATATTCTCGGCTACCGGCAAAAGCAGGCACCTCCCGCTCATAGATGAATTCCCGGATGACCAACGCTTCCAGAATATTCTCCAGGTTATCGATATGGTTATCGTCGGCGGCATCGAGGGCGACTAGCGCTTCATCTTGAAAAACGCGCCCGACAACGGTTGCCCGTTGCAAAACCAATTGTTCAGGATAGAGCAGGCTATCGAAGCGGGCCTGAAGCAAACCAACCAAAGTACGTGGCACTCGTAGCCGGCCCACTCGAGACCTCACGACGGTCCAATGCCTTTCATCCAGTTTCTGGATGACCCGGTCCTCGATCAACATCTTGACCAACTCTTCCATATAGTAGGGGTTCCCCTCAGATTGGTCTACGATCAGGTCGCGCAGATCGCGAGGCAGATCATCTACCTTCTGGAGTATTTCCGCCACCAGATCACGACTATCCCGCTTGTCCAAGGGGCGCAGGTGAACTCGAGTTTGGTTCTCCTGACCAACGCCCCAAGATGGCCGCCTCCGAAAGAGCTCTGGTCGGGCCATACACACAATCAAAAGCTTCGATTTGGGCAATGATCGGAGTAATTCGATGATCAGGTCTAGAGAGGCTTCATCGGCAAGATGCACATCCTCAATTTGAAAAACAACAGGATCGACGGCCGCCAATTGGCCTAAAAATGCACCGACAGCACTCCGGCCGCGGTCGGCTACCTCCTGGGGTTCACCACCCAGGTAAGGAGTGCCAGTCAGCTCAAATCCGACCAGATGACTGATTAAATGAGCCAACTCCTTATTTTCACCTATGAGACCGGATACGCCACGTTCCATCTTCTCTTTAACAACTATCGAGCTATCGCTATCCTGAATCTGAAAACGAAAGGACAGTAGGTCACGCCACAAGCCGTAGGGTCGCTTGGTCATCGCCGGAGTGGCCCTCCCCCGGAAGATGAAATACATTTCTGACCGTAACTCGGACCAAATGGCGAACTCCGAAAGGAGACGTGATTTACCCAGGCCAGGATCACCGGTCACCGTTACTATTTGTGACTCAGCTTCTTCAACCGTGTTGATGTAGGCCTTTTGTAGCATTTCCAGCTCAGCCAGGTGGCCGATCATGCGGGTTGCGACACCTTCAACGCCCCGGAACTGGATGCGAAATGCCCGCGGTTTGGCAGCGAGCACGCGATAGGTTTCGACCAGTCTTCGGCCGCCGGGGCGACGTGCGCGTACCGGAGCGTCCGGTTCAATTTCGAAGATCCCCTGGACCTCGCGAAAAGTATCCCGGGTGATCAGGACCAACCCGTCGGCAATGCCGGCCACGCGGCTGGCAAGGCTGATCGTTGCCCCAGTAGCCGAATAGGCGCCAGTATGCTCCGAGACAGTCAGTAAGGCAGGGCCGGTATGGATACCAATCCGAATAGGTAATGGCTCTCCGGTGGGAGTGAGTTCAAAGGCATGCTCGGCCAGGGAATCGCGAATGGCCAGGCCGGCCCGCACTGCCTGTTCCGGATCATCCTCCCGGGCCAGGACAGCCCCCCAGACGGCCAATAGATCGCGTTCATTACAATTAAGCACCATACCGCCGCCATCATCGATAAGCCGGGTCGCGTCTGCCCACAGTTTTTCCACTCTTTGGCGGGCTGCCTCGGGACCAAGGCTGAGATCGGCCAGCGCCGCATATTCGGCCGCGTTGGCATAGACAATGGTAATCGTCTTATTTTGTTCTGTTGGCTTGCTGGCTGTGTAGGAGCGATGGACCGGCTGGGTAACCGGCCGGCGCTTTCTATGATCCAGGGCGGTCTCGGCTGCCCGCCGTAGATAAGCCGGGGCGACGCCACCCAGGCCGCCTAATACCCGGGTTACTTCGTGAATAAACGCTTGCACCGTAACCGGCCGATCTTCTGGTTCTTTCGCCAGAGCCCGCAGCAAAACGTCATTGATTTCGAGCGGCAGATCCGGGTTAAATAGCGTGGGCGGCGGCGCCGGATCGCGCAGATGCATTAACAACGTTGCCATCCGCGCATCCCCAACAAAGGGCAGGCGACCGGTAATCAGTTGGAACACCATAACCGCCAAGGAGTAGATGTCGGCTCGCCGGTCGACGGTCTCCAAACCCATTATTTGTTCTGGCGACATATAATCAGGCGTGCCCAGAGTTACGCCGCCGCCGGTGATTGCGCTATCGACCATAGCCCCAGCCGTTATCCGGGCGATGCCAAAATCCGTTACAAAGGCATTGCCCTCGCGATCGATCAGGATATTGGACGGCTTGATGTCCCGATGAATGACACCTTGGCGGTGGGCATAATCCAGGGCCGGACCAACCTGGTTCAGGAGGAAAAGCACCTCCTCCAGGGGGATGGGGCTGTCACTGAAGGCATCCTCCAGCGTGCCGCCCTCCAGGTAGCGCATGACAATGTAAGGTGGTTCGTGGGAACTATCAAAGTCATAGACCGGCAGGATATGAGGGTGTTCCAATCTGGCTATAACCCGTGCTTCTCGTTGGAATCGGCCCCGCACCAACTCATCTTCGATAACGGTCGGCCGGATCACCTTTAGAGCCACATGACGGTCCATTCGAGGCTGGTAAGCTTGGTAAACGGTAGCCATGCCCCCCAGGCCTATTTCTTCAATTATTTCGTAAGGACCGAGCCTCGTTCCGATCATCTTTCCGCTATCCGTTTTCAACTGATATCAGTATACGGTTTCGGGGAATCAAACACAATTTATTTAAGAATACCGGCTCGGGGCGGGGCAAGTGAACAATAAAAAAGGCGGATTCATTTTCCTCGAGGGAATCACAAATCCGCCTAAGGACAGATTGAGGCTTTAGGAGTCTATACGCCGGTTACCTTACGACGGCTGTTATCCGGTCGTTTCCCCGGTCCATGGATCTCAGCGATAGCGCTCCAGGCCGGTGTATTCGGATCAAAGTGAATGCGCTCCCAGCCAACCAGGCCGTAATCTTTTGCGTAGAAATACTTCTCACCACCGTTCAACCAATGCAACTCGAGAACATCCTTAACCGTAATCCCGGTACGGAATGTGTATTCATCATAGTGGGCGACGAGCTGTAGCGAATTACTCACATCCCCCGAATTTTCGGCCGATTTTTCACCGCTTCTATCATTATAAAATTGAACTTTTGTCTTCGCTAAAAATATCTGGTCCAAGGCCATCTTGCGCCTGGCCCAGCGACTGCCCTTTTTGAGATCGTTGTCGGTCAGGCGATAGTAGCGACCTGCACCGGGCGAGGTGTCAATATCCCGATAGATGAAGTCGTTATCGAAGAAGAACTGCTCCCAATTAGCGTTCTTGGTCTGGTAGAAGGTCGAGCCGTCCCATTGGGTCTGGAATCGTTCCTGGCCTCCATCAGCGTTCTTCACCTCGTATATCCGGCCGTCACCGCCTATATAATCCTTCAGATCGTACACTTTCCCGGTTGGTTTGAGGACCTCGATAATCTTCTCAGACGGCCGTTCGGCGTCCAACACACTAGCTTCGGCGTGATAATAACCACTGCCAACCTTTTCTGACGACAACAAGCGCACGGTGGCATCTTGTTTGATCTTGAAGAGCAACGGGCTTTCACTCTCGGGCTGCTCGCGCATGTTGAGTTTTAACTTGGTTATAGCCAAATTATTACTACGTATGTCGAGGCTCGGCCCCCAAAGGTAACCCTCGATCAGGTCGCCAGCCGGCGGCTTGAGGCTGCCGAACAGCGGCTCTAATAGAGGCCAGGGGTCCATCAATCCGGCGGGCCAGCCGGCCAGTTGATAACCTTGTTTCTTTACGGTCATATGGAGATGCGGCCCGCTCGAATTACCGGTGTTGCCACTGAAGGCGATAATCTGGCCGGCGTTCACCTGATCACCTACTTTCACCGCGATCTCGGCCGCGGCATGGGCGTAAAGGGTGCTCAGGCCGTGGCCATGGTCGATAATCACATGCCAGCCATACGCTGATGGTTTGCCGTCCCGGCGCTTGTCCGCCACCTTCAGCACCGTTCCTGGAGCTGCGGCATAGTAAGGCGAACCCATCGGCGCGGCCAGGTCGATTCCCTCATGGCCGGGATAACCGAATTGAGAGTAATACTCAGGGCGTTTGCCAAAGGCCTGGGTGATGAACTTCTGGGTCGTTGGCCAGCGTTCAAATTGAAAACCATCCAGCTCCGCAGGCTCGTCGATCACAGGATCCGCTGTCTCTACCGGCTCTGATTTATCCTGTTCATCCACAGCGGCCGGCTGACTGCCCCCGGTGGTGCCCGGGTCGGCGCCGTTACCGAAATCTAAGGGCTCCGGCCGTTTGGGAGCATTACTCAGATAATGCACGTCATCCCATTCGCCATCAAGGACGTAATAGACCCGCTTCTCGCCAATTTGAAGATTTTCGGCCATCTGGCAGGCATATTTTAGACCATCATATTCCGCCCAGAATTCGCGTGATACCGGGACAAAGGCATGGGCGAAAATAACCTTTTGCAAGGCCGCGGATGGGTTGAGGGTCAGCAAACGGTGTTCCAGACCTTGTTGCCAGATGTACTTTTCCACATTAGCGGCTTCATCTTCAACGCCCGGCTGGTACCCGGGCAGCGCCGTTTCATCGCCGCCCCCACTGACCCCGCTTTCACCATCGGTGGGCGGTGGTGGTGGCGTCACTTCAACCGGTTTCGGCGCGCCGGCCGGCGCATCAACAATCCCGCCTGGTTCCAGCTTGCTGCCGATGTTTACCCAAATTGGTTCACCCATCTTGTGCCCGTCGACGATTGAATCTGGATTGTCCCGTTTATTTGTCGCGCCATTGTCAAAAGTCAGGTATGGGGTAAGGGCAAAAATGCCCACATCGTGAGGTTTCCAATGGTCACTCCAACTGGCATCAGGTCCGGGTCCGCCTGATCCCGGCAACATCCCCGCATAGGAATGTTGGTAATAATGGGGAACCAGCTTATTTTCCTGCCACTTTTCTACCAGGACGCCCATGCCGCCATACGGCACACCATGGCCGGCATTGTTGTCATAATGAAATTTGAACCAGATATCGCCATCATGGATGCGGAAGTCGCTGCGGTTTTTATTCAATTCCCAGCTCGTGATAGACAGGCCCTTTACGACGCCACTCTTGGCCTCCGGCCCCTGAGGATGGACAGCCGTGATATCCGGATCGACAACGTTCTTTATTACCTGCGGGGTTGTGGGAACAGAACCGGTCTCCGGCGGCACATAAGCGGGGATTGGATTGGCTTTCATATAGGCGACGAACTCGGGTATAGCTGATTGCCAGCTGGCGTTGTTCGGTTGCCAGTAACCAAGGTTCCACATGGCCAGGCCGATAATATCGTCGTACCTGGCTATTTCTCGCTCGTAATTCGTCAGTTGGAAGTAGAAACGTTGGTCGCCGGGATAACCAAAGCCACCATCCAGGCCGCATTCTGTGATGGCCATGCCGCCATGGGCGCCCAGGGAGTTCAGATATTCGATTTCCTTGATCGGCCGGTAAGGATTTCCAAACAAAACCTTTCCGTCGGCACCGACCAGGTCGGGGAAGCCGTAGGTGTGCCGGCCGTAGATATTTCCGGCGGCCCAGGCTTCCAGGATAAAGGGAACCAGTAGCGCCTTCCACATTTCAAAATCACCCGGACTGCCACCTGCCTGGTTCAGCACACAGACCTTGAAGCCATCGGCATTGGCCAGCTTCATGACCGCCCGTTCATAAGTCACCAGGTTTCTTAAGGATGCGGGATCGCTACCCCCTTGTTCATTGGTAATCGTGTAATAATCGGCCGGGTTCTTTTGCCAGCGTGCCCGCAGGCCGCCGTTGTCATGTTCCAGGTACCAATATTTCGCCGCCATTTCCAAGGTAATCCCCGCCGGCAACGAATTAATATCGCCTGGCGCCTCGAGATAAACCGAAATATCCCGGTAGATTGTGGTCGTGTGGCCGCCGCTTAAACTCTTAGCTTCTACCAAGCTGCCCCCCTCGCCCACCGCTATGACAAGACGCGGTTTGGCTTTAAGAAAATCACCAAAACCGAGTCTCTCTCCCGGACAAACATGCGCGCCTAACTTGGTCATATTTCAATCCTCCAGATATTCTGGCCTGCCTAATTCGCAGACCGGCATTTCCATAGCCGACGATCACAATGAAATTGGTCCGCACCATAGAAAAGCAACCGCGATCCTATTACTGCTTAAGCAGGCCGGCCGGGCACCCAAATCTCGGAAAAAGCGGGCCAACCCTGGCACTCCCACCTTGCTAGCTAGCCAATTGTGCCAGGTCCAATCGCCCATCTATTCAGTTGCTTAATTCAGAAATCGAGGTATTCGCCAATCATTTGTCTGGGGAGCTTTCTCTTGAAACGATGAGGACCGTAGCCGCTTGATCGCTCCCTCATATCCTGTGCAGATTACATAATAACACAGGCGCCACTATTTGTCAGCGATTTTGGCATCATAACAATGGTGTTACCTTGACGGCCGCTCAGGCCAGGTCAACCAGGGCTGAAATGCGCTCGACCGAGCGCTCATAATAATCGTTACCGAATATCTGTAAATCGATAGCCTCAAAGGGACGGGCTTCAACACAACGGCCACAGCCCCGGCAACGCTAAGAATTGATCACCACCAATGCCCCAACCATGGAGATAGCCTCCACAAAACACAGCTCCTGGGTACAAATTTCGCAACCCTAGCAGTTGTTATTAA
>Ga0307377_10005728_pt1 | contig 13221 bp, 10 predicted proteins | sample TR3MG_FD_202535 | JGI IMG/M metagenome (GOLD analysis project Ga0307377, IMG submission 202535) | Soil microbial communities from Risofladan, Vaasa, Finland - TR-3 | ecosystem: Environmental > Terrestrial > Soil > Coastal area > Acid sulfate soil | place: Finland: Risofladan, Vaasa | collected... | reverse complement strand
CGTGGGAGCTGGTCTCTTGTCGATCGGCGTAATTGCGGCACGGTGGATCTGGAACCGTCCAGCGGAGGTCGGCCTCTTTGCGTTGGCGGCTCTGGCGCTCGTCCTCGTGCGTATGTGGATGACGCTCCGTGAGGAGCGACGCCTGGTCTTGACCTCGAACGAGGATGCGCGTACCGATGCCCTCACGGGGTTACCGAATCGGCGCTACCTGTTCGAACGTGCGGAGGCGATGTTGGCGAATGACCTCGACGTCGGCGTGATTCTGATTGACCTTGACGGCTTCAAGGAGGTCAACGACGCTCTCGGTCACGGCGCGGGGGACGTGCTGCTCGGCATCGTCGGATCACGATTCGTGGAGCGGCTGGGGGACCGGGGCTCGATTGCACGATTGGGCGGCGACGAGTTCGCTGCAGTGTGCGCGGGGTCGGAGGAGGACCTCGTTGAGATCGCGGGGGAACTGCTGTTGACCACGTCCGAGCCCTGCGTGCTGCAAGGACTTCACGTGCGCCTCGGTGCGAGCATGGGCGTCGCCATGAGCACGGCGGTGGGCAGCGATCCCTTTGAATTGTTGCGTGGCGCCGACGTCGCCATGTACGCGTCCAAGAAGAACAAGTTAGGTGTATCGGTCTATCGCGAGGCGGCCGACACCAACGGTCGCGCTTCGCTGTCGCTGCTCAATGACTTGCGCAACGCGATCGAGAGTGACGAGCTGTCGCTGTACTTCCAACCCACCGTCGACGTGAGTTCTGGTCGAGTGCACGGCGTCGAGGCACTGGCGCGTTGGATGCATCCGGTGCACGGGATGATCCAGCCGGACGAGTTCATTCCCATGGCCGAACACGCGGGACTGATTTCGCAATTGACGGGTACCGTCATCGCGCGGGCCGTGGCCGAGGGGGCTCGGCTCGACCGCGCGGGACATTGCCTCAACGTGAGCGTCAACATCTCGCGTCAGGACCTGGTGAACGATGAACTGCCGGACTTCATCGAAGGCGTCCTTAAGCTTCACGACTTTCCCGCGGGAAGACTCACCATCGAGATAACTGAATCCTCACTGGACGAAGACCCAGAGCGCGCCGCCCGGTGCGTGGCGAGCATCCGTGAGAAGGGGGTGCGCATTTCCATCGACGACTTTGGCGTGGGGTACTCGTCACTGTCCCAGTTGCTCAGTGTCGCGATCGATGAGTTGAAGGTCGACCGATCCTTCATGCTGGGACTTGACCACGATCCGCGCGCTCAAGCGATCGTGCGCTCGGCCGTGCAGCTGGGGCGAGCCCTCGGGTTGACGGTGGTGGCCGAAGGAATCGAAAGTGGTCAGGTACTCGCGGTGTTGAACGGGTACGGCGTCGATGTCGGCCAGGGCGCCTATATCTCTCATCCGTTGCACTCCGCCCAGTTAGACCAATTTCTCGATTCGTCGCGGTTTAGCACCGTTGATGAACTGCACCCCCCGCTCCTGTTGGGCCTCTGATTAACCTGGCAAAGGCGGCAAGCCGGGGGCCCAGGACAGCCCATCTAAACTCGTCACCGTGCCGATTCCCGACCCCCCGAAGCCGCCGGTCGCCAATCAGGCCCGCCTGGAGGCGCTGGGCCGGGCAGTAACGGCGCGCAGCCCCGCCTCGCGGCGCGTCCGTCGACCCCAGTCCCGGCGTCGGATGGTCCTGATCACCCTCGCGACGGTGGTCCTCGTCATCGTGGCCGCGATGGGGGCCGACTACATCTACCTGAACGGTCTCGTGCACCGGGTTGCCGTCAAGAACGAGTCATCTACCTACAACAGCACCGAGAACGTCCTCCTGGTGGGATCGACGACGCGGTGCGGACTGTCAACCCAGAATGCGGCCTACGGGCTCTGCTCCCAGGGGGTCACCGGGGTCAACAGCGACGTCGTGATGATCCTGCACTTGAATGCCGCGACCCAGCAGATCTCGATTCTCTCCATCCCCCGAGACCTCTTCGTACCCAACGCCCGGGTCGACGGGGCCAACAAGATCGACGCGGCGCTCTACAACGGACCATCGCAGTTGGTCGCGGCGATCCAGGAGGACTTCGGGATCCCGATCAACCACTACGTCGAACTGAATTTCGACACGTTCGCGTCGGTGGTCAACGTGCTCGGGGGGATCAATATGTACTTCCCGATGGAGATCTTCGACGCCTATTCGGGACTCAACATTCGCCAAACCGGCTGTGTCCACCTTGACGGTTACCACGCGTTGCAGGTGGTGCGAGCCCGTCACCTCCAGATTCGCTACAAGGGACTCTCCCAGCTCCACTCCACGTGGCCCCAGGAGGGGCTCTCGGATCTCGCGCGGATCCGGCGGGACCACGAGTTCTTGAAGGTGCTCGCGTCGGCAATGAAGGCCCGGGGCATTGCCAATCCCATCACCGACCAGCGGCTCGCGACCGCGGTGGCCCCCTACCTCACCGTGGACTCCTCATTCTCCACGAGTCACATGCTCTCGCTCGCGGAACACTTCGCCAATGTGTCGATCGGCTCCGTGCCCGAGATGACGATGCCCGTGGTGTTGGTTCAGACCGGCAGCTACCTCTACAAGGGCTACCAGTACGGCGAAGTCGAGTTTCCGCTCGAGCCGGGCATTACGGCGACGGTCCACAAGTTCCTCGGTCTCCCGTCCTCGATCAACACGATGGACGGACAACCGCTGCCCAAGGCCAATACCGTCACGGTGTCGGTCGTGAACGGCACGGGTGTCTCGAACCAGGCGGCCAGCGTCGCGGCCGCACTTCGCGGCCACGGCTTCAAGGTCGGGGGAGAGTCCAATGCCACTCCCGTCGGACCGAGCTCGGAGACCGTCGTCTACCACGCCAACAACTCGGCCGCCTCGTTGGGTGCCGCCCAGGCCGTCCTGCGCGATATCGAGGGACCGGCCGTGATGGCCCTCGGCCCGACCACCGGTGGGGCACTGGTCACGGTTCAAACGGGATCGGACATCATGGTCAATTCGGCGACCGCGAAGCCGGTGGTGACCACGGTCAAGAGCACCAAGAAAAGGGCCACCGTCACCACGACCACGGCCGTCATCGACCCCTCGACGGTCAAGGCCGACGCCAACCTGTCGGCGCCCACGGCCGTTACCCAGTCGCTGCAGCCGTGGGATCCACGATCCTGCGGTCCTAACAACACCCCGGGCCCCTGAGACTCGAGCCCACCCGCTCGATTCCCATTGATTTCTAAGGTTCACCGCAATGATGGATTGGTCCAGCCCGTTAGGGTTCCAAGAATGTCTGACGACCTTGGGATCGCCGCCGGCTCCGTAGTCTTGGACCACGAATGACCGGGGCGTATCTCACGCTTCCCGAACGCCCGGCGAAGCCGCGCACCACGGGTCTCACGATGGTGATCGACAACGGCGTGCCCGCTGGTCACTTCGCCGATGTCATCACGAGTGGCGTGGACTACGTGGACTTCGTGAAGTTCGGTTGGGGCACCTCCGTCGTCACTCGAGATCTGAAGGGCAAGATCGACGTGTTGCGTCGAGAGGGCGTCGACTTCTACTTCGGGGGCACGCTCTTCGAGAAATACATCCTCCAAGACCGGTTCGAGGAGTTCCGCAGGATGTGTCAAGCATACGAATGCATCTTCGTTGAAGTCTCCAACGGGACCATCGAGTTGGCCGACGCCCGCAAGTCCGAATACGTGGCCGAACTCTCCAAGGATTTTCGAGTGATCTCCGAAGTCGGATCGAAGCATCAGATGAAGTCCGAGAACATGGCGCCCTACAAGTGGATTGGCTACATCTCCGACGACCTCAGTGCCGGTGCTGAACTGGTCACCCTCGAGACCCGTGAGAGCGGTCAGGGCGGCATCTGCCGTCCGAACGGGGAGTTGCGTTTCGGGCTGATCGAGGAGATCCTCACCAGCGGCCTGGACGTCGACAAACTCCTGTTCGAGGCCCCGTCGATGACGTTGCAGGCCTACTTCACGCAGCGAGTCGGTCCTAATGTCAACCTTGGGAACATCCACTTCGAGGACCTCATCAACCTCGAAACGATTCGGCTGGGTCTGCGCAGTGAGACGCTGGTCTCCTTTGAGCCCGACGACGTCCGTCGCCTCCACGAGGCGTTATGAGAGAGAGCCGTGACGTCTTCCACCTGGCGGTTCCCGCCTATGACCTCGACGACGCCCTGAACTTCTACGTGACTGGACTCGGGTGCAAACTAGCCCGGCGTTACGCAGACCGGATTACCCTCGATTTCTTCGGAGACCAGTTGGTCTGTCACCTCTCGCCGAACCCCGAGACTCGACCCGCGGTGGGAGAGCTCAAGATGTATCCGCGCCACTTCGGGGTGACGTTTCGCGAGGCGGCCGACTTCGACGCGCTGGTCGAGCTGTGCCGCCAGCGCGAACTCACGTTCTTCGCCGAGGTCACCCGCCGATTTGAGGGACTCGTCGAGGTGCACCGGACGTTCGTCCTGGTTGACCCTTCGGACAACTTGCTCGAGTTCAAGCACTACGACGACCCCAGGATGATGTACTGACCCGAGTGATGCGATGACTGACTGAGGAGACCTCAGTCGGTTCCGATCTCCACCGTCCAGATGCTGCAGTTGTCAACTTGATCCCAGGCGAGTCCGCTCATGGCGACCCCGGCGCCCAGGGCGCGGATCGCGCGGATCGTGCCGCCATGAGTGACCAGCAAGAGATGTTGTCGATCCCGCTCGGCCGCCAGTCGTCTGACGAAACTCGTCGTTCTCTCGTACATGGCGTCGAGGGATTCGCCGCCGACGGGATGGGCGAGGGCATCGACCACGTGGCCCTGCGCAATGCCCGTCTCACTGGTCGACAGGCGGGCGACTGGATGTCCCTCGGCGATCCCGAACGATCGCTCGCGCAGTGCGGGAGCGGATTCGACCACCATCGACAGTTCCGCCGCGATGATTGACGCAGTCTCCAGGGCCCGAGCGAGGTCACTGGCGATGATGGCATCAATGCCCAAGGGTCGCAAGACCTGAGCGACGTCGCGGGCCTGACGGCGGCCGAGTTCGGTCAATCGGGCCTCATCACGCTGCCCTTGGACGATGGCGGAATCGTTCCAGGTGCTCTGGCCGTGACGTACGAGGGTTAGTCTGACGATCTTCGAATGGTCGTGGGACACCCCACGAGGCTAACGGCCCGGCGGGGTTGGACCATCGCGGACCGTATGGCTACGCGGAGGCATCGCCCAGCTCGTCGAGACTCGCGACGCCGGCGTCGCCTCGACGGAGTCGTCGGTAGAGCACGGTGGCGTACCAGAGGATCGAGAGTACCGCCGCGAGCAATAAGAACTGGTCGGCTCCATTGAAGACCGAGGACATCGTGAGTTCGCTCAGGACCAGCGCGGTCCAGACGAGCACGATGGCGATCACCGGATTGGCGAAGCGACCCAGACTGAAGGCACCGGGGAACGAATCGATCGTCTTTCGTTTCAGGGCGTAGGCGATCGTGATAGCGAAGTAGATCAGGTACGGAATGATCGCGGTCGCGCCGACGAGGGTGCCAAAGGAGTTGGGCTGGGTGTAGCCGTAGACGAGGATGCCGATGTCGATAACGGCGAAGACGAGCAGGGCCACAATCGGGGTCTGGGTCTGACGATGGACCTTCGCCATCGCCTTCGAGCCTGGGAGCATGTTGTCGCGGGCCATCGAGTAGGCCAGTCGCGACTGCGCGCCGGCACCGATGACCGCGATGGCGAACATTGAAAACACGACGAAGGCCACGAACACTTTCACCAGCCAGCCGGGTAGCCAGAATTGGGCGATGGTGAGTAGTGGCAACGGCGAGGTCTCGACCAGGTGGAGATTGGGGATGGCGAGCGTGAAACCGACGAGCGTGACCATCCCGAGTACCGCCGAGATGATGAGCCCCGCCAATACCGCGCGCGGCACGGAGTGGCGAGGATTGACCGCATCTTCGGACATGTCGGCGGCGAGTTCGAAGCCAATCAGGGTGAAGGCCCCGAGCATGCCGGCAAGGGCGAAGGAGTAGAGGGCGGGGCTGGAAGAGAGCCGCGTGGTATCGGTCAGGATCGAGAAGCCGTAGGGGGTGTGCTTGACCTGCAAGCCCCACAGCACGATCAATAGCACGCTGAAAACTAGAGTGCCGACAATTTCGGTAAAGACCGCCATGTTGTTGACTCGGGCCGAGAACTGAACGCTGATGATGTTCACGACCGTGGCGACGGCCATCATCGCGATGGCGATGGCGAGGTTGAGGTGGGGATGTGCGGCGGCGTTCACGTTGAACTCCGAGATGAGCAGGGGTCCCGCGGCGACGAGCATGATCGCGCCACCCCCCACGGCCATGTAGAGCAGACCGGCGAAGCCGACGAACCAGCCGTAGGTGGAGTTCACCAGGCGTGAACTCCACTGATAGGCGTAGCCCGCGAGCGGAATTCGGGTGCCCAACTCGGCCACGACGAGGGCGATGAACATGTTGCCGATGGCGACAATCGGCCAAGTCCAAATGGCGGCCGGCCCGAACCACGTCAGGCCGAATCCGTAGTTAAGAAAGATCCCGGTCGTGATTGAGATGACCGAGAACGCAATGGCGAACATCGAGAACGAGCGCAACGAGCGGCGGAGTTCCGGTCGGTAACCAGCCTGCTCGACCATGCGCTCGCCGGTGCCGCCACTATCGGCCTCGTGATTCGTGGGCGGCAGCCTGTCGGGGGAATCGGTGGGCATCGTGTAGGAATTCTGTCAGACGCCGAGACTGCCCCGAGCGGATCTCTCGAACGTCGAGAATGGCAGAAGTCGTTTGGCGAGCAGCCCCACCCGTTCATTGAACTTACCGACCGACACCCGACGTGGTGGCTTGGCGCTCGCAAGAACCGTCGCTACGAGCTTGGCGATCTCGACGGGATCGGCGCCATGGCGCTCGTCGTGTTCCATGGACTTGATGGCCTTCTCACGCGCGGTTTGGTAGGGATCGGAACTGGGGGAGGGCACGCTGCGCCGACTGTCGGAGAAGTTGGTGGAAAAATTCCCGGGCTCGACGAGGGTCACTTTTACGTGGTACGGATCGACCTCGTAGGCCAGCGACTCGGCGTATCCTTCGAGCGCGAACTTGCTGGCGCTGTAGAACGATTGAAACGGCAGCGCGATCAACCCGCCGATGGAGCTTATGAAGATGAGGCGCCCGCCTCCTTGTCGCCGAAAGATCGGCAAGACTTCGTTGGTGACCCGGACCGCGCCCCAAAAGTTGGTCTCGAACTGAGCTTTGGCTTCGGCGATCGGTGTCTGCTCGGCGGCCCCCGCCAAACCCCAGCCAGCGCTGAGGATCACGGCGTCGATGCGGCCGTGTTCCGTGAGCACCGCTTCGACGGCGGAGGAGACCGACGCGTCATCGTCGACGTCCATTCGCAGATGCTGCCAACCAATGTCACGTGGTTCACGCCGACTCGTGCCGACGACGAGCCAGCCGGTTTGGTGAAGCTGGTCCGCGCAGGCCCGACCGATGCCGGTCGAGGCGCCAGTGATGAGAATGACTTTTCTGTCCATGAGCCCCACTCTTACCTACTTGGCGTGGTGGTTCAATGTATTTGTGACCGTAATTGTCGGTGACGCTGGCGTCCGACCGGCGGGGCGCTGGGGTTGTTACGGGTAGATGCCAAGATGGTGTCGTGGCAAAGAGATATCAGCACGTGCCGGAACTCGTTTTGGGGTTCGACACTGAGACGACCGGACTCAGTGTCACGAGCGAGCGGGCAATCTCTTACGGTTTTTGTGCCTACCGGTTCGGCACCCTCGTGTGGAGCGAAGAATTCTTCGTCATTCCGGACCGGCCCATCGCGCCAGCGGCCCAGCGGGTTCATGGACTCTCCATTGAGGATTTGGAGGCCAAGCGATCCACGGCGGCCGTCTATTCCGTCGAAGCCGGTTTGCTGCGGGCGATTGCGATCCTGCGTGAATATCACGACTTGGGCGCCTACATCGTGGGTTCGAACGTGGTGCGCTTCGATCTGGAGATGTTGCGGCGGAGTTCGCTATCCGTACTCGGCCAGTCACTCGACAATGAGTTCTTCGACTTATCGCTGCTCCGAATCATCGACATCGTGGAGCACGATTTAGTGATCGAACCGAGCCGGGAACTTCGTCCTCGTCGTGGTCAAGACCACTTGTGTCGGCACTACGGGGTGGTCGCCGGAGGGCACGACGCACTGGCCGACGCCCGCGCGGCGGTCGAAGTGTTCCTCGAGCAAGTGATCACGAACAACGCGGGTCAGGCCGCCCTCACGTTCGCCAATGATGAGCCGGCGAACCTGAAATCGTCGCGATAGGGCCGAATCCCATTGGGGATTGGTCTTGGCCCCATGGTCCTGGGTGGTAGGGTGGTAACCCTTAGGGGCCGTTGGCGCAGTCTGGTAGCGCACTTGCATGACACGCAAGGGGTCACAGGTTCAAGTCCTGTACGGCCCACCAATGTCCGACTGCCTGGGGCACCGCTTTTCCACCTCGTTAGAGGCATCAATCGCTTCAATTGGAAAGTGGTTCTCCATGTCTCTGCCAGGAGTCAGGTGGACGAAATTCGGAGGTGGGGGTGGGAACGGTGAGGGTGGTCAACTTAACTCTCAACAAGGGCGCCAGTCGGTCAGTCAGAGTTGGGTTGCCGGCGCCGTGGGTATCTACTGACGCGGGCTGGCCGCACGAGGTACCACTACGCCACACCGCACGCGAGTGCGCGATATCTTCGCATAAACACCATCAAAACGGGGCCGGAGTAGAGATAGGGCCTTCGATTGTGGAAACTACGACGAGGGATAGATAGTCATGGCAACGCACGCGGGTGGATTGATGAGTCAATAGTCGTGCAAACGCGCTGTGAGGGTGGATAGTAGGAGTATGTACATTCACCCATTGACCCAGCGCGCGATCGCCCTTGTGGTAGTGGCACTCAGCTTGGTATTGGCAGTGAGCCCCGCCGGAGCAGCAACGCACACGATGACGAAGCGTGCCGTTGTCAAGGCCCTGCACCTCGCGGCGAGTCCCACGAAGTTGTCCTACCACGGTGGTGTCGTCACCCTGACGTCTCCGGCAGGCCGTGGGGGCACCTGCATCCTGAGCTCGTTCCCCCGCGTCAAGGGATTTCCCACGCACCCCAACTGCGCACGATCAATGCGCTACCACGCCACAATTCCGATGAACACTTCCGGGGTAGCGAAGGCGTACGTCTTCTCACTCAATTCATCTCGTACGTCGATTAGGGTGGCGGCCAATCCATCGGTGGCCCCACCGGTGGCCGCGGTGGCACCGGTGATCACGGTTGAGCCGACAGCGGCGATCATCTCAGGGTTCGTGCCGGGGAAGAGCCCCACCACCTACAGCCCCTCGTCGGCCACGTTCGTCGCCGCAGCGAGTGGGACGCCAACACCAAGCGTGCAGTGGTACTTCGAGATCACCAATAACTCTGTCTGGGTCCAAGTACCCGGGGGCACATCACCGACACTCGCCATCACCCCAACTCTCTCGAGTGAGGGCTGGACGTACAAGGCGGTGTTCTCCAATAGTGCGGGGACGGCCAGCACGACGCCGGCCGTGCTCGAGACCATTTCCTACAACACCGCGTGGTCGGGCTACGTCGATGCGGCCCCGACGGGCCAGCAGTTCACCTCGACCACGGGAACGTTCGTGGTGCCACAGCCCACGTGCTCGAGTGCCGAAACGTGGGCTGGAATATGGGGAGGCCTGGACATGGCCACGGTAGAGCAAGCGGGTGTGTTCATTCACTGTTCCGGCGGTGCTCCGACGTACGAGGCGTTCTACGAGTACTACGGAGACGTGGGCCTCAACGCAGGATCAGCGGTGGCGCTGACGAACAGTTATCCGGTGGCGGCCGGGGACAGCATCACCGTTACGATCAGCTTCTCTGGAGGGGCCTATACGTTCGCGTTGAACGACACAACGGCACGGTGGAACTTCGAAACGAGCACGCCAGAGCAGGCGACTCCGGCAGTGAGGAAGAGTGCTGAATGGATCGTCGAGGCGCCCCAAACCTGTTCGAGCGCCAAAGTGTGCGCAACGACAAGTGCACCGTACCTATCGCCTGTGGTGTTCTCCAACGCAACGGCGACGACCTCAGCCGGCGTAACAGGACCGTTGTCGAACTTCTCGCCGGCGGCGATGGGTCTCCTCGACATCACCACGGGAGCGCAGATGAACTACCCCTCCCTCTGGGACGTGAGTGGCAGTTCTTTCACCATGACGAGCGCGACACCTACTTCGTAGCAGCCACGGGAGCAACCAGTGCTACGACTGCGATACCGTGTGGCCCACTGCTGGTCGGTGGGTGCTTGATGCAATCTTCCGGCCAGGAGCTGTGCGGGATTCCGGTAGTCCGTGCGCCAGCAACTTTGTCTATCCAATTCCAACCGGTCCCGATCGCGACTCACCCAATCGGGATTCGAGCAGCGGATTTCGCGTCGACCTGGGATTCCTCAATCTTTCCAATCTCACCTTGCGATCGTGCATCCGAGACTCCTTTCGCGATTGGTCATCACCAAAGAATGGAAGGAGCAGGTCCTCCATTTTGTAAAGCCCTGGCCACATTCCTTCTAACCTCTCGGCAGCGAACACCGCGCCGTCTCCGAAAGCGTCGCGAGAGATCGATTCATGGCGCAACCGAACTGTTTGGGATGGAAAACCGAACAGGACTTCGTGGACTCCGATTATGCCTCCGGCACGAACCGACTTCACATCCGAACTATCGACTCCCAGGGAATCGGCAATGATTCTCGCGGTCCCCGAGACCTCCATCTTCTTCTTGAAATGCTCCTCAACTATCTCGATGTCGATACCTGGTGCAATTCGCCTCAGCGTCTGAGCTGCCAATATGAGGAAATTGATGCCAATCGTGATATTCGGCGACCACAAGATGGCGGTTTGGGTGCTGAGTTCGTGAAGCTTGAGTTGCTTCACTTCGGAATAGTGTGAAATCGCACTGATGACGTTGATCTTCCTCGCAGCCGCTTCATCCCCGTAGTAGTCGAGTCCCTCTTCCGATGAAAAGTCAATGATGGTGTCGACCGGGTGCTGGTCCAGGAGCGTGCCAATTGGAAATTCTGAAACTGGGTAGATGATGGCAGGCGACGCTGACTGAAGTCCGAAGAACTCAGGGATTGATCGGTGCTCTAGGGTGTCGCTCTTGCGAATAACCCACTCGAGACTCATATTCGGATTGTTCGCAATAACCCCGGCAACCGCGGTGCCAGCTTTACCAAAACCAATCAGGCCAACTCTCATAGTTGTACCTCCAGGTCCGATGCCCATTGTTCGAGATACTTTCGAAAGCCCAGCCGGTTCACCTGTGTCTGCTCCCAGCGTTGACCGGTCCAACGACGGATGGATTGATTGCAGCGATGGGGTCAGGCATCAATGAGTGTCCTAAGAAAGTCCGAGATCCGTCAAAGCAATAAACGTGGGAATACTCGGAGCCGTTCTTAAGACCCTTCGCATCCACTTCTGTCCGGCATGACTAACAGTCACTTCAGAAGGATGCAGGGTCTTGACGTCCTAAAAAAAACAATGCTATCCAATCACCGACGCACAATCAATGGGCAGTTCAATTATTGATTCGGGACAGTAATCGCGCCTTTCAACCTATCGTTTGCGATCCGCTCGCAATCATGTTCCCGGTCCCCGCACTAGTAACTGTCATCACGAAACAGGGGCTCGGTTGCCAAGTGCGCAGTGAGCCGCTAGTCGACTGCGACCTGTGGACGTGCCCAAACCGTGCGACCCTCACTTCTCGGATGAGTAATTCGCATCTTCCGAATGGGTAAGTCGCTCTCCAAATACTGCATCTTGACGTGCGCGCTCAATTCTCGTTGCCCCATCAACGTCTTCACGGGTACGTCGGCCAGATTTTCGGCCCACGAAGCCTTAGGGGCGTACGCCTCGCGACAATCATTGGATCGCGCGACTTTCAAAGGCGTGTTGGCTCGAGGCGCTCAATGACGGCTGGCTCCGCCGTCCCTGTCGGTTGTCTCTGACTTTGGCGAGGCGTTCGGGTCACGAACTGATTCGTGGTGAGCTAATTGATCTTGCTCGCGATCGTTAATCTCGCTGTCGTCGGCGACCTCAAGACGCACCAGTAGATCGTCGGCGGCGGGCGAAGATCGGATCAGTTCGTCAAGTTTGAGTTGCAGGATGAGATAGTTGCGGCCCTGGGTGTGCTGCACGACGAACAGCATCACCAGCGCCACTGCGCCAGCGATGGTTGAAAACGCAGCCTCCCAACTCATCGGAAAACCTTCAGCCGCGAGAATGACTCCGAATACGGCAAGCAGCACGACCACGACGACTGTCGACGTCGCGCGTGACGTCAGTTCGCCTATCCAATGCAAGATGCGGCTCATCCTCTTCTGGACTGCGGAATGCTCCATGCAACCTCCTTCGAAGGTGTCCGTCCATCAATCGAACCGTTGACCACGCCGAACGCGACTTCGCTCATCGATACTTCGGGAGTCGAAGAGTCCTAATTGGGACTAAATGGTGACAGTGTCAGCGTAGCAGCGCATGTCGTACCGGAAGACTTGGCGACTTTGCTCGTCGGGCTGAGATCACAGGTGATTGCGAGCGCTGGCAATTTACTGGAGGTTGTCAGTGCGTGTCGGCACATAAGGTGCGAGCCGCGACAGTCACCGTCGATTCGGTCGTGGATGGAGAATTTCGCTCGTTGGTTTCTATCACGGAATGCGGAGTCCTTCGTCGAACCGGAGTCATTATGGACGAACGTCGCTCCACCTTCATCGCAAAGGTTGCCGAACGCGGCTTCACTGCCACGGTGACGTCGCCGTCACTCTTCGGACCCTGCAGTGTTCGAAAGAGATTGAGCGCGCCAATGATACGTCCGCGCCATCGCAGGGGAAGGCTGAACACCGAGTGAAAGCCGTGTTCGAGCGCTCGCGACGGAATAGAGTGACACGCCATTGGGATGTTTGCGCTCGTGGTTCGCCATGAACGTGGAGATCTCGACAAGACGGTCAGTAGCCACGACTTGCCCTGAGTCCCGGTGTGCTTGTCGCGAAACTCTCAATCACTGCGGGCGCGATCGGGGAGTCTCCTCACGTAGCGGAGACGCCGAACGAGGACTTGACTTAGCGTGTTTGACTTGAAAGAGGACATCCGTGCGGAGCCCACTCGCGGCACCGTGACGCGTGACGGGTTCCCGGCAAGATGCGCCGACTTCTAGCCGAAGCGACGAACCCATTTAATCCAAAT
>Ga0307377_10005726_pt1 | contig 13226 bp, 19 predicted proteins | sample TR3MG_FD_202535 | JGI IMG/M metagenome (GOLD analysis project Ga0307377, IMG submission 202535) | Soil microbial communities from Risofladan, Vaasa, Finland - TR-3 | ecosystem: Environmental > Terrestrial > Soil > Coastal area > Acid sulfate soil | place: Finland: Risofladan, Vaasa | collected... | reverse complement strand
ATGATAGATATGCGGTACAAACTCTTAAAAAGCTCCTTCTCTACACGTCCTAAAATCCGCCTTTCCAGATAACTAACTACCCATCAGTAGCCACTGAGCTACATCTTACTCAATCCACTACCACGCATACCCCTATCTCTTTGTTTTCATTACTAATACATCCCCACTTTTCACCCCTCAACTGTAAACACCCGCCAACACGCCTTCCACGTCTCTGGCACAAATACTGCATATCCCTTTCTCAATCCACAACTCCATCTTCTGGCATGAAATATGCATTACCAAAAAACATGCCATTCACGTCCCTATACCTCTAAACCTTGAACCCGCTGCTGGCCTGCACCTTCCTACACCTATCTAGTAACACGATTCCCAAAACAACACAAAAATCAAAACACAATTCGTGCCACGATCCCTTGACAAGAATAAAAAATCGTGTTATATTTACCACATAAGCGTGCTGTTATAATCTTAAATCTTATAAGAAAGGAGGAAAAATATTATGGTAAAATTAACACCTCAAGAAGCAACACTAAAACAAGCCACACGTCTAAAGGCGGCTCTGCCTGACATTACCAGAGGCGTACAGCGTGTGACCGATTCGCCAATGGATAAGGCGGCGTTAAAAGTTGACAAATACCTACAAAACGTGACCGCCGCTGCAACATCCGGTAAATGGCAAACTGGTCTGAGGAATGTGTCACTTGCAGAGTGGAAAGATAAATTTATCAAAAAGGGCGTGCCTCGTATCTCCGCTGGTATCGATGCAGCCAATGCAAAAGTTGAGAAGTTTTACGCTAAATTATTCCCACATATTAATGCTGGTCAAGAGACCATGAAAAGTATGCCTGACCTTACATTAGATGATAACATAAACCGAATGGTGGCGTTTTCAAGGCACATGGCAGAGTTTTCAAACGAGAAATAAGCCATGCCGACAAATATAACCCTTAGCTCAAGATAATAACAGCACATAAACCAAATTATTATAAAAATAAATCCGAAAATAACATTAAATAGCGTACAGACAGTACAATAAACAAAAAATAGTAAAAACAAAAGAAAGGATAAATCGTAAATGCGAACGAGAGACTATTACTTGAAGCGTGAGGCGACCTTATCAGATTCCGACACAACGATACTCGATATCAATGTCAAAGATCCGATATCCGCTTTTACGATTCAAATAGAGGCCACTAATGGTGCTACCTCATGCACAGATCATGAGTTAGCGGACGATATATCGAGCATAGAGCTTGTTGACGGATCGAATGTTCTATGGTCCCTAGATATGGCTGCTGCAAGGGGTTTAAACTTCTTTGAGAGCAAACGTATGCCGTTTGAAGTGTGTAGCGAAGGTGCTGCTGATGTACAGCAAGTAAGTTGTATGATCAATTTTGGCAGGTGGTTAAATGACTTAAATTACTACTTTGACGCAACACGCTTCAATAATCCACAATTACGCATTACTCATGCTCTAACAATATCGGCCACACTAGGTTTTGCGACCGGCACTGGAAAACTGACAGTAAGAGCGAGATTGATCGAGGAAGGGGTGACAGGTTATAAAGGCTTTTTGTCTGCAAAAGAAGTGATATCTTACACATCGGGCACATCAGGTGATCGTGAGATTGACCTACCAAGAAACTATCCATACAGGATGATGTTGTTAAAAGCACTATTAACAACTTACACCCATGCAGAAGTATTGTCAAAACACAAATTATCGCTTGATGCGGACGCTGCTGTGCCGTTCAACGATTATACCGAAGATTTGGCGGAACGCAACATTGAAGATTTTGGTTATGCGGAGCAGGTAAAGGAAATATTATCCGCCGATAATGGCACGTGCCTTATGGATTTATATAATATAAGACGTGCTAATGTAAGAACGAAGACGGCACAACAACTGGCCTTCGTTGAGACGATTGATGCCGAACAGTTGACATTAGGTGTATATGACCTTAATGCAGGCGCAACAATAGCTTTACAAGCATCGGCCCAAATTATAGAAGCTGATGTCCAAGGCAGTGAGCCATATTCACTAATAGCGATACCCTTTGGTCGCCTAACAGAGCCAACGGATTGGCTAAAGGCAAATCATTATGGCGATATTAAATTGTTTTCTACTCAAGCAGCGGCGGGGGCTTGCTCTGTAATATTACAGCAATTGCATGAATAGTGATTATGTTGTTATAACGAGTAATCATAAATTGTGAAACCGGTTGCGTGCGTGACGTAACCGGTTATAAAAAATAATAATAACAACGAGGTGCAAAAAATGTTACTTTCAAAAGACCCTAATTTAACAAAGGCCGCTATAAACCCAAGCACAGCTAAAAGGGGCAAATTAATAGAATGTGATTTAGCAAGAACGCTTACACTAACCCTAAGCTGTTTATATAACGCAAGCGGCACATCATCCGCAAGGGTGTCACTGTATTATTCACCGGACGGTATTCATTTTGACACTAGAGAATACGCTTATTTTGAGAACACAATAACAGCCGGTGCAAGAGTGCAAGGAACATCGCTTGTCGATCCGCCCGAATCGGGTTATTTAGTGCCGGTTGTAACAAATCAAGACGCAACATACACAATAACACACGTAAAACTATGGGCCGCAATATCTAAATATTGGGAAGACCTTCACGCCGCAATGTCTCAATACAATTCAACACGGAGGTAGTGTTAATATGAGAATAAATACAAGACTGCCCTATTCAGTCAATCAAGTCTTAATCACTCCAACCATACAGGGTGGACTGACTTTAACCGAAGGAGGCACTATCGCAACAACCTTAAATGGTGATATAACGCTTGCGCCACACGGCACAGGCTCAGTTATCGGTGCGGGCGGCGTTGACACATCAAAAGTAATTACGTTCGATACCTCTCTGTATGAAAGGATTATCAATATTCCTATTTTAGCGTGCGGTGTTAACGCCGCCACACCTGCACCTTTAGTCGAGACTGTTATAAATCATCTACTAGGTAGGACAACAAATCAAAACAATATATACCTACATTTCCCTGTAATAATTGAGAGGGACTGGGATGGAGTTAGTAATCCTTGGATTAGAGTGTATCTTGAAAACAATCAAGCAGCGGGCGGAGAGGGAGCGCATTCATATTGCGGTATGGTTTTCAAATATAAAACTATAGGTCAAACTATTGTCGGTACTCAGTCAGCGGTATATGACTATGTTTGGGGGACCGCTGCTGAATGCACAGTTTTAGCCGGTGACTTTATTATAGATTGGGATTTAGCCTCTAATATTTTGGTCGCTCCATCGGTTATATGCGGGCAAATGAATATCGACACAGGGGGCAGCGATATAGATCATATAAGGTTTATAGGCGCAAGTTTACATTATTTAACTAAAGAGATTGCGCAAATAGCAGCGGTATGATAAGTTGAAAGGGTAATAATATAAAATGATATATTCTTACGATATTTCTGTACCACAAGAAACTTCGCACATTACAAAACAGAGAACGGATGTAACTCTAAAGAAGGGTGTAATACATGCTGTGGAAATACAATTCCCTATAGGTTGCGCCGGATTAACGCATGTGCAGATTTTTGACAATTTATCGCAATTATGGCCGTCTAATGAAGGTGAAAGTTTTGCCTCAGACGGCTTTGTTATTTCTTTTAAAGAATCATACGCTGTTAACGATGCGCCATACAATTTAATAATATACACATGGAACACCAGCGTCACATATTCACACCTAGTGTCGGTGCGGTTGGGTATGCTACCTAAATCAGCTCTGTTAGAATATGTTTTGCCGGTGACAACATATTTTCTTTTTAAAGAAGGGATAACATAAAAATGTCAGTTGATTCCCCTGATTGGGTTAGACAGATAATATCTGAGTCTGAGGTAAGCGGTGCAGTCAATTCCGATATATATAAAGTATCAGCTATGAAAGAGCTGCTATTGCTTAGTGAATCGCTTGAGATACCTACACCTCCTTGGTCGGAAATGTGGTCATCAACACCTGAGGCGGGGGAGGTGTGGCACGTTGCACTTGGGGAGGCTTATTACTCAAGCTCACAGACCGGATCAATAACTATTTTAATTGTTGATAAAGTGCCGGGAACGACAGCATGTATAATGCTTGCTTGGGCCGTTCAAACAGCGGACTATGAAACTGTAAGATTTGATACGCCTTTTGTGTTATTTCCGGGACAAAAACTAATTCTGATGTGTGAGCATGACTCAGGCACATACATAAACCTTGATTTACAGGGTTATAAACAAAGAATATAAGGGAAAGGGAAGTAAAAATGGCTGTAAAGAAGTTTGTGTTAAGTGAGGAAATGAAGAAAAAACTAGTTGATATGGATACCGATATTGTTGAGTTAGAGGAGGAAATAAAAAAAGCAAGATTGGTGGGTATTGATGTTTCTAAAGTTGAGGCGCAACTTAAAGCAACCAAAATTATGAAAGACAATATCATGAAAGTGTATGGGGATTAGTTATCGATGGAAAAATTAGCTAGTTATATTAAAATATTAAAAAGTGTTGAAATAGATATATTAAGTAATATTTCGAGGGATATACTTGAAATAAATTGCTGGTTACGTAGTATAACTAGGAGGTAATAATGCCGGATCAAACATTTGAATATGAATATAATATATTGATTGGGGAAATAACCTCAATTACAAATGATTATATAGCCGCCACTGAATATGATCTCAAAATTGCAGGCGATATACCTATTGTTAATTATCCCAATGTAATAGATTATATATTAAGAGCAGATTTGATGGTTAAAATATCGGCGGATGATTTAAAAGATAAAGCCGTTGATCTGTTAGACGATTTATATCAATTAAAGTTTAAGATACCTGATATGGAAAAAAGAGATAGTTATATTGATACACTAAACCTATTTATGGGCACTTTTTATCCAGATCAAAACAGTTTAGAAGAGGTAGAATTTAGCATTAATTACGCCGTTTCGGAATATGCCGATGAGATAAACAATAATATTACCAAGGATGCAAATGATTTTTATGATAACGCCACAAAGATTGTGCATGAAGTGCAAAGCGAGGTTAAAACCGGTTTTGATGATATAAATAACATTGTGTCCGATAATATGGATATAATTGAACGTGCCATAAGCGTTGAATCGGATGCATTTTTCAACTGGTTTACAGATAGCGCACAAACTATGGGTGACCCAATATTATCGGAAGCGTCTATAATGCATGATCAAATAGTTAAAATTGCGGAAGATGTAGTAAATAACGCTATGAATCAGGCAAAAGGAATTGAGGATAAGTACGATAAAATCAAACAGGGTATATCAGAATCGGTTGATACATCGTTAAAAGCTATGAGGTCCTATGTTGATAAAGCTGTTGATAGTGTGAGTGAGTTTGTTGAGGGGTCTATAGATGAATTAAAGAGTATTATGAGCGAGGCCGCCGACACAGCCGAAGAGGTGGTAAAGCCGTTATTTTCGGTTAGAACAGCGTTGATAGATTACTTCATGAGGGTAGTTGTAGAGGCGTTTGAATATATGACGGCTTCAATACCGGATATCAAATTATAAAGGAATAATTATGGTAAAACAAGAGAATTTTGATAAATTTAACAATAAATATTACACCGAAAATGGCGTTCCGGTTGGAGGTGTTGTTGATCCCACGACAGGAGCGTTCGTTGCCGGAGTTAAAAATCAAGAGGATTTAAATGACATGCGGCGTGACCCATTTACCGGACAACCACTGCCCGATATTGCGGCTGAAAGTATGCTCCCTAGAGTTGGAAAGTCATTAGTAAAAATCTTTCAATATTTATGGCAAGCTATTTTTGTTGTTCCAATTCAATACTGGCTGCCAATAATGGGACAATGGCTGACAATATCAAGCAAATTTTACGCTCATAAATTCGCTAAATCAACGAAGACTTTCCGTTCGCATGTTGCCGGCTCGGACTATATGACCTCTGAGATCAAGGCGCAACTTAACGCAATGCTTGAAAGTGAGGATGTGGGGGAAATTTTTACCGGAATACTGTTATCCGTTCCATGGTATAGCATGAATGTTTTATCGACTTTTAATGTCCTAAAATCCGATAACATGAAACAAAAAATGGCGGAGTTTTTACCCACGATGTTAGATGCGCCTATGTACGCAAATTTACTATTCAAACACCCGGATAGAGAAGTTGAAATAAAAAAGTATTTAGCTTGGTTAGGCCTCTCTGATGAGCAGCAGAATGTGTTGAAAGAGTCTATCCGTCCTTTACTGTCTGTATTTGAGTTAACCGAGCTAAAATGGAGGAATGAAATATCTGAAAGTGAGTTTAAAACCGGCGTGAGCCGATTAGGTTACAGTCAAGATGATCAAGAAAAACTGTATACATTATTAGAAATTATACCACCTGTGAATGATTTGGTTAGATTTGCTGTTAGAGAAGCCTTTTCACCTGATATTATACAAAAATACAACTTAGGCGCTGACTTTCCTGTTGACTTTGAAAAGCAAGCTGAAAAGGTAGGTTTATCGGCGGAGTGGGCTAAACGTTATTGGTTTTCACATTGGGAGCTACCACCAATCAATTTAGGTTTTGAAATGATGCATAGGGGCGTTATTTCAAAGGATGATATGGATTTGTTACTAAGAACAAAAGACGTAATGCCTTTTTGGCGGGAAAAAATCACAGCCGTTGCCTATAGGCCTTATTCTAGGGTGGATGTTAGGCGGATGTATGTTGCCGGTGTGCTGACTGAAAAGGATGTGAAACAGTCATACCTTGATTTAGGTTATGATGACAACAAAGCTAGTAAAATGACTGAGTTTACAATATCTTATAATTCAGGTAGAGAAAAGGAGCTGTCAAAGTCTGATTTGCTTGGGGCTTTTACTTCAAACTTAATAAGTCAGGATGATTGCAAAAAAGAGTTGATGGATTTAGGATACAGTAATGATAATGCTGAAATACTAATAAAACGTGCTTTCTTTAGCAAATTCAAAGCTAAAAAGGAGCTTACACTTTCTAACCTTCGTAAACTATATTTTGCCGGAGTATATGACGACACCGAATTGCTTAACCATCTAGCAGTGCTTAGAATCGGAACGGCTGAAATATCGGATATAATGGAGTTGTGGGAGATTGAGAAAAAATCCGCCAAAAAGTTGGCGGACGGCACATCCGAAAAGGACCTATCTAAAGCTGATATTTTAGGGGCTTACGCCGACAACATAATTGATAAAAAAGAGTGCGCCCTTGCATTGGTTAAATTAGGGTATGATGATCAAGAAGCTGCCATACTCATTAAAAGAATCGATATCTCAAAGAGAAAGAAGATAAAAGAGCTTGCCATCGGTAATATAAAAAAATTGTATATAATCGGGTTATATACAAAAGAGCAAGCCAGCGAGGCTCTAAAAGAGTTAGGGCAAACATTTGAGTCTATAAACGATTTGATTGCTCTGTGGGATATGGAAAAGGATATTAAAATATCAAAATTGGCGGAATCAAAACTAATGCAATTGCTACAACATAAGATTATTACTCCAAAACAGTGGGAGAATGAGATGATTATGAGTGATTATTCAAAACAGCATATAACATGGTTGTATCAGCTTTACACCGGCACATCTTTATAGGTAAGCGTGAACGGCGTAACACTGCCATTTTTATGTACTATGCCTTTGTTGTAACATCTTTTCAAGACTTTTACTTGCTTCTTTACAGTGTAAGGTTTATCGATGCCCGCTTTTAATTCCGAAAACATTCCGGGGAAGATATATTGTTCATAGGTGTTTTTACAAATGTGTTCCGCTCTTTTAGAAACGCCCTTTATCTTAATTGACCTATCAAAATGATAATCTTTAAGACTATGTATGACAATTTTGGTCGCCCTTTTTTCAATTTTAAAGTCACCTAATATTGTATCGGATAGAGGTATGAGTTTTAAGAGGTCTGGTCTATCGTACATGATTAGACAGTCTGTGTCACAATAGAATAGATTATCACGCCCTATTTTCTTAATATACTCCCACAATTTCATCCGACCATACGCTGTGACGTGCGCTGATATAGACACTATAGAATTGCGCCCTTCTAACTGTTTTGATACTGTTTTTATCATCCGACCAAAGAAATGTGTTGTTGTAATGTAGCATTTCTTGTCGGCGTGATATTCCGTTATTCTACAATCTTTGTCATTATTTGTTAGAATATCGTCAATAACAAGATCGCTCTTTTGGCCAAACTTGCCATAAAGCGCATTTAACATATACTTGCAAAAGCTGTCATAAGCTGTGTTTTTTAGTTTTTTATACTCTAATCGTAAATTATAAAAATATGTGACATACTCGGTGAATATGTTTGCGCCCCAATAATAGGCGTAATATTTTACCGCTTTGATATGATTATGTTTAAGCGCATACACTAATTCAGGCGTGCAGAGATTGGCTTCAAAAGAGCCGATAGGGAAAGTTGTTTTATTTTCGATGGTTACAGGATATACAGGCTCATCAGTCTCAATTAAAACTTTAGCCATAACACAACCTTGCCTGCAAAAATGGTCTAGTGTTGAAAGTTTACAATTTGAGCCGCTGTATGCTAGTTTGGTTGGATATTTTTGCTTTAACATTTGATCCGGGTACATAGAATTAATATCGATTTGCACAAGCGGCGTTTTGGTGTAAGGGCCAATTTTAAAGCATTCTGTTCGTGCGCCATAATATCCTTCACGCTCCAGCTTTACAACCTTATCATTTTTATGCACTAATAACTTATGTTTCATAAACCTGTGCCGATATGCATTAAAAGCTATCATGGGTTGTGTATAACCGAAAGCGCCTAAATCATGCTTCTTTTGAAAGTCAAAAAGAGTGATCATGGCTTTATATATTATCTCAGTGTCACGTCTACAATACCGGAATAATTCCGGTATTGTGACTGTGCCAAAGTCTACACCAAGCTTTGGAAGGTTTAGAATTTTACCCATGACAGCAACCGAAACCCGAAAATAGTTTTGAAAATTAATGAATACTATATGTTTTTTGTCTTTAATAAAGGATAAAATTATCGTCATACCGTTCACGACCAGCATTTTATTGCGCCACTTGCGCTTTTTAAGATAATTAAGCATTGTTGAAACCCTAATATCGAACCAAATATTCGCTGATATTACGTATAGCTTTTCTTTAACATTGCATTTAGAAATTATAAAATCGCATAACTCATCACTATCAACAGTTTCTAACCATATTTCAGTTGATTTATCCCTACTTTTTCTCTTATGCCTGTATACAGCAACACCCAATTTGAAAGTTTGTTCAATGTCACCTGTTAATAGCACATTTTGATTAGTCTCAGTATCAAAGCAAATAAGCTCATTGGGAAAATTACTGGATTTATTGCCACGGATATAATGACCCTTACACTGTGTCATATTAACGCATTATTTTTTCTAACATAGATTCTCTTGTAAAATCTGCAACCTCATATTGAGAGCTATATTTTTCATTAAATATTAGGTCTTCGGCTATATCATCCCACTGACCCATTGACATCTTTCGGTCCGACACAATTGAAATATGCAGGGTTTCTTTTTGTAAGGTCTCTTTATCTATAACGTTAATTTTATAGGTTAATTTATATTTAGCTGACAAATTCTCGTCGGTTAGCTCCATTGTTGCCGTTGTCGGAAAGGCGGTACGTTTTACATACTTTAAGGTGTCTTTTTTCTTTTCAATGCCTACAAGCCTTCGCCAATCCGTTTGAAAGTCTTGCCGTTTATACCCGACACCTTTACCCTTTAACCAGTTTAAAGCCTTGTTACCACTCCAACCTTTTTGTATCAATCGAGGAAGAAAGGCTAAACCCAAAGCTCTGCTAACCGAAGTTGGTAAGATAAGATCAATAATTGACATTTTTTTATACTCTTTTCAAATTTAAAAACGAATGATAGGGTTTATTAAGTCTGCTAAGTTTTTATAGATAAAAAACCGCCTAACATATAATATTAGGCGGTAAAAATAAGTTAAAAAGCACGCTTAAATTGTTGCACAGCTTCTTGTAATGTGATCAAAAGAGATACAAAGACTTTGACTGACTCTGCTAATTCAGGGTGTGTTGGCTCATATACCTCAATAAATTCCTTAAAATATAACAATGGGGTGTCTATAAGCATTACAACTTGTGACATCCTTCGCTGATGTATATCTCTTGTTTTAAACTTACTCATTAGAATAGGCCTTCAATTGGGTTTTGAACACCGGCGAAGCATCCTCTAATTGTGGGTAATTTGTTGTCTCAATTAAACGTGCTGCTATAGAAAAATGTTTTAAGGTCTTGGTTTTACCTATCAACTCAGAATCCTCATACTCAATGTCAAGCTCATATTTGTTGATTGGCAAGTTAGCTATTGCGGAATCTATTTGCACAGACCCATGAAACCCAATAATATGGCCGGTTGGCAACCACATTTTATGGTATAAGTAAGATTTAGACTCATCGTAACTAGATGTGCATAAACAATTACCCATATAAACGCCAATTACGTGCTGACCCGGCTCATTAAAATTGAATGGTATAGGTACTAATTGTAGGACACCGGCTTCGGTGTCCGGGAGAACGATGTTAATTGTGGAATAATCAAATAAAACTCTGTGCTTTGTTTTAGCGTCTTCGTTATTTAATGAGGGTTTCTCTTGTTTCATAATTCAAAGCTCCTTCTTTAATTGTTGATTATCAATTGATAATTGATAATTAAAAACGATAATGATAATTGATAATTATCGGTTGTTGTTTGTTGTGTATTAGTTATTTAAGACGTTTTTTTTGCTTCTCTTGTTGCCTTATCTATTTCACAGAAAGTTATGCTTGACTCTGTTACATCCATATGAACAGATTTTGGCAAAGACCGCTTAAAATCAGATAAGCGAGATTTTGTGTAGTATTTAGTGTTGGCTATAACAAAGCCGTGTATGGGGTAAAAATTGGCGTTGTTAACCGGCTTGCCTTGATATGTTTTGCGGACAACCATTGAGAGGTTGTTTTCTATTATGATAATAGATATAATCTCAAAAACACGCTCCATTATAAGCGATAGACCGGGTAATTTATTAATTTCCATGAGTATCATAGTTTAATCCTTTATTTATTTATTTTGTTAGTTTTGTTATATCATATTTAACACCCATATGAAATATATTGAGCAAGTATTCTATCTTTTTAAAAGTGGGATTTTTTTCTGCACGAACACCCAATAAAGCATATGTTTTTCGATGTTTTTTACGAATTGAATGGAGGGCGGGGGAATGTAAAGTCTTTAGGTACTGCTCATCCAAAGATATAAAATATATGACGGTTGAGAGAGCTAAAATATTAATAATACCCAAAACCAAATTCATTTGAAGTAATGTGTCCATAATTCCATGCTCCTATTTTAAATATTATAATACTGTTGTTTGGTTAAAGTAAAATACTTTACTACTATTGTTTGATTTTTAAAAATGCTAACTGTTTTATGAAAAGGTTGTTAAATAGCTGCAAATAACTTCATTTCTAAAACCTTCCATATCTATAGTAGCTCTTAATTTATCACCCAAAGGTTCAATTAACACTAATTTACCCTCTAGCACAACATAGCTATCACTAATTTGGGGTATTGATGATTTAAACCACACTTTTATAGTCATAATAACGCCTTTTTGTTATTAATCTGTTGTATATATTAAATTAATCTGTTATACATATTAAATTAATCTGTTATACATATTAAACAATCACAATAAGTTATATAGTTTGTGCCTTTGTTTGTGTATTTTATCTCAATTTTATGTAATATATCATTAACCTGAATTTCTTTTATTCTGCCCTCAACTACAGAAGCATCACGTATTGGTATATTATTTACTTTTTGATAGGTGACTAACTTTAAAAATTTGTTGTATGATGGTGTTAACATTGGTCACACTTATCATTAAATATAAATTTTGTCAGCTTGGGTTTTTTAGTTGATCTCATCGGGATAAATTCGGGCGTGCCCGATTCGGTACAGCGAAAAGAGGTGCAATACATGCAATGCAATTGGAGACCTTGACGATATACAACATTGAGACGATTATGTATAGGATCAATCTCAACAGTTATTATATCCGCATTCTTAACACAACCTTCGTATTTTTGGTTGTCTAATTGATTTTTCCAGTATATATCATAACCCATTTTTTTACCTCCGTTTAATGTTTGTAGTGTTTGTGCCATCGTCTATATCCATAAAAAGGCAACGTAAAGTATAAAAGACGTGAAAACTGCCAAAGTCATACACTATATTATCTAATTCTTGATATAGGCGTTTTGTGCGTGCAAATTCACGCACTGTTTTAGGAATATCGGCTTTAAGGTTTCTATGTATCATATCGATGTTAGAAATAGTTTGGACTGGTTTATTGGAATCCCTCTTAATTGTGTTTTTAGTCATTATATCGGGGTTAGAAATAGTTGATTTTGGGCTGTTGGAATTATCATAATGATCAATTAGTAGTTTCTTTATATGTTTTTTATAATTTTTATCAATGTAAGTAAAATAACCCACAGAAAAAAGCCTATCAATTTCATTCTCAAAATTTACCCTATTGTCAGTTGCTGTTAATCTAGGGATGTTAGATTTTTTAGCAACATTGGCTAGTATAAACTCATATGTATCTTTTATGTCGTTTTTCATATAATTAACCCTTTCAGTTATAATTAATGTTTTTTTATTTATTCAAACATATATTTGAATTTGTATAACAGCATTTTGCGTGCCGGATTTTAATAATTTTGTAATGTATTGTTTTATATATGTTGGCATAAATTATGAATAGGCTGTATGATTTGAAAAGTGACAAATAATGTCAGTTGAGGTGACAAATAATGTCAGTTACAAGAGAGGTGGTTGGGGTGAAATGTGCATGATTAGGGTATGCACAAGGGGTTGGGTCGGGAAGAGGTTAGGTGACGGATTTTGTCAGTTGGGGTGACGGATTCGGTTAGTTGGGGTGTTAGGGTTTTATATTTGTGTTGGGTAACACGATGTGAATTTGTGAGTGACACGATTTGAATTTGAGAGTGACACGATGTGAATTTGAGAGTGACACGATGTGAATTTGAGAGTGACACGATGTGAATTTGAGAGTGACACGATGTGAATTTGAGAGTGACACGTGTATGTTACTGAATGGTGTAAAATATGAC